>Ga0099847_1000059_pt1 | contig 30659 bp, 48 predicted proteins | sample CB_VirMetaG_2_FD_78178 | JGI IMG/M metagenome (GOLD analysis project Ga0099847, IMG submission 78178) | Freshwater to marine saline gradient viral communities from Chesapeake Bay - CB_1504_2 Viral MetaG | ecosystem: Environmental > Aquatic > Marine > Coastal | place: USA: Chesapeake Bay...
GTGTTTTTTCGCGCAGGTCGTGAACTTTCGACCCACCCCGGGAGTTATCCCCCCGCCCCAAGCCACCTGATCAGGTCGCGGGTCGATTGCCTCGGCGAGAATTGCAACTGCGGTGGGCGGGGAGTAGCGGGCTGCTGGGATCACCTGGCACTAGGTGGTCTGCTGTCCAAGGATCGTTCAGTCGAGCAGGATCACCGCACAGCCAGCAGGTGTCTGCGTTCTCGCGCACGGCCTTGGCCCTGCGCCGATAGTCGCCCGTGTAGTGACGACTCCCACGCTGTTTGCTTCTCGTTCGCTCGCGCTCATCGGCGCACCCGGGGCAGTAAGAACCTAAGTCATTCAGCGCACCGCATTGGAGGCATACGCGGCGCACACCGGGGATCACCGGGTCTCGTCTGCCCCGATGATTCGCTTGGCCTTGGCCCCGGTCACCTTGGGATTGAGAGCAGCGTCAAGCGCTTCAACAATCGCAGGGGTGGCGTCGGCGACTGGCCCCGAGACAGGTGCCCCAGTGGCTCCGTCGATGACGGCCCTGATGTTGGCCTTATCCATGACAAATCTCCTCGGGTATGTCGCCGGTCAACTTGGCGAAGTCTCGCTCGGTGAGAACGGCGTCTGCATATGCGTGCCATGCAGCACCGCGCTGGTCCTTAGGTACGGCGGCCAGGTGCGCCAATGCCTCGTCCACCTCATGCAGCGTGGGCATCTGCTCTCCTGAATGACGAAAGCCCCAGTCGCTTTGACTAGGGCTCTGCGCGCATTACACGCGATCTATCACATTGTGGCGGTCAAATGCCGTTCCGTCAAGGGAGCCCTGCTCATGTCGGATGAGGTAGCGGCCATGGCTGCGGGAGAGTTGGCCGCGTCGAGCCATGCGGCGCAGGGTGGGCTCGGAGATCCCCAGCCAGTTGGCGGCAGCTTCGGGGTCCAGCCACACCTCGCGCCCATCGCTGAGAGCGACAGCGGCCAAGGTGGTGGCGTCGCGGGTGACGCGGCAGCGGCGGCAGGTCACGGGCTCGCTCATGTCCTGGTAGTGCAGCCGGTAGCCGCACTCGCCGTCGTCGGTGAGGGTGGGGCACTTGACCATCTGCCCAAGGTCGGCGGCCATCGGGTCCCAGCGCCGCAGCGCACGCACGCAGGCGGTGATCTCGCTGCGGTAGTCCTCCAGCGGGAAGTCGGGCGTGCCGACGACCCACTCAGTCTGGTTAGCGAGGAAGCCCACGCAGGCCACGAGGGTGGCCTTGGTGCCTGTTGTGGCCACGGTGGCGGCAGCGTGGCCGCTCCATGGGCCGTAAGGGCTCATGTCGCGCTCCTCGCGCACCATCCGCACCCACGACTCCAGCACGTCCAGCACGGTCGGTGAGGGTGGGTGGCCAGTGAGCGTCAGCTCGGGGTCCACGCCTGCCACGTTGATGGGGGGCTTGGAGCCGTAGGCGGTGGACATCCCGCCGCTGCCCTTGCGGGGCTCCACGCTGGCCATCGTCGCCAACTCGCCCACGAGCCGCACATCGGCGGTGAGGCGGTCGGCGCACATCGCGCAGCAGTGACCGTGCTTGAGGCGGGTCTGGCGTCCCCGCTGTGCGCACAGAACGCAGACGCGCTCCCACTGATCCTCGCTCATCGTGAAACCTTCCGTCCGGTGATCGCTGATCGTTCCTCGGGCGTCTTGCCGCCCCAGACGCCATACCGCTCGTCGGCGGCCAGCGCCCACTCCAGGCACTCGGCCTGAACCGGGCAGGAGCGGCAGACCTTGAGGGCGGGCTCGTAGCTGATGCGGGGCCAGCTGGTGCCCTCGGGGAAGAATGGCTGGTGGCCGATCTCGGCGCAGGCGGCGCGCATCCTCCAGTCGTTGTGGTCGCGGGTGGACAGCCAGTGCTGGGAGTCGATCATCAGAACGGGATTCCTTCCTCGGGCGTCAGGATGGTGGGGGCGGGGGCAGCGGGGATGGGCAGCAGCCAGTCGTTGGGCGGGGGCTCGGTGCAGCGATGCTCGACGTGGACCGGCAGGTCAAGGCTGGGCGGGTGGCCGTGGACGTTCCAGCGGTCGCGGCGATCAAGGGCTCCGCGATAGAGCTGGTAGGTGCGCCTGCCGAGGGTCAGGGCGTGAACCTCGCCAACGGCCGAGAGCAGGGCAGCATCGACGGTGACGGCTAGGGTGGCGAGGTCGCCATCCAACCCCGTGAGCACGCAGGCTCCGCAGCGATGACGGTGGGCTTTCGGTGATCTGTTCATGTCGTGGCTCCCGGTTCCGGTCCCCGGTTCCCCCTATAGGGGGGAACACGGGAACCGATGGACCCCTGTGGGGAACCGATGGGGAACCGCGGGAACCGACCCCCCATTTTGTGAGGGAAATGGCGGTTCCCACGGGGAACCGAGGCGGGAACCGCGGGAACCGATGGTTCCCCGCAAACAGGGGTCGGTTCCCGCCTCACAGCGCCTCCTGAGAGTGGTTCCAGGCCGGTATCTCGGCGCAGTAGGCGGCCCATGTGGCGTCCGGAATCCGGCCCTTGCCGATCACCGCACCGGCCTTGCGCACCGCCTTGGTGGCTGCCGTCAGGCTGAGGTCCTTGTCGATCTCGTGCTTGCGGAGGGCGTCAAGGACGCGCTCGTGGCGGTCGCTGGCGGGGTTGCCGACGACCTCGTGGCGCAGGCCGGACCCGTCCTCGACGCGCCGCAGGGTCAGGTCGGTCTCGGAGATCGGGAACCGCTGGGCCTCGCACTGCAGTCGGAAGGTGTCCTCACCGTCCCTGCTCAACCGCCAGACGGCATCCACGTCGCCGGACTTCGCGGACCCGCCTCGCTGGCCCTTGGACTCGTCCTTGCCTGCGTGGTCCAGCCGGATGAGGGCGACGCCTTCCTGCTTGAGCTTCAGCCCGGTGTGCTTGTAGAACTTCAGCCAGGTGTCGTTCTCGTTCTCCTCCCCGCCGATGGCCCTGCTCACGGTGTCCACCACGACGATCTCGCAGCCGTAGTACCGGATGGCGGCGAGCAGTTCCCGTGACCCTGCCTCGGTGTCGAGGTAGTTCATGGTGGGGAACGACAGCAGGACGAGGTTGTCGAGGTCGTCGGGGCCGTAGCCCATGGATTCCAGCCGCTCGCGGACGTCGGCTCGGGGGTCGTTCTCAAAGTCCACATAGAGGGTGCGGTAGGCGCGGCTGGGGGCGTGGTAGCCGAGCATCGCCTTGCCGTTGGCAACCGCCGCAGCAATCTCCAGCATGAGCAGCGACTTGCCGACCTTGGGGGCTGAGTAGAGGGCGACGAGCCTGCGGGCGGCGAGCAGCGGCTCAACTATCCATTCTTCCTTCTGCTCCTGCTGCCATAGGTCATGCCAGTCCACGCGGGGCAGGTTTTCGGCTACCCACGACGACTCGGCCTCGGCGGGCGACATATCGGTGCCGATATCCACCTCCCATGCCGGCAGTGGGGGCAGGGCGAGGCGATCACCGAATCCTTGGTCGCTCAGCGCCCGTGATGCCGCGCTCATGTCCCCGCCGTGGTGGTAGTGCGCGTAGACCTGGCCCTTGCTCATCCCCACATCGGTGGGCAGACCGGCGTTGGTGGAGAAGCACACCATCGGCGCGTCCTCGATGGTGGAGGCAGAGATCCCGTCGGCGGCGCTTTTGCCGGGTCGCACCCAGTAGTTGCGGGTGTCGTCGCGGTGATCCCATGTCCAGCCCAAGGGCTGCAAGATCGCCGCCCATGAGGTGGCGCGGAAGGCGTCAAGGCTGGAGGTGCCAGTGAAGGGCTCCATCACCCGTGGGGTTACGGCAGGGGCCACGGCAGGCGACTCGTCAAGCGCGATACGGAACAGCTCGTGCAACTGGTCACGCTCGGCGGCGGTGACCAGCGCCGTGGCGGCGGGGTTGCTGGGTCCGATGAAGGCGTAGACCTTGCCCTCGGCGTGACCCTTGCGCCCGGGTGTCGGGGCGACGATGACGAAGCCACCCTCCCCCCTCGTTTCGGCGACCACCTCGCCAGCCGCGCTCATCGCCAGCTTGGTGTTGGCCTTCGCGGTGCCGTCGGTGATGCGAATGAACAGGTGCAGCCCGTCCCCGGCTGAGCGGATCATGCAGCCGCGGAAGATCCGATCCAGCAGGTCGGTGCAGTCGTGGTTCACGGCGGCTACCCGCAACTTCTCCAGCGCCGCCATCGCCAGGTCGGCTGGTCCCTCGATCTCGATCAGCTCGGTGTTGTCCGATGCCTTGCCCATGATCGCCCCGATGCCGGTGTGCCTGTCGGTCAGCAGGAGGGTCTGCAGGTCATCCCAGATCATGCGCTCGGACTGGTAGGACTTCCACCTGCCGAAGGGCCGCTTGGTGCCGTCCTCGTGGCTGGGCACGACCGCGTAGCCAGCGTCATACCAGTCACGCGCGGCGGCGATGAGGGGGTGGTCGGTGGTTGCGGGCATGGTCACGCTTCGGCCCTGCGTCGCTGGAAGGACTCGTGCAGCGCGATAACTTCATCCAGAGGCATGGACATGATGCGCCGGTACTCAGCCCCTTGGATGGACCGAGAGCGTCCGTTCTTCCAGCGCGCCTTCTGCTCCTGTACCGAGTCGCGCATCTGTGTGGCCCAAGCCTCTAGTCGAACTCGCTCTGCAGAAGCCCCATCGCGAAGTCCAAGTTCGTAGCCGCTGTCATATGCAGTCTGAGCAACAATTCTTCCGACGCGAGTCTCAGCAATCTCCATCGCACTTGTCGTCGGTACGTCAGGGTCTGACAAACGCTCTTCACATTGACGACACAGAAACAGACGCTCAAGCGCAGACCGAGTTGGAGATAGGTGCATTGTCAATCCATTCACAGGTAGGTGAACCGCCAGCGGCGCGGGCTTCCCCACACCGCACCGCTGGCGGCAGTCGGTTACGCAGGCACTAGTGCCAGCGCGAACTTCCACTGAGCGATGGACGCGCCCAGTTCCATGGCGTCAGACGTTCTGCGAACAACAAGCTGCCCGCCTCTCTGCCACACGGCTCGTCGCTCAGCGTTGGATTCCTCGCGCCACCCCAAGGCGATGCAGGCGCACCGAAAGTGCAGGTCGCAAGGCAGTCCACGGTCGTGGAACCGTGATTGGTGATGGGTGAAGCAGTCGTCCAGAATCCGCTGAGCCTTTGCAATGGATTCGTTCATCACTTACTTCAGCCCAGCGGCCTGCAAGTTGCCCAGCGCGGCGGCGAGGGCGTCGTTGCCCGCTGGGGCGGGCGTGGGCTCGGGTGCAGCCGGTGCGGTGATGCTCGCAGCGACCTGGCCCGTCAGGTACGCGGTCGCGGCCTGCACTGCCTCGGGGGCTACCGAGGCGTCGGTGATGATCCACGGAGCCGCCTGACCGGGCTTGGCCACGCCCTTGCCGATCACTCCGAGGACCTTCTCCCCAGTGCGGGACTTCAGCGAGCCGATCAGCGCTCGACCGAACAGCAGGACATCCTCGTGGGATTCCTGAGCGGTGACGTCGTGGACGTTGACGCGCAAGGCATCCTTCTCGCCGAACGATGTGGTCATCGCTGCGACATACTCCACCGGCTCGACGACCACGAGGTGGCCCTCAAGGTCGGCGACGGTGACGGAGGACCCGCCACCTGATGATGGTGCGGAGAACTGCATGATGTTTCCTTTCAGGTTGTGCGCAGGTGCGCAGGGTTAGGGCAGGTAAGTCGTGATCGGCTTGGACTTGTAGACCTCGCGGACAGCCACCGCCGTCTGTGCGAGCTGCCAGCCGACGTTCAGGTCCAGCAGGTACAGTTCGCAGGTGCCCTTGCCAGCGGGCAGGTGGATCAGCAGTCCCACATCGGTGGAGACCCCGAGGTCTGGCAGGTACGCTGTGCGGGTGCTCTCCGCGATGTTGTAGAGGTGGCTGCGGGCGTAGATCGCGATCTGCGTCGTGACCCCGTGGGGATAGGTGGGTTCCGTCTGGCCTGTCTTCAGGTCAGCGATGACCACTCGCCCATCGGGGAGTTGGACGAGGCGGTCGAACGTCCCAGCGGCCTGCACGGCGTCGTTGACGACGAACAACTCGGCGGCCTTCATCTCCAAGCCCTTGGTGGCCTTCTCGTAGGCGTCAAGGTCGCGGTAGTGATGCTCGGGGATGGACTCCAGCGTGCCCCGGTCCAACTGCTCGGTCAGGGAGTGCAGGGTGGTGCCCACGTTGGCGGCCTTGTCGCTCTCGGCGGCGGCCATGGCGGCGTCCACCAGTTCCTTCATCTTGCGCTTGTCGCTGGGGTCGGTGACGGCAGCGAGTTGGGCAAGGTCTGGGCGCTTGCCGATGCCCAGGGCCACCATGCGCTGCTTCCAGCTCATGAGCCCTTCCTTGGAGTCCAGCGCCTTGGCGAGCGTGCTGATGCGGGTGTAGGGGATGGGCTTGCCCCCGCCCTCGGGGACGATGAGTGGACGCCCCCAGCGGTCCCGGGCGATGCCCTCGCCCAGTTGGTTGAACGTGATGGTCATACTTCTTCCTTCATTCGCAGGTGGTTGGTCATGTCCAGCAATAGCCCGAGTCGCAGCCCTCGCCGCCTGGCATCTCAAAGCCGGGCAGCATGTCTTGAGCCTCGGGGATTGCCTCGGCCAGTGGCTTGGCAAAGCGAGTGAGGTACAGGGGGCGAACGCCGGTGCGCTCACGGCGCTCATTCATGGTCGCCTCAAGCTCGGCAGCCGACCAGAACAGGTCTGGCTGATCCCTGCGCATCTCTGCCCATTGGCTAGGGCGAGTGAACGGGCAGAAATAGCAGGCCGACTTTGGTGGGACTAGAAGCCCGGCATCTGAGATGACGCCAATGCAGTCCATTCGGCTCATGCCCAGCTCAATCAAGGGATACACAGGCACTTCGTAGTTGCCTTGCCGCTTGTTGGACACACGGGTGATCTCGTCGGTGCTGATGCCTATGCAGACGGTGGCAGGGCTGTTCTTGCTGGCGCCGTTAGCCTTGAGCCATCGCGCAACCACCATCACCTTGTAGTCGCGTGTGCAGCCGCGAGACATTGGCGCACCAGATTCACCGCGCAGCGGGATGATGTCTGACTGCTTGCCAGCGGCGGTGCCAGCAATGAGGTGCTCGTAGAGATCGCGGACTTGGCCATCTTTGGTGGTGCGCTTGATCTCATGCACGGTGATGCCGCGCTCGGCAGCCCATGGGGTTGCGATATCGCGGATGTATTCCAAGGTTGCCGGGTGCTCTGCCTTCTCGCCCACGTTGGCGAACAGGGCCGCGTCTATGTCGTACCCCAGTCGCCCTTGTGCAGCGAGTACGAGCATCGCGGTGGACTGCACGCCGCCGCCGTAGCTGATCGTCGTTAGTGGCATGTGGTGTCCTTCATTCGCAGGTGGTTGTAGAAGACCTGGACGACCGCATCCGGCCAGCGGTCGATGTCGGCGACGTGCAGGCGGTAGGCGACGACGGCGCGCTCGTGGGTCATGGCCGGTTGTCCGTCGCGTCGGGGGAGTAGCCGGAAGGCATCGGTGATCCCCAGCCCGCGTCCCGCAGCACCTCCACGAACGCGCCGAACCGGATCACCACCGGCCAGTCCTCGATCACTGCTGGGCCTTGGCCGTCCAGGCGCAGGACGGCAAACGCGAGGTCGCCGGGGTGGGATCGCTCGGCCTGCTGCTTCATCGCCGCAGCGGGATTGAACCCACGCCTTGCCTTGACCTCAATGTCGAGCCCGGGGGCTCCGGTCACGTCGCTGCCTGCGCGACCCGCGCCGGTGGACTCGGCGTAAGGCCAGCCGTGGGCGGCGAGGTAGTCGGCGACGATGCGCTGGGAGGAGTAGCCACGATGCTTGCGGTGTTGGCTCATGACACGGCCTTCCTGTTGGCCCATGCGAGCTTGGGCAGCGTGGTAGCGGGCAGGAACCCCTCGGGCGTCCCAGTCATGAAGTCGGTGTCGTCATACATGCTGTCCACGCGTAGTTGCGCCGCTGGCGTGACTGTCGGCGCCAGCATGAGAGCGGAACCAAGGTCCAGTAGCCAAGCGTTGATGAGCCGTCCACGCCGGGAGCCACCGGCTACGGTGGCAGTGCAGATAAAGCCCATGTCGCGCCAGAAGACATTGGCCTCTAGATCCGCAGCACAGCGCAGCCGGATCTCGCTGGCGTATGGGTGGGCCGCGAGCAGCCACGACACCAGCGCCACGCCGTACTTCCGGCGCCGTGCGTCGTACTGGATGCAAGCCTGTGGAATACGGACAATGCCGCCGCTGTAGTCCCACATCAGATAGCCCATGGGATCGCCGTTTAGTACCCCGAGGACGACCGTGGAGCGCGCAAGGCGCTCGTCGATGGCTGGGCGTGGCAGACCACCCACAGACTCCCGGTTGGACCGCTGTAGGGCCATGACGTAATCGCCGTCCGCATGGGTGGCGCGGCGCACGGTGAAGTCGGTCAACATTTCGTCGCCGCAACTGTTGACATCCCGGCTTCCCGTGCTAGGGTGTATATACACCAACTAGGGGAGGCACAATGACCACCACATTCACCACCACCGCAAACGCCTACGACGTCCGCATCGAGTGCGACGTCTGCCATGACAGCAACAGCGGGAGCGGTGCTAGGGCATGGGCCGGTAGCCATCACCACGTCCCTACCTGCACGGCCACTCAGGACGTCCCTGTCGGCTATGACGAGACCGTCTTCTGCGTGTGCAATTCCATCCGCGGCCACGCTGGCGCGCATACCTGGATCGAGGCGTAGGCCATGACCAACTGGACCCGATACACCAAGTCCGCAGCCACCCGCGCCTTCATCGGCGGCAGCCACTACCGGATCGACAAGATTCAGGCCCACTCGGGCACCTACTGGATGCTGTCTGTAGGACAGGGCGACCCCATGGCTGGCGTGTTCGGGTGGGCCAACGTGGGCACCTACCCGACCATTTCCGCTGCCCGCAGAGCTGCGCAGGCGCGACATGCCTAACCAGCCCAAGACCCCGCTGCGGTCCATACGAGTTGAGGAGGCTCTCTGGGCAGCAGCGCTGGAAAAAGCGCAGGCAGAAAACCGCACGCTGTCGGACGTCGTGCGCAAAGCCCTAGAGCGGTACGTCAAGCGCTGACCGCACCCCGACATGGCCCCGCTACGGCGGGGCTTTGTCATTGCTGGCATCACACCGCCCCGCTTTCAAAGCACAGCGGATGAACCCAGCCGAACTCACCTAGGGCGATGTCGTCGCCCACGCGGATGGTCAACCCGCAGCGGTAGCACTCCAGTTCCACGGTCGCGGTCAGCACGCCCGCTCCTCTAGGCGGCGATCAACCGCAAGCTCTTCGGCGATCTCACGCTCAGCGGCGATGGCCTCGGCGTCCACGCAGGAGAAGTGGTAGTGCCCGTAGCCGGTGCGCTCGTCATCCTCGCCGGGGCCGATCAGGTAGCCGCAGGCGCGGCACTTGTTCATCCACATCAGCGCACCGCCAGACGGTCGCAAGCGTCGCCGTTGCGCCAGTGAGCCCAGCCGCCTTCGGTGACCGACTGGATAAAGGCCATGTCCTGGAAGTGGCCGTCCCAGCGGTAGATCGGGGTGCGGGCCAGGTACAGGCGCACGCGGTGCGCGTCGGCCTTGGGGATGCCGACAGCGCGCAGACGCTTGAACACCAGCCACGCGCCGCCGTCACGCCAACCGGACGCATCGAGCATCTGCCAGCGTCCAGATGCCGAGGACGAGGAGCTGCGGGCTGCCTCGCGGGACTGCTTGTTGCCCAGCACGCCACCGCTTTCGCGGCGCAGAACGCAGGTGGCAAATGCTTTCCAGCGCACAGGGACAGTCGAGGCTTCCCTCGTCACCGAGCCGCTGCGGCTGGGACGCTCTAGGTCAATCTGTCGGTCATCGGCGGCCAGCTCTACGGCTGCGCCGATCAGGGTGTCGATCATTACTCGGGCCTTCTTTCGTCGGCGCGCAGGTAGCGGCTTTCCTGGTAGGCGGCGACCCATCGGTCGGCGGCCTCGGCGTCGCGCTTGCGCTCGCGGGCGTCCAGCACCAGCCAGTAGGTGCCGTAGGCGGCGAAGCCCGCCAGCGCGATGCCCACGGCGGCGATGAGGGCGGGAATCACTGGTCGCCCTTGGCGGGGTGGCGCAGCAGAGCCTGATCAAGCAGGGCGTCCAGCAGGTCGCTGTCGGCTCGGGCGTCCTCCAACTCCTGACGCAGCCCCCGCACGATGCGGTCGTAGGTCAGGACGGTGGCCATGAGCAGCACGGCCGAGGAGATGGACAGCAGCAGCAGGGTGTAGTCGGTCATGACGTCCTCCAATAAGAGAAAGCCCCCGCACCAGCCGGGGGAGGGCTGATGCGGGGGCGTGCTGGGGCGAACGGGAGACAGCACCCAGCGAGGGAATAAACGGTCAATGACTGCGCCGAATATTGAAAAACGGCGGTGGGATGTGTATCAATAGTCACGAACGGCCTCCGGCTGTTTGGCCGGTCGAACCGCTAAGGCGTTCGGGGTTAGGTGCCCCGGGTGGGATTCGAACCCACACTGGACGGTGTTAGCGATCCGACCGGCGATCTTCTGACAAGTTTGGAGACTAGTCATGTCCGGTCAGCTAATGCTGTATTCGCAAAATAAAGCTTCGGGCGTGTCGGGCCATGTCTACGACATACCCCCTGCCAATTATTCGCCAGTAGTTCAGGATTGCTTCAATGTAACGAGAGGGAGCAATGACCAGCAGAAGCCCACAGCACGGGTGAGCAGACGACGCAAGGCACCAGCACCAGCAACACCGTGGGAGGGGGAATACCTGTCGTGGATGGCAGCCGAGGGCATCGCCGTCGAGACCATGCGCCAGCGGATCTACCTGCTGCGCGGACTCGGCAAGCATCCCGAGGACGTGAGGGTGAGCGACATCGTGGAGGTACTCAACTCCCGCAACTTGTCGCAGCACTCCAAGGCGGCCTACATCACGGTCTACAAGACGGTGTTCGCGGATCTGCTGCGCATGGGGATGGTGCAGGCCGACCCGACCGCGATGCTGCGCACGCCAAAGACACCACGGCGCTCACCTAGGCCGCTGTCGTCCGAGCAGTTGGCGCGGCTAGAGACACTCTCCATTCACCGACCGGAACACGCCTGGACGATCCTTGGGGCCTACGCAGGGCTGCGCGTCGGGGAGGTCTGCTCCATCACCGGGCGGGCTCTCCAGTACCGCAGCAGCGGGGCCGTCCTGTGCATCACCGGCAAGGGAGGGCTGACCGCCGACATCCCCGCGCACCCCAAGGTGCTGGAGGTGATGAAGCCCCACGAGGGGAACCCCGAGGCGATCTGGCCGATGTGGCCGCAGAGCATGAACCGCGCTTGGCAGAAGGCCGCGAAGTGGGTGGGGGTAGAGGATGTCGTCTTCCACCAGCTCCGGCACTCGTTCGCCACGCGGTTGACGCGAGCGGGCGTGGACCTGCTGGTCATCGCGGACCTTTGCCGGCACTCGTCGGTGGCGACCACGCAGCGCTACGCCAAGGTGGCCGACGATGCGCCCTTTGAGGCGGTCGTCGGGCTCTAGTCCTCGTCCTCGTAGGTGTAGTCAGCCATGTCGTCGGGCAGGCGCTCCAGATGGGCAGTGAAGCCCATTTGGGCGGCCTGCTCGGCCTCGGGGGCCAACGTGGCGGCAATCCCTGCACAGTCCATCAGCAGGGCGCGGACGTGCTTGCGCTCCAGGTCCATGCCTTCCACGGTGACGACGACATCGCCCACCTTGATGACGACCCTCACCGCACGCGCCGCATGATCTCGGCGTATCCGATGGCGTCGGTGATGTTGTCGTCGTGGAACGGGTCGAGCTTGGCGCGGGCGATCTTGAGCAGCACCATCATGGCCGCGACATCGTGGCCCGTCAGGGTGGTGTCCAAGTAGGCGCTCCAAAGCCCCGCGATGCGGTCGTGGTTCGGCCTCGGGTCGCCGTAGTGCCGGGCGCGCTCGTTGATGATGTCCACGCTAAGCCTTCCTTGTCTCGCCGTTGGTCATCATCCGGTTGTAGGCACCGCAGTCGCACAGCAGCCGCAGGTAGGCGCTGGCCTTGGTCCGCACGATCCCGTCAGGGGTCAAGGAGCGCGACCCGCAGGCGTAGCAGACCTTCATATCGCCGGTGAACAGACCCGCGTGAGGCAGGCGCAGCCACTGATGGAGGTACACATAGAGATCCTCGGTGACCTGCACGTCCTGCCGGTTGTAGGTCTGCATCGTCGCCCACGCCTTGGGATCTCCGGCGAGGACTCCACGCCAGGTGGCGAAGCCGCCGGGGTCGTCCTTGGAGTCAAGGCCAAGGGAATCCAGCACCGCGCCGAGCTTGTTGGACATGAAGCGGAAGTGCTTGCGGACCTCGGTCAGCAGGTCCACGTTCACCCACGGCGAGGGCGGGCCGTAGCCCAGTTCCACCATCTCGCGCTGCATGTGCGGGATATCGAACCGGACGTGGTTGTATCCCACCACCACGTCGGCCTCATCCAGCAGCCGCCACGCCGCCTCCACCATGCGCTCGCGGCCCTTGCGCTCGTTGAAGAACATCACCTCGTCATCGTCGAGCCACTTGGCGGCGAAGCACAGCATCCGCGTGGGCTCAATGATCTGGTTGGGGGAGATGTAGTCAGGGCGCAGGGAGAAGGTGAAGACCTGCGCGGGACTGGTTTCGATGTCGAGCGTAAGAACCTTGGCGGGCTGCGGCTTGAGCGCGGCCAGCCTGTCGGAGAGCATCATGTCTGCTGACATTCCTGGCGGCGATGCCTGCTGACGGTGATGGCCAAGAAGACGTGACCCTCCGAGCGCAGCGCCCGAGCTATCCCGGCGTGAGTAAAGGACTCGTCATCAAGGGCTACTTGGAGGGCGTCGCGGTCAGCGTCAGGCAGGGATTCCAGCAGCAGGCACATAGTGCATCGAGGACCCTTCTGCTGTCGTGCTAACCGCTCGTGCTGGAGCGCGTGCGACAGGCTCATGGGCTATCCCTTCGGATGCTGGCCTTTAGGGTGGTCCTTGACGTACCGACGCACCTGCACCTCGGCCACCTCGGGGTCTTTGCGGTACTTGACCGCGAGGGCGATCACGTCACGCCACCATCCGAGGTCCTGCTGTGTGTCGACCTTGCGGGGCGTCCAGTCGCGGTGACGGATGACCCGCCCCACCTTGAACAGCCCGAGCCCTGGCCGCATCGCGTCCAGCAGCGCGGTACACAGCAGCGCGGTGGACACCACCTGATCGGCGGTCATGCCTTGGGCGCTGCCGTCGATCCGCGGGGAGGTTCCCAAGGATTCGATCTCGATGCCGTAGGTGCGGGAGTTGCCGGAATCCTTGGGGATGACCACCGACTTGGTGATGCGCCACGGACCGCCCTTGCCTGCGTGGTACGCGCCAGAGCCTGAGCAGACCTGAACAGTGCCGTCCCGCTGGACGAGGAAGTGAGCTGCCCGCACAGGTGCGTAGGGATTGGTGAAGCAGATGTAGTTCAGGGAGTCCCGGCCAGCGGTGTGGTGCAGGACGATGCCCTGCATGTCGTTGACCCGATAGGGATTGACTGCCGGGGAGTCCCAGCCCGTGACCAGCGTGTAGTTGACGCCGTACTTGTCAAGGCGTCGGCGCAGCCTGCCCGTCCCGACCTTCACTCGGCTGCGTCCTCGGGCTCGGGCTCGGCAACCGTAGCGTCCGGCGTTACGTTGGACACCGCCATGCCGCCCATCAGCACCGCGTAGATCAGTCCGACGACGGCTGGGGCGATGGAGTCCTCCAGCCAGCCGAACGCGACCAGAACAGGAACGGCGGCGATGCCGACGGCGTACAGCCAGCGGCGGTAGTTCGCGGGGATTGCGGGCATGGTTCCTCCTAATGCAGAAAGCCCCCGCCGATGGGCGGGGGCTGCGGGGGTGGGGCTGTCAGTAGGTGCGGACCAGCGTCAGGACAACGGCGGCGGCGGCGATGATCGCGGTGGCCGAGGGGATCGCCCACACCTTGCGCTGGAGGCCGCGCACCTGCTCCAGCAAGTCCTTCATGTCAGCTTCCATCGACTCAAGGCGTCGGGTCATGTCCTCCTCAGCCTCAATGGCGCGCAGGCGGTCCTCATGGTCGGCGAGCTTGGATGCCTGGACGATCTGGTCGGCCCCCATCTGCGTCACCTTCCTGTCAATCGTCAGCAGCAGGTCATACATCTGCTGAGGCGTGATCTCCACGTTAGGCATGAGGACTCCGAGGGTTAGAGAGGGAACTAGACGGCGGGCTCGTCCTGCGGCGATGCCGGGCTGACAAACTCGTCAAGGTCCGCGTCATAGGTGTCACCGATGCCCGCGTACTTGCCTCGCCGGGAGCCGGTGTAGGAAGTGTCGATCCACGTCCCTGCTAGCCCGATGCTGTTGCAGTAGGACGTGATCTCGGCGTCATCGTCGTTGTAATAGGGGATGACGATGACTTCTTGGACGATGCCGTCCTCGATGCGGGCCGCGTGTGCATTGGCTGATGCCATGACTAGACCTTCACTCTCACTATGACGATGCCGGAACCGCCGTTGCCGCCGTTGCCGCTGGCCCCGCCCCCACCACCGTTTCCTCTGTTGGCTGTCCCGGCGGTGTTTGTTGAGCCGGGGCCGCCTGCCGCATAGGTAACGGATGAACCCGTGATTGTGATGGCTTGACCTGCTCCGCCAGCGCCACCTGATGCGCCCGATGCGCCTGCTCCGCCAGCGCCGCCGCCGCCACCGCCGACACTAGAAGATGCCGTCCCGCCCGCGTTTCCGATGCCAACGAACGGTTGGCCGCCTGCGGCGAAATATCTTCCACCGCCGCCAGATCCGCCATTCTGCCCAAGGATTGACGAGGATTGACCACCTTTACCGCCGCCCATCATGAACAAGATTGGATAGTTAAGGCCCGAGCGTGAACCTACCGATGCGTTGCTAGCCGCGCCCGTGCCACCGCCGCCGACTGTCGCAGTAATAGTCGTAGCAGGCACATAAACATTGGTAAGGTATTTAGAGCCGCCTGCGCCCCCGCCACCGCCACGGTTGCCGTCTGCCGAATGACCACCGCCACCACCGCCAGCGACAATTAAGACGTCAATGAAGCCTGCCGCTGTAACTGTGAATGTTCCCGTCGCGGTGAAACTAAAGTAGGCGTAGTCGATACCGGCATCTGTGTATGTCCCGGTAGGCGTGTCCGAGATCGCGGCGCTAGCCAGCGCGCCCGCCAGGGCCGTCCAGTCGCTGCCGTCGTAATACTCGACCGCATCATCATCGGACAGGTAGGTGACCATGCCCTCGGTGGGGGAAGGGATAGCCGAGCTGCGGGCGCTGGACGAGGCGAACACCATGACGGACTGATCCATCAGGTAGTCCTGCACGTCGCTCGCCGTGAGAACCTCGCCCGTAGTGAAGTCCTTGTATCCGCTGCCAGCCATTAGATCGCCTTCCACTCGGAGCCGTCGTAGTAGTAGAGCCCAGCGGTGTCACCGGCCGCCGTCCCGGCGTAGATCACCATGCCCTCGGCAACCGCCGTGCCGATAGCCGAACCGGCGGCAGCAGTGCCCGCCAGAAAGCACATCACCTTCTGGTGCATCAGGTAGGTGTCAAGGAAGTCAGGTTCGGTGACCTGATCCCCGGCCGCGAAGACGCGGCGACCTGCTCCAGCCATTAGAACCCCAATCCGTAACTAGAGCCGATGACCCCGAACAGCGGGTGACCGAGAATGAACGACGGTGTGGCCTGCGACAGTTCCAGCGACACCTCGTGCCGCGAAGGCGTCAAGGTGTGCGCAATGCGGTCAACGCGGGCGTACTGCACGATGGGGTCACCGATCGACGGGGTGAACGTCACCTGCACCGCGTCGGCGATCTCCAGCCCTGACACCGCCTGACGGTCAGCAAGGCTTAGGCCGTCCATCAACACGGTCATCCCAGTGATGCGGAAGGTGGGCTCGGCGTAGACCGTCAGCAGGTAGTCGGCCAGGTCTTGAGTCTCGGTGTCAGTCGCGTGCAGGTAGCCAGACTTACTCAGCTCGCTGATCCCGTACTCGGCCTGCGAGGCGGTGCCCGAGGCGATGGCGGTGCCGCCACCCTCGCGGGTCAGCACCACCGAGTTGTAGAGCAGGTCCGAGCCGTAGCCCACCGTGATCGCGGAGTACGGCAGCGCGGTCCCGCCGAACTCCACCACGTCGGCGAAGCCCTGCTGAAACGCTCGGTCCTTGAACGTCACCCGACCGTCGCGGGCCATGAACAGCACGCCGTACTCGGTATCAGTGACCAGTTGCAGGTAGTCCAGCACGTTGACGTTCGCGTCCACCACGTCGGACTGCAGCGTTACCTCGCCGGTGGCGATGTCGCGCTTGGAGGTCGGCCACTCAATCTCGGTCAGCACCGCGTCCACGCGGGTGCCCGAGGGCTCCGGCGACTGGGTGCCCGCGACCACGGCGCCTTGGGACAGTTGCAGGAAGCCGTCGGCGCAGATCGCCGTGGTGGTCGCGTCGCCGGAGATGTCAAAGTCTAGGTCCCAGTCCTCCACCAGCCCAGTTAAGATGGGCTGATCGTCGGCGCTGATGACCACGTTGCGGCGAGGCTTGATGCTGGAGGCGTAGGGGCTGACCGCCGTGCCGGCCGTCGGGTCGAACAGTCGCGCCCGGTTGTCGAGCACCACCGACGCGCTCGCGGTCTGCACTCGGTCCAGTCGCCGGGATCGACCACGGGACACCGACACGCTGCGAACGTACTCGCTCACGTCGGTAAGCGCCTGATCGCCGCCGAGGGTATAAGCGGTGGAACCGATGACGCCCTTGGTCAGGTCGTCAAGGGTAAAGAAGTTGGTCTCCCCAGCGGCCCCGGCGTCAAACGCGAACGCTACGCGCAGAGACATCAGGCCACCGCCAGCGGCAACGGGCCGTTGCGCCGAGAGTAGGCCTTGAGGGCGTCTACCACCTGGCGGCCGACCTCGGCACCGTCGGTGCCCATCCCTGCGGACACGTTGATGGTGTAGGAGTTGCCCATCATTGAATTGCCGCCGGACAGTGGAACGACAGCCTCCGGCCCGGCCTCGCCGATCATGGCCAAGGTGGGGGCAGTGACGATGCCGCCATCTGCCAGCTTGGGCACATTTGGCAAGTCCGGCAGGCTGATGGAGTAGGGACCGAACGTCTTGGACAGCGCACCGATGCCCACCGTGAAGGATGGGATGTCAAAGGACAGCCCGTTCCAGGCGTTGATGATGGTGTTGATGCCGTCAATGACAGTGTTCACGGCCCGCTTGATCGTTCCCGTAATGGTGTCGTAGATCGTGGAGAAGACTCCCGTGATGAAGTCCTTGACTGCGTTGAATCCGCTAGTGAACGTTGAGATGAGTCCCGTCACCCACCCGCTGATCCTGCCCGCGCTCTCAGCGACGAACGCTGCAATGGCTGCGCCCACCTGAACGATCTTGGATATGACCTTGATCCAGAAAGCGATGAGGTCTATCAGTCGCTCAATGACGAATCCAATGACCTTGATCAGGACGGAAAGATAATGTGAATAGAACTCCACAATGATCGGGACAACCTTGTCCGCAATGAATTGCGCAACAGTCATGAAGGCTTCTCGCAGCGTGTCCAAGGTGGCGCGGTTCTCGTCAAGCTTCCTTTTCACGTTGTCGATCACCTCGGCAACCGCATCGCGGATGCGCTCAAAGGCAGCCGCAACCGCATCGCGCAGCGCCTCGGAGTTCTTCCACATCAGCACGAAGATCGCGGCTAGGGCTGCGATAGCGGCCACCACGCCGATGACAATGGCGGTGACTGGATTCATGACAGCGATGACGCCGCCAATGGCCGCAACCAACTTGCCGACGATGAGGAGAACCGGGCCGACAGCGGCAGCGATTCCAGCCACGGCCAGCATGGCGTTGGCCACGGGTGCAGGCAGGTTGCTCATCCACTCGGCAAAGGTGCCGATCTTGATGGCCAAGCCCTCAACCAGGACAGTGGCGCGCTCAAGCAAGCCCGACTCGGCGATGGCGATCATCGCACCCTCAAAGGCTGACTTGACGCGAGTAAGCGCGCCCGCCAAACCCTGCATCTGCACCTTGGCGATCTCGTCAGCAGTGCCGCCAGCGTTGTCCAACTCCGTTGTCAACTCGCGCAGCGCGTCAGCGCCTTGGGATGTCAGCGCAGCCATAGCGGGTCCAGCGCGCTGGCCGAAGATAGCCATGTAGTCGGCTGTGGTGGCACCAGAGTCGGCGAGCTGCTGGATGATCTGATCGAGGGGGAGAAGCGAGCCAGCGCTATCCGTAGCCACGATCCCAAGATCGTGCATGATGTTGGCGGCCTTCTTGGATGGATCAAGCAGGCGGCTGATGGCACCGCGCAGTGACGTGCCAGCCATTGAGCCCTGGATGCCAGCGTTCCCCAGCAGGCCAATGGCCGCAGCAGCGACATTGAAGTCCACGCCTGCGCTCGCTGCCACGGGACCGGCGTACTTGAAGGCCTCACCCAGTTGGCTCAGGTCGGTGTTCGTGGAGGTGAACGTCTTGGCGAGGGTGTCCATCGCCGCGGGCAACTCGTCCACGGTCTTGTTGTAACCCGTGAGTACGTTGGAGGCGATATCGGCAGCCTCGGCTAGATCCATCTGCCCTGCGGCAGCCAAGGACAGCGTGCCCGGCATCGCTGCCATGATCTCGTTGGAGTCGAAGCCAGCCATAGCGAGGAAGGACATTGCGTCTGCTGCCTGTGATGCGCTGTATTGCGTCGTGCGGCCCAATTCCTTGGCCTGACCAGACATCGCGGCCAGAGTGTCGCCCGTAGCGCCTGAGATGGCCGAGACCTTGTTCATGGACTTCTCAAAGTCCGCAGCGGTGAGCAATGCCGCAGTGCCCAGGCCGACGATGGGGAGCGTGACAGACTTGGTGAGACTGCCGCCCACCTTGGCCATCTTGTCGCCGAAGCCCTGCATCAACTTGCCGAAGTCGTTGAACTTCTGCATCGGCCCCTTGAGCTGGGCTTCCATTTGCCGGAGCTCACGCTGCGCAGACTTGATGCCCTTGCTGTCAAACTTGGACGAGATAAGCAGATTGACTGCCGGTGAAGCCATCGCCTACCTCCTAGGAAGCCAACATCCGCTGCGCATCGCTGGCAGCGCGGTACATCAGGGACAAAATCTCGCCTTGGGCTTGCGTCACTGCCGGGTCATCTCGGACCCCCCACAGGAACCGTTTCTCTGCTGGAGCGGACTGCCCGATCACTTCCTTGCTGAACTGGCTGTCCTTGCGCGCACCGCGCCCAACGGTCTGGAAGATGGCGGCAGCGGCATTGGTTGTTGTGATGAGTGCGCGGAAGGACCCGGCGCGGGCATTGCGGCGCGTGGACACCTTCAGAGAGGCCTTGATCTCCTGACTGCGGAAACCAACATCAGCGCCGGGTCCAGCCTGACCGCGACGTTGCCACGGCCCCCAGCCTCCTCGACCAGACAGCGAGACCAGTCCCATGCCTGGAGTGTTGGCGATGGCTGCCGCCTTGGCTTTCTCTGCCGTGGTTTTGACCTCAACAGTGAGCGCCTTGTAGGCCTTGCTGTCGAGTAGCGCTAGGGCGTTGATGGAGTTGCCTACGCCCTCCACCTTGATGACCGCCACAGCGCCTCACTTCCTTTTTTGCTTGTCCATCTGGATCTGACGCCACCGCAGATATCGCTGCATCGTGGCGATCATGCGCGGGGACTCATGAAGCAAGTCAGACGGAGGGATGTGCCACTCGTAGGACAGGTGGACGATCAGCCAGTGGGCTGATCTATCTCCAAAGGGACGAGGGCATCCGCACTGTCATCGGTGGGCGAAACCTCGTCAAGGGTTTCAATCCACTCGTCCCATGACAGCGAGGTCATCTTGCGCCGTGACAGCGAGTGCCACGCGAGCCAGCACAGGTCGGTGAAGCGGAACTCGGTTTGGAACTGCGCAATAGAGCGGTTCCAGGTTTCCTCAAAGCGGATGAAGTCTGCCGCCGAGACAGGGGCATCGGCGGCAGACCCATCTGCGTACTTCACACCAAGGGTCATAAGCATTGCAGGAACTCCTTACGCAGGTAGGTAGTTACTAGGCTCCGGTGCCGCGAGCAACCGCACCCGAAATCGGGAACGAGTAGGACGCGGTGGCCAGATCGCCGACCGCACCGTCCACGGGGGTGTAGGACGTGATCGCGCAGGTGAAGGCGAACGAGGGATTCGTCGCCGAGACTGCAGCGGTGCCACCGGGGATGACCGTCACTGCGGCCGTACCAGTGCTGAAGGCGTCGTACACCAGCGAGTCAATGCCCGAAGCGCCGAAGTCCTGGTGGATCTCCATGTCAAACGTGCCGGAGCGCAGCCCGGTTACCCGAGACCTCCAGCCTGACCCCCCGAAAGCGGTGGTCTCCACGTCGTCAGCTTCCAGCGAGATGGTCACGGACGCCACGGAGGTGGTCACCGTGCTACCGGCGAACACAACCACCGGCTCTGTCAATACGAACTTAGCCATGATTGGCCTCTCCTTATGCGTAGACCGTGACCACGAATTCCGCGGTCAGGTAGGTGTTTTCGGCAATGGACATCGGACCCACGTTCCGCATGTCCGTAACTCGGCAGGTCTGTGCAGCCCCGCCGAGGGATCGGTCGGCCTCGATGGCCGTCTTGATGCTGCCCGCGCCCGTGGGGTTGGCGTAGGCGTCCAGCGATGCCTGAGCGGTGCGCTCGGACAGTCGCCCCACCATCACGAGGATGGAGACTTCGTAGGTGTCTAGGCCGCGACCCATCGAGGTGTCGTAGCTGACACTCGGCGGCATCACAATCGCCACCGGGGGGTTGGGGTCGTCGGGCACGGTCGCTGACGTGCGCAGGCCGGAGATCGTCCCCAGCCTCGTCGCCAGCCCGCTGCGAATCCCCGAGATCGTTGTCACGCGACGCCCACCACGGTGCGGCGGTAGGGACGCAGTAGCGCGTCAATGTCGGGGTCAACGCGGCCCACTCGAATCGCGCCCATATCACCGAACCCGGCAACACCCAGCGCGGAGTCGTACCGCTTGAACTGGCGCAGCGCCATGATCAGGCAAGCCTGCTTCACGGCGGTTGGGACGGCGGTGCCGAACCCGAACACACCAGTGACCTTGACGCCGAACTCCGCGCCGATGGGGAACAGGTTGTCCCCGACGGCACGCAGCCGAGTCACCGGCCAGTCCAGCCCCGAGGCTCGGGAGTTGCCCGGCTCCAACTGGTAGTCGGTCGTCAGCCAGGTCTCGTCGTAGATGCCGTCAAGGTCGCTGGAGGTCTCCAGCGTGATCGCCGTGCCGGCAAGGTCGTCCACGTCCACCCAGTAGTGATGGCTCGCGGAGTAGTAACGGATCTCGGTGCCGCCGGTGTAGAAGCGGCGCTCGGTGTAGCCGTCAATCAGTCGGGAGGACGCCTCGATGCTGGTCTCCAGCAGGGCGTCGTCCACGCTGTCGGTGATGCGGGCTGCGGCCTTGACTTCGGCAAGCGTGACGTAGCCGTTAGAAATGGCCATGCGTTACTCCCCAGAAGTAGAGGTCATGTGAACGGTCGTTGGTGGTAAAGGCGTACTCGGCGAACATTGAGCCAAGGTCAACGGCCAAGCGGAAGTCGTCGGCCGTGAGGTTTCGGTAGTAGTCCCACTGCAGCGTCAGCGGTGATGAACCGGGGTCACTGCGGGTCGTGCCGTGCTCGGCGCGGCCAGTGGTCGCGCACGTCATCACGACTAGGCCGTCGGCCATGCGGTGCATATTGACAAACGTGGCCACCCACTCGGGGTTGTGCTCCATGCACTCGGCGCTGACCACGGTGTCAAAACTTCGGTCGGGGTAGTCCACGTCCTGCCCCAGTGCGACCACATCGACGCCAGGACCTGACGCGACATCCACTCCGGTGTAGTCGCAGCCGGTGAAGAAGTCGCGCACCGTGCCATTGATGTTGAGACTGCCCACCTCCAGCACCCGACAGTCAGTGAAGGAGTGGGGGAAGCGGGCAACCATCTGCGCAAAGAACTCGCGCTGCTCGGGGTGCGCCATCAGTCCCACGCCTGATCTCGTCGGCGCTTCAGGCTCCACCGTCCCTCGCTCAGGTCACCGCGGAACTGCTTGGCGGCGTGGTACTGGGCATTGACCTTGAAGGTGCGGTCATTGGCGGCTCTGTAACCGCCGTCAAGCGTCGATGAGTTGCGGTGGTCCACGCCTATGCCGGACTGCACGACAGGCACTCCAGCGGCGTGACAGCGCCGCTCGTAGTCGTTGTCCTCAAAGTAGGCAGGGTGCAGGTACTCATCGAACAGGCCGACCTGTCGCACCACGTCCTCGCCGACGCTGAACGCGCACCACGGCGGGGAGGCGTGCGCGAGGCGCAGCACCTGCGGGGCGTCGTCGGTGTCGAACTGCTTCAACGATCCTGCAGGCCAGGTGACATCGAAGTTGGCGACCAGCCACCACGGTGCGAACGGCGTGGCCTTGATGCCGAGATTCCAGCTCGTCGCCACGCCGAGGTTGCTCGGCATACGCAGGACGTAGGCGTTCTCGGCCCAGTCGCGGTGCGGGAAGTCACCGGGCAGGGTGTGCCCGTTGTCAATGATGACTAGCGTGCCGACGTGGTAGTCCACGCTGTCGAGCATCCGGTCGAGAAGTTCAGGCCGCGTCAGGATCGGCACGACCATCACGGGGATCATCGGGACTCCCAGAACTGCCGCCAGTCCTCGCGGTAAAGGGTGTCTGCGTCGTAGTTCTCCACAATGTGATCGCGGGACGCCGGGGAGCGGTCGCCTGCCCCAAGGGCGTAGGACTCGACCAGCGCGTGGACGATCTCCTCCACGTTCGGGGTGGAGAACCACGCCGACTGCGCCGGGTCCCACAAGGGCTGGCCGCTGACCTTCCAGCCGTCCGTGACCAGCTCGGGCTGGGCGGTGAAGTTCTGGACGATGCTGCGGGTCTCGCAGGCGGCAGCCTCGGCGACCGTCAGGCCGAAGCCCTCACCGAGGGTGGGGGCGAGCAGCACATCGGTGCCGGTGTAGATCGCGGCCATGGCGTCGTCGGGGATGCCGAGGCGGTGCTGGTACTGGTTCACCGTCGCCACGCGGTCCATCGGTGCGCCGACCGCCTCCAGCAGCGGGGCGAACGGTATGCCACCCATGCCGCCGCCGGTCTCGGTGTGCAGGTACAGCCAGGCGTCGTCACGCTCACGGGCGAAGATGGACCATGCGAGCAACTGCTCGGCGAAGGCCTTGCGAACCGGGGCGGTGCCCTTGTTAGCGTTGACGATGCTCGTGACGTGAACGTCGGTCGGAACCTTCATCAACTGCCGCCCAGTGACGTACTTACCGCCACCGTCCTTGACAGCCTCGGTCGGCTTGTAGAGGTCGGTGTCAATGCCGTGTGGAATCACATGGTTGGCGATACCGGCGTTGTTGAGCATCTGCCCACCGAAGTGGGACATCGCCACTGGGGTGACGTTCGGCCTATCGCACCAGCCCCGCACCTTCGGTGGTGCGGGGGTGTGGTCAATCGGCACCCACGACACCACGGGGATGTCAAGCTTGTCCCACGCGGGATGCTGGGCGAACACCCAGACGTCGTACAGCGTGAACACCACCGGCTGCAGGTCAGGATTCTGACGCGCCCAGTCCTTGGCATAGGCGGCCACGATGTCGTTGGAGTAGCCGTCGTAGCCCTTGGGCAGGACGGGGATGCCCTCCCACTCGGTCTGTGTGGCCTCCAGCCCATAGTTGGCGGCGATGGCGACCTTGTGGCCGTCGCGCTGCATCCGGCTGGCGAGTTGCTTGGTCTGTGTGCCGTATCCGGTCGGAGCCCAAGGGGCGTTGGAGACCATCAGGACGGCGAGAGGCTTGGGGGTCTTGTATCGGGACATGGCAGGGTCGTCCGTTCGCAGGTGGTGCGCAGGATTCGCAGGTGAGGTGTCCCGGGGGCGCTGTCCTGCGCCCAACACCCCCGGGACGTTTTGCTCACTGACGGACTAGGAAGCCCCGCCGGTGAAGCGCTTGATCGCGGCCGACTGGCCGATGTCGCCCCAGATGCGCAGAGTTGCGCGCACACCGATCTCGTCGGACGCGAAGTAGGCGTCCTCGGAGCGGGCAATCTCCAGTCCACCGGCGATGCGCACCATGTAGTTGCGCAGGCCACCGAACAGGACCGACTTGGCCGAGGTCGCCACGTCGGCAACGTCGGGGTTGTCGTAGATCGGAGCGCCGAGCAGGATGTCGGGAGCGCCGACCGTGGCGGCAGGCTCAAACAGGTAGCGGCCGGAGCCGTCCTTGAGCTTGCGTACCGCGCCGATGGTGGAGCGGTTCATCATCCAGCCAGCACCGTTGCGGACGTAAGCGCCGTCAACGGAGTGGGCGAGGTCGATGAGGTTGTCAGCGGTGAACGACCCCGCGACGCCCGTACTGCCCGCGATGCCCGCAGAGGCAGCAACGGAAATTCCGTTCGGGATGACAGTGCCCGTGCCGAGAGTGAGGAGGTTGTTCGCCTTCACGCCCAGCGCGATGCCCAGATCCTCTGCGAGGAACTGCTCGATGTTGACACCCTCGTCGGCGAGCAGCTCGCGGCTGACCTTCGTCAGGACCGCAACCTTCTGCGCCTTCATGGTGACCGTGGAGAACGTCGGGTCAAGCGCCGAAATCTCGGTGGCCTCCGCGATGGCGGTGGCTGCCGGGCGGGTCGCCTGAACCGGCACCTGCAGGTCGTTGCCGCCCGCAGTGTTGATGACGCGAACCACGCCACCGTCGGTCATCGGGCCGACCGTGGTCATGATCTTCTGGACCTCGGCGAGGAAGTCCGTGGGGACCAGCGAGGAATCGTCGCTGGTGTTCAGGGCGCGGCGCTCAAAGTTGATCGAGCGAACCTCGCCGTTCAGGAGGGCGCGGATGTCGGAGGCGGCCTTCTCGGGCTTGACCTCGCGCACAGCGCGGACCTCGGGTGCCTCGGCGACCGCAGCCTCAATCTCGGCGCTGCGGGCCTCGGCGACCTGAAGATCCTTGATTTTCTGGCCACGCTCGTCAATGTCGGCCATCATTCGGCCGTAGGACTGCTCCTCCTCGGAGGTGAGGTCGCGCGATTCGGCGGCCGCACCATCGAGCAGAGCCTTGGCAGCGTGCCACGCCTGCTGGCGGGCCTCGATCTGCCGGTTCAGGTACTCACTCATGGTTATGTCTCCTAAGACATGGAAGGGATGTAATGCGCAGGGGGAGAGGTCGGCGGCTCCGCCGATAAACCCCAGCGCGGCTCCGCTGTCTGGGGAAAGATGAGAGGGGCTACAGGTCCTTGCCCCACAGGTCGATCTGCTTCTGCAGGATGCTCAAAGGCACCGTCGGGTCGGCAGCCTTGTCTGGCCGCGAGCGGTCCACGACCTCCTGCAGCACGCTCGCCTGGTCATCGGTGAGCGCGTCGCCGGACTCCAGCGCGCTGATCGCGTCGGCGAGGGCGTCCACGTCGGTGTTGGTGCGCTTGGCGAGCAGGCGCAGGTTGCGCACGCTGGCGCTCGTCGCGGGGTAGGCGGCCACGCCGGTGACAACCGACACCTCGTGCAGACGCACCTCCTGCAAGGTGCGCTCGTTGCCGTCAGGGCTCCAGTTGTCCTTGACGGTGGAGAAGCCGAAGCTCATGGTGCGCACGTCGCCGCGCTCGATCAGGGAGCGCAGGTCGTGCGCGTAGGACGTATCGGGCAGGTCAGCCTCGGCCCACAGACCCTCGGCGCGATCCTCCAGCCGCAGCGTCTTGGCGCGGGTCGAGGCAAGCACCATGCGGTCGTCGTGATTGACGTACATGCGCACGTCGTTGCGGGACTTCAACGTCCGCGAGAACGCTCCCGGCGCGATGCGCTCGGTAAACGGCAGCGGCAGGCTGGGGGAGTTGTAACGGGCGGCAAAACCCGAGAAGGTGCCCACCTTGCCCTCGGACGGGTCCGCAGCGCGGAACTCCAGCTCCTCGGTGTCCAGCGACCTGATCTCAACGTCGGTCATGTGGTTGTCCTTTCGGGGTTACAGCAAGTCCAGAGCCAGTAGGTCGGCTTCCATCGCCTGCCTGCGCCAGGTGCGCAGCAGGTCATCGGTCGGCCAGCGATCACCGCTGGCGTGCCCTCGGGTCCTCGTGGTGCCTTGGGCGTTGCCGCCGTATCCGCAGCGGCCCGTCGTGCTGGCCGTGGCGGTGACCCGTCCGCGAGCGCTGCCGGAATGGTGAGTCGGTTGCGGTGCAGGCCGTGACTGAGGTCGGCGCTGCGGCAGGTAGCCACCACCGCCGACGGCAGCAGAAGGCTCCGGTGCTGGCGGTACAGGGGTCGGAGCGGTGCCCGTCACCGAGCCCGTAGACGCGACAGAACCTGTCGCGCCTCCGGTGAGTTCAGGGCTGCCAGATGCAGCGCCTACGGCCGCGACAGCGCCAGTAACGGTGCCGTCAGTGGCCTTGGCTCCGGTCGCCGAGCCCGTCGCGGTGGACGAGCCGGTGATGGTGCCGGTGTTGCCCTCGGTGCCCGTTGCCGAGCCCGAGGAAGTCGTGGTGCCGGTAGCCGAGCCGGTGGCACCGAAGGTCCCAGTCGCGCTGCCCGTCGTGGTGCTGGTGGCCTCTACGAAGCCGGTGCCAGGTCCTCCGAGGACGTTGGACCCGATGACACCGAGGACTGCATCACCGAGCGTGAACAGCCCGGCCACGTCAGCTCACAGACTCCGACAGGTTGCCGATGGCGATGGTGTACGTCCCGGCCGTGGCGTAGGTCTGCGAGGTGTCCAGCGCACGGGAGCCGTAGAACGTCCCCGAGGTGGACGCGGACCAGTAGCCCAAGTGCGTGATCGTCGTGCCCGAGGGGACGTCGAAGACGATGGCGGTGTCGTTCGTGACCGTGCCATCGGCAGGCGATCCCCACGCGGACAACTCACGGGTATAGGAGCCGCCGGTGACCTCGCTGGTGCCACCCGTGGACGGGTCGGCAGTGTGCAGCGAAACATAGGTCGCTGAGCCGGTAAAGCCGGTCAGCATCAGGTTCAGCCCTGCGGCTACCAGTCCGGCCATTACTGCTCCTCGATGATGGCGGTGATGTTGCCGTCGTCATCGCGCTCCACGCGCTTGGAACGCGCCGGAGACTCCGGCAGCGAAACGTTGACGACAGGTGCGGGCATGGCGCGCAGCGCGCCAGAGATCGCGTCGGCGATCTCCTCCGGCTCCACCGACCTGCTCGCCGGGTACTCGTTGGTGGTGTCAGCGGCCGTGGGGTCGGCGTTGACCTCCGCTTGCGCTGCGGCGTTCTGGAGCTGCACGCTCGGCAGCCCGGTGTGCTTGACAGAGGGAAGCGACAGCGCACCCAGCGTGGCCTCGGGATCGAAGCCCACGTTGATCAACTGCGTGGCCATGGTGACCCGCATGTCCATCTCGGTGACGTTGGCAGCGTTCAGGTCCACATGCGACAGCGGAACGCGCAGCACGTCGCCACCATCCACGGGCCGCATGTCCTCCAGTCGGTGAATGTCGTTGATGCTCAGGAAGCCCGCCTGGACTCCCTGCGAGTAGGCCGCATAGCGCTCGGTCAGTGATGCGCGCAGCAGGCCGTCCACGTTGAACTTCACGAACACATCGCCGGGCAGCAGGCGCGACAGGTGCGACTCAAGTGCCGTGATGTACGGCAGCAGAGTAAACGTCACGAACTGTTGAGCGTCCTGCTCGCGTGAGGCGTAAGCCATCGTTCCGGGCTTCGTGGACTGGAGCATCGCCGGAGGGATGCGGAAGATGCGGGCGATCTCCTCCAGCGCGAACTCGCGCGCTTGGATCGCCTGCGCCTTGTCAGGGTCAACGGACGTCTGCTGCCACTTCGCACCGCCGGCAAGGATGCCCGGGCGGTGCGCCTTGCGCAGACCCTTGTGCCCTTCCTCCCAAGCGTCCTGCACGCCCTTGGCCTGCTCTTGCGTCATCTCGCCGGGCACCTCGATGATGCCCGCCGCGTGCGACCCGTTGCCGAAGAACGACGCAGACCACTCGGTGAGCGCCTGCGTCAGGCCGAGAGTCTCGCGCATCTCATCGACGCGGGACGTGCCCTTGACCTCGCCGGGCTTGATCACCTCGGCGTCGTAGATCATGTCCGACGCGGCGACCGTGTAGGCACCATCGTCCACGACGTAGAACACCTGGCCAGCGCCGTTGCGGCGCGGCTGCACCCGCTGGGGATTGAGCACCGAGAAGCCCACCGGCTCCCCATCCTCGCTGCGCACGATACGCACGCACGCGGCATGGGACACCAGCTTGGAGATCAGCCACTGCTGCAGGAAAGCCTGACGAGGACGGCCGTCCACGTCGGGAACCTCCACCCAGCCGGGCTTTGGCCGGTACGGCCGGCGCTCACCGTTGACGCGGACGTAGGTGTCCATCGGAAGCATGGAGACAGAATCGGAGATCAGGCGCACCGCAGCGTAGAGCGCGGCGATGCGCATCGAGTTGTCCTCGGTGATGCTCACGCCCGCACGGGTGCGACGCGGGAAGTCCACACCAGACGCGAACAGCGACGCGGCCGTCACCGCTCGTGACTCATCAGAGCCTAGGAGGCGCTTGAGCATCATTCACGCTCCAGACTCATACCGACAAGGACAAGGGCGACGCCGGTGACGACGATGCCCGCAGGGACAAAGACGAGCCCCGCACCCACGGCGACAGTGGCCAGACCGGCCAACTGGAGGATCGTGGAAAGCATGAAGGCTCCTAAGCAAAGAAGGCGACAGACGGAGCAGGCGCGATGGTTTCTTGATTCATGGCCCGCTCAAGCCCCATAACGGATGCGACAGCCAGGTCAATCTTGCGAGGGCTGTTCTTGGTTTCCTTCTGAAGACGAGTCCCGCGGGAGTCCTGCTTTAGGACGGCGTTGGACAAGTGACGGGCAAGGCGCGGGTCGCCGTCATGGGTCAGAGAGCGTGTGTTCACCATGTCGGACATCCGCTGCGTGGCGGGGGTCATGCGTGACGCGGATTGCGGAAACTCCGTTACCGGCAGCCCATCGGCAGCGAGCACCTCCAGCGAACGCGCCCAGCGGTACGGGTCCGCAGTGATCTCCACGACGCGCCAGCGGCGGCACAACGTGCGGATATGGTCCTCAACGTCGCCGTAGTTGACGCGCCAGTCTGGTGATCCGTCGGACTCCCACAGGCCACCCACGGTGATGTGCGGGAACTCGCCAACCTCCACAGCGATCAGCGCGGTGGAGTCGCCGGAGAACGATCCGTCCAGAGCGAGCACTACGTCGGCTCCGTCGTCAATCGGACGAGCGACGTGACACTCATCCCACGCGGCCTGCGACAGCCACGCGCCTTGGATGCTGACCGGGCGGTTGAACCAGTACCGCTCCCACTGCGCGGGAGAGGTCTGCGGGTCGTCGTAGGAATCGGCAATGGATTCCAAGTCCATCCACGCTGCAGCGGGTCCGTACACCTCGGCAAGTCCTGCGAGGCGATCTCGGTGCTTGGTCGCGTCCCACTTGGCGCTTGCCTCGCGGTGATCAAACACCATCCCCTGCGCACGGATGCGACCCTCGGCCACCGCTCGGGAATACTCAAAGGTTCCCTCGGCGACCGACTGCTCGCCTGGCGCGAACATCGTGGTTGTCTCCATCGCCCAGCCCGATGCGACCTTCCGCTTGAGCAGGTTTCGGATCACGGTCTGGTGCATCCGCTGGAGTGCGGGCAGCACCCATAGGTGAGTCTCATCGAAGATGACGAAGGTTTCCTTGCCGCCATCCTTGGACGAGTCCTTGGCGGTCTCCGGCTCGATGCTGCCGCCTTGGGGCAGCAGGATGCGCGTCAGGCCAGCGTCAATGCGCCCGTACTCAGCGAGCAGGGCGTCCGAGCAGGTGTCGGGGTCCAGCATGTAGCGGATGGCGTCGTAGGTGTTGCCGGACTGGCCCAGCTCGGTGGCAAAGCATGAGATGTTCGGGCGCTTGACGGGGATGCCAACCGGCTCGCCGACCTGATACTCGTATCCCCACGCGCTGACCTCACCGCGCTTGGCGAAGTGATCAAAGCGCACGGGCGCGAACGCCTCGGCGCAGGCCATGAACGCCGCCAGCTCGGACTTGGCGCGGCCCTTGGGTCGGCTGATCGTCGCTCGGCGAACCTTGCGCGTGCCGTCCTCGTTGACCGCGTAGCAGCGAAGGATGAACGAGGCGAACTCGTCGTCCAACTCAATCGGCTGGCCCTCGACATCTCCCGGCCCGTGAACGAGGAACCACTCGATCCACGACAGGATGCTCATCCCGAGGGTGAGCATGGGCGGCTTACTGGCCGCCATCACCGACCGCTTTCAGCAGGCGCTTGCGTCGATCAGCCTGGACGGTCGGGGCGGCTGGTGCTGCGGCAGTGATCTCGTTGTCCACCTGCATCTTCAGGCGCATACGGTCCTCTAGGGTCGCGCCGAACTTGGCAACGCGCAGCCGCAGCTCGGGGGCAGCCTTCAGGTCGCCCTTCCACAACGCGGAGTGCATGAGGGCGGTCTCCAGCATGGAGTCCCAGTCGGTCGTGGTCATCACCTGCGCCTGTGCAGAGGTGCGCCAGTTGGCCCACCACTCAACGGTGCGGGGATGCCAGTCTCCCTCGGGCAGATCGGGGCCACGGGTGGTCCCATCGGCGCTGAGTTTCAGGGCTGAATCGTTGCGGGCCTGCGTGCGCGACTCGCGCTGGAGGACGGGCTTTGGCGCTGGGCCGCGTCCTGGCATTGGGGCTCCTAGGTCAAAGTTGGTGTCTCGGACACGCTGCGGGGGGGA
>Ga0099847_1000060_pt1 | contig 30657 bp, 26 predicted proteins | sample CB_VirMetaG_2_FD_78178 | JGI IMG/M metagenome (GOLD analysis project Ga0099847, IMG submission 78178) | Freshwater to marine saline gradient viral communities from Chesapeake Bay - CB_1504_2 Viral MetaG | ecosystem: Environmental > Aquatic > Marine > Coastal | place: USA: Chesapeake Bay...
AACATGGCTAGACACGTTTGATACCGATGGCTTTACTATCGATGATGCTAATAGCGCTAACGACAACACAGCGACCTATGTTGCATGGCTGTTTAAGGCAAACGGCGGGACAACGGCCAGCAATGGCAGCGGTGACATCACCAGCACCGTGCAGGCCAGCGAGTTTTTTTCAGTAGTCACATGGGCAGGAAACGCCACCGCAGACCAAGATATAGGGCACGGGCTAGGTTCCGGCAATATTTCTGTTTTTGTCAAAAACCGCAGCGACTCTGCTAGTTGGGCTGTTTCGATGTGCGGCATGACCTCAACTCAATACTTGGTGCTTGATGGCGATGGCGCTATTGCCACAGCTTCAGACCATTTTAAGCGTGACGACTTTACCGCGACCACATTCAGAGTCGGATCTAATAACGTCATCAACGGTAGCAGCGATAATATGGTCGCTTTTTGTTTCGAGAATTTGCCCGGTGTGTGCATGGCTGGGACGTATGTCGGCAATGGAGATGCCGATGGCCCAGTGGTTAACACCGGCTTTTCGGGACGTTGGATCATTATTAAATCGGCAGGTTCATCCGCTGGTTGGATTTGCCTCGACACTGCGCGAGACACTGCGCAGCCGCTAACCGCCTATATTTATATGGATACAACCGCTGCTGAAGCTGCGACAGGGTTTACTATTGATGCATTGTCAAATGGTTTTAAGATTCGAGACACCGATGGCTCGATAAATTCTGCAGGCACGGTCTATCACTTTATCTCAATTGCCGATGTGGCTACCGGCAATGGCCTTCCACCGATCTTGGGAAAATGATTATGTACGCAATTGAACAAGGTGGTGTGCTGGTACTAGCTAGTCCTCACGCCGCTGCCCTATGCGCGACTAGCAGCAACGATGGCAAAGTGGTTGACCACAACGCGTTGTCGAAGCTACCAGATTCTGTACTTGTGTCTTTGGGTGTGCGCAGGCTTGTGACGCCAAGACCAACGCCACCCAATACCTATATGGATCCAATCGATTCGGCGATAGTTGCTGACGGCGACAAGGCATTGCAACAGTATTCATATGCCGACATGCCTCTTAACCAAGCAAAATCAATTTGTGCTGATTTAATCGCAGGAAAGGCCGACAAGGTGCGTCAGCAAGGCGTGGCGATTGATGGCAAAGTTTTTGCGACTGACGATATTTCTGTCGCCACTTACGCTCGTGTCGGCGGCGCTGGCGGTGCGGGGATTTCTTACCCAGCAAAGGGCATTCCGTTTAAAGCAACAGATGTTATGACCGAGGTCAGAGAGCGGGTGCGGTTGAACCAACAGCAATTTACAGCCCTTGCGCAGGCGGTTCAAGATTTGCTGGCAGCAACTGCGGACGCAGAAGATGCATTGCTCAACGCTGTGGAAGCTGCGGCTAGTGTCGATGCCATTAGGGCAATAGACATTAATATTGGCTGGCCTGAAGTGTGGCAATCATGACTACACCATCGCAGACTATTACACCCCGAATACGTGCAGTTTGGGATAGGCACCCGGACGATCCCAGTAGGAAATGTTGGCTGTGGCGGCTACTCGAACCTTGGGCGTTTATCCTAATTACTGAAGATGATCGTTTTGTTGAGCGTAGGCTAGAGCAGGGGTTTCTGTGGGATGGCGCTAGTAAGCCGTTTCCCAACCAAGCTATCCTAGCTACCCCTAGCTCCCATTGGTCTATGGTTGTACCCTCGCTTGAGCATGATGATATGTGCCGTAATTGGAGGTGGTGGCAGGAGTTAGGCGTTAGTTCACAAGATGCCGCTTGGCATTTCTATCAGAGGTGTATTCAATTCGGTACAGGTGCCGAATGTCTACAGTGGAAAGCTGTGTCGTGGTTTGGTCCTAAATGGAGTGCTAAAGATGCCAATGATGTCTAAGAAGAAACCAATGGGGTATAAGAAAGGGGGGAAAGTTTTTAAGCCCTGTGCTAGCTGTACCTCCCCGGCCAAATGCCGCAAAGCCGGGACGTGTGCAAAGAAAGCAATGAGAAAGATGAAGTAATAATGGCTCGGCTAAAGCTACAGAAATTCCTAGGTAAGGCTCCAAAGATTGCAAACGAGCTATTACCCACGGTATCGGCCCAAATTGCTACGAATTGCAAACTGTATTCGGGTGATTTGATTCCGTATCCGTTCCCCGTCATCGTGGATAATACGGGCCGTACTGGCACGACTAAAACAATCCATGGGTTGCGGAATCCTATTACTAGTGATCCTGTATTCCTAACGTGGGGGACAGATGTTTCCGTAGTTACCGCCGATAATACTGATACTTCCGAGCAGCGGTTTTACTACACGGGGGATGGCGTGCCCAAGGTAAGTACCTACGAACTTGCCGTATCCGGAACCCCTCCATACCCTACGAAGTTTTATGAACTCGGATTAGCAGTACCCGCTATTAATCAGGTACCTACGACAACAGCAGTCACGCCGGTGACTGCCTCAACTACTAGTTTTGCGCGAGATAATAGCGGTATTACCACCCTGATTACAGGCTCTGCGCACGGACTTAGGTCTGGTAATACCATATCTGTTCAGGGCTTTACTGTCCGTTCGGGTACATACACTAATGCTAACCCCACGACAATAACCATTGCGGATCACGGCTTAGCTACTGGCGCTACGGTAACTTTAGATTTTACTAGCGGCGGTGCTGCTAGCGGTATCTATGATATAACCAAAGTTACCGATGATACCTTTAAGGTAACATTACCCTCGGCTCCGGGTAGCACCGGGGATGTAGACTGGGATATATCTGGATTCAATTTATCTAATACCGTCTGCACGGTAATTAATACAACTACACTTACGTATTTCAATCCAGGTTTTGAGGTATCAGCAACTACGGTAGGGCCCGCCACCGATGGGCGTATTGACCTAGCCGGTAGCACCGAGGCGCGAAGCTATGTCTTTACGTGGTTTACCCCCTGGGACGAGGAATCCGGCCCGTCCGTAGCCTCGGATATTCTCTACATAAAAACCGGCACCCGTGTAAACGTCACCGACTTGCCGACATCTCCACCCGCTGGAGATAATTTTATCCGGGGCATTCGTTTATACCGCACTATCGGCGGGGCCGCTGGCTCTGAGTATATTCGTCTTGAAACCCTTTGGTATCCTAATACTACTGCCAAAGTGCAGCGGGCTTCTAACGTATCCACAGTTACTACGGAGTTCCCGCATAACCTTGTCCTTAATGATGTAATTAAGATCTCCGGGTGTACTGATTCGTCGTTTAATATTACGGACGGCGTGGTTACTTTAGTAGTCGATGACTATTCGTTTAAATATAGCCAAGTAGGATCCGATGTCACGGAGAAAGCCGATACTGCCGGTACACTGGTCATAGATGTATCTGAGATCCCAGGCACTACTACTGCGCGGTATTGGGGTGACGGCGGTGATTATACATTCATAGACGATTTTGATGCCCTGGTCTTGTTTGGCATATTAGATAGCGAAGACCACATCCCCCCGCCCGCTGGCCTATCTGGGCTAGCTCAGATACAAAACAACATCCTCGCTGGCTTTGTTGATAACCAGTTATTCCTTAGCAAAATTGCCCGTCCCTATGCATGGCCTGATACATCTACGTACACCCTGGAATATAACATTGTAAGTATCGACGCTATTGCGGGTAATACTCTAATTCTTACGGAAGGCTATCCGTATATTCTGGCAGGTAGTGACCCGGCTAATATGTCGGTATCTCGGGTAGACGCTTACTACCCGTGCCTGAATAGTCGAAGTGTTGTCCCGATGGCATATGGTATTGTCTATGCTACGCATGACGGGCTAGCCGTGTACTCTCCATCCTCTGGGGCGCGAATATTAACTAACCAGTTATACAATAATGATACGTGGGGGGTAGATGTTGATCCTGCCACTGTTATCGCGGCGTACTACGGCGAAAACTACTTTGCATCACATTCCACTGGCGCATTTGTGTTTGAGCAAGACCGTGAGACCGGCGGGTTTTTTGTAGATTGCACCTACACTTTCGACGCCAGTTGGTATGATCCTGTAACCGGTAAACTATTTTATGCTTCCGGTACTAGCGGGGATATTACCCAGTGGGACGACCTTGCCCAGCCCGCATCCACGCAAGAGTGGAAATCAAAAGTAATTATTACCCAGGATATGGTAAATTTTGGGGCAGCTCGGGTTGTAGCTGACTATGGGTCTGTAATTACCGCCTTGTGGAATTCAATAAATACTAACTGGGAGGCTACTACTCTAACGTGGTCTGCAGCGGACGATGTGACTTTTAGGATGTGGGCCGATAAGAGTTTGATATATACTAATACACTATCAGATTCTAAAACATTCCGGCTTCCTACCGGATATCGTACCGATACCTTTGAGGTTTCTGTAGCTAGCAACGTAAACGTTAGGTCAATTCATTTAGCCGAAACGCCGATTGGGTTGAAGGAGATTTAGATGGCTACGCCCATTTTTACTGCTGTCCCCGGTGTTCCTACCGAAGGACTAACCGCTGCTATAGTCCAGTTACTTAACGCGTTACGTGATAATACCGAACTCCTTACAGGGCAACGTGGTAGTAAAGACGCCGTAGCTATTACTAAGGGTACGGTCACAGTTGCCCCCCCTCCTTCCCAGCGCATGACCCGGATAACCGCAGAGGGGGCTGGGTTTGCTATCTCCGGAGAGCGCCTAGCATCACTAGATGATTATAATAAGTTACGGAACGACGTTCAGACTTTATCCGAAGACGTAGCTAATTTACGCACGACGCTCACTGCTTTATTAAATCAACTGAAGACATAATCATGCCTGACTACAGTACTAATTCCATGGATCTCCCCGCTTCTATTCGCATGGCGCTCGATGGAGTCCAAGGCCCTACTGCCGGTGTTGCGCCTCCGTCGCCACCAAATATGTATGCTTACCAAGAAGGCGGTATGGTTGGCCCCGGTGGGATGCCTATGGATCCAGGTGGAATGCCTATGCCGTCGGCCCCAGCTTCTATGCCTGTTGCTACTCCAGCGGGACTGGGATCTGCACCCATGGCACCGGCGGCAATGCCTATGGCGTCTACGGATGATATTGAGGTTTCTATTCAACGCCTGGAGGCCCAAGCGCCGGAGAAACTGGCCGAAATCCGGGTCATGATGCAGCAGGCAGTTCAGAGTGGGGAGCTAACTCCTGCCGAACTAAACATGATGATCCAACTAGCACAAGTAGCTGCCCAGGATCCGAGTATGTACCCACAGATTCGGAGGTTTGCTATCCAGCAGGGGTTGGCTACAGAGGCAGAGCTACCCGTCCAATACGACCAACTCCTGGTCATTGCGCTTCTAGTCGTAGCTCGGTCGCTGCAAACGGGGGATAGCGCTGCTCCTGCGCCTGTCCAGCCTATTACAATGGATATGGGGGGCAGGGTTCCGGCTTCGACTTCTCCGGACGGGGCTGTACCTATCATTGCGCACGAAGGGGAGTTTGTAATCCCCAAAGATGTAGTCTCCCAGAAAGGTACTGACTTTTTTAATAAGATGATTGGGAACAAAGACACAGCGTGAGCGATTACCCCCTACGGGTACTGGACCTTAACATGATTAAATCTATGTGGGGGGAACTGCGCCCTATACTGGAGGCGTCTTGCAAGGTTAACGAGGTATGTGAGACTGAAATTGAGGTCGATGATATTCTGGTTTTGGCTGCAATCGACCAATGCACGGTAGTCGCTGTTATAGAAGATGAAAAACCTGTGTTTGTATTAGCCCTACAGTTTACGTTGAGCGCCGGAAAACGCGGTGCAAACGTATTAGCTATGGGCGGTACTCACATGCTTCGTATAAAGTCTTTATATTGGGACCATTTCCTGGCATGGTTACGGGCTAATAAAGTAGAATTTTTAGATGCATATGTGCCTAATGAGCGTAGGCAGTTATATCAACGCCGCCTGGGATTTGACAAATCATGTTCTTTTATTCGAAAACTTTTGTAGGTATCTAGTATGGGTGCGGTAGTTAAAATGGCTTTGCCACTGGCTGTAAGTGCACTTGTGCCTGTAGCCCTACCTGGGGTTAGTGCAGTTGTTACGGGGGCAATTGCCGGGGGTGTTTCGTCACTGGTTACCGGTCAGAATCCCCTCATCGGCGCAGGGCTTGGCGCACTTGGCGGAGCCGTTGCCGGTGGCGTTTCGTCTGGGCCTAGCGGCGGCGGGTTTTTCGATAATTTATTTGGCGCACCTACAAATGCGGCCACAACGCCAACCGCTTTAGCTGGGTCTGGGATGGAAGGTATAGGCGTTCAGTCGGCTGCCAGTGCCGCCCCGGCTACAGCAGCATTGTCTCAAGTACCTCAAGTACCTATTGATACCGGATTCTCTAGTACCATTTTGCCGGAGTTCCGGGGCGACGTGGCGAGCACTATCGGTGTTGTCGGCACTGGGGCCGACGCTGCTGGCCTAGCAATTGACTCAAGTATTCTCGATGGGGATACGGGGGGCCCTAATACTGCCACTGGTAGCCTTGGTATTTTCGATAGAGTGACACAGTTTGCTAGAGATAATCCAAAACTAGCCGATGCGGCTAAACAATTAGCCGCCGGTGCACTCACTAATGAGCCCGAGGTCGAATCGCTCGAAACAAGGTTAGCCGGGCAGCAGGCAGCTCTGGCTAGCAGGGAAGCCGAACTAGCCGAGGAGCAACTGGAACTCCAGAATATTGCCGCAAGAGAGATTATGGGGGAAGCTAGAAACATAGACCCCCAAGGTCGGGGTGAGCGCGCCGCCCAAACCGTACTGGCCCAGAATTTACGGGCTGCTCAGGATGCTGGCCGCGACGCGCGGGGTTCTCGGCAGGCTGCACTGATAAGGCAGGCCGGGACCGGGGCCCCTCAGGCCGCGAGGGCAGCGTTCGATTCAGCGTTTGGGCAATCGCAGAATCTGCGACTTGCCGGACTTAGTGCCGGGGCCCAGCGCCTCCCCGCTGGCCTCCAGCAGACGCGTGGCTTTGGCGTTGCCGGTAATTTGGCTACAGCAGCCAAGGATGATGAACTACAAAGAATAGATGATACCGCCGGACTCTTTGCAGATTTCCTTGGGAATCCCAGAGACCTACGTACGGCCTAACCGGATAATTAGGGAGTAGCCCCATGGCCCTCGGACTTATGAGAACCGCCGGTAGATTAGCCACTACCGCCAGAAAACTCGGCGGAGAACAAGACGCCAGAGATCGTTTGTATACGAGTTACTTAGATAAAATGGACTCCCAAAAGGCCCAACGGGAGTATTTGGCACAACTCAGGAAGATGGAACTTCAGCGGCAGCAGGCAGCGCAAGCAGCGCAACAAGCGCAAGCAGCGCAACAAGTGCAGGCACAACTGGCACCTGCTAGGACTACGCCTTACCCTACAGCTACTCTGTCTCCACCCATACCAATCCCGGACTACCGGTATAGGCTGAGAACCGGGGGCCCACCCCGTGGGGATGAAATAGGCTACACCCGGCAACAGGCACAACTGGCACCTGCAAGGCGGGGCCCACCCCGTGGGGATGAAATAGGCTACACCCGGCAACCCGCTAGGACTACGGGGTCTATTGAAGACGGCGCTTTGGCTGCTCTGGCTAACGTTGGGCTGTCTCCATCTGCAACTACGGGGTCTATTGAAGACGGCGCTTTGGCTGCTCTGGCTAGAGCCGAATATGATCCATCCCTCGGCCTTCGGCAGAAGCCCGGTAAACTTGGTCTCGCGTTCGGCCTAGGTCAGAGCCGGCAACCCGCTAGGACTACGGGGTCTATTGAAGACGCCGCTTTGGCTGATATTGCTAGAGATACCGCCGCCGCTACGACAAGGCGGGGCCCACCCCGTGGGGATGAAATAGGCTACACCCGGCAACCCGCTACGCCTTACCCTACAGCTACTCTGCTTCCACCCATACCACTCTCGAAATATGCCTCTACCGGCTATGCAGGTAGTCAACTGGGAGCTGTACCAGACGACTTAGATCGCTTGGATAACCTGGTGCGCCTAGAGTCCATGAAGCGCCGGGGTATGTTTGGCGCTACGACCACGGCTCAACCTCCCGCTAGGACTACGGGGTCTATTGAAGACGGCGCTTTGGCTGCTCTGGCTAGAGCCGGTGTTGCTAGAGCCGATGCCGCTAGGACTACGCCAGACCTTTTTACAGCGGCCGGACTTGCCAATGCTGCCGCTAATATGGATGCAGCGATTGCTGCCGATGAAGCCAATCCTGCTTCCGTCGCCGAGCGACCCAGTGGGCCGGTTATCCCTGGACAAGTAGGCTACGCTAAATCTGCCCTGGACATTGCTCTAGATGCCAAGATTCTGCAGGAGTCTGGAGGGAAACCTGTTGCCGAACGTGATTACCGGAATACATCCAACGAGAGGATACGAAGTATCTATGGTAGTCGAGTAGCTAAGTTTACTGATAAGGAGCTTAATAGACTTAAATCTGACCCTAAGAAGTTCTTTGACCATGTCTATCGCTCTATCGGAGGTTACGCCTTCCGTGGACGTGGGACCATCCAGCTAACTGGTAAGCGTAATTACACGCGTGCTTCCAAAGCCATCTTTGGCGATGACCGGCTGGTTAAGAACCCAGACTTAGTACTGGAACCTGGGATCAATAGACAGGTAGTCAAGTGGTACATGGGTCAAGGTCTGCCTACTATGTCTAAACGTATGGGTATTCCTATTAGTGACAACATGAGTCAGCAGGACGCCAACACACTGGTTTTTAGTACTCTCGCTGGCCGTCCTATAACCGAGGAGAGTGGCGGGTATTTAGGTGCCCTTTATAAGGACCACGCCGAGCGTGTTGCTTCTATTACTTCGAATAAAACTCCGCAAATTCTGAGTCCACAAGGAGACCGAGAACTTTTGGCATCAACGTCGTCACCCGGACTACTTGCAACGCTAGGCGAGGGCGCATTGAATTTTATGTTCCCGGCAGCACAAGCCGCTGATTTTCCTCCACTCACCGATACTTCAAAACGCGTTGAGCTTGGGAGTATCCCGGAGCCTGAGGAGAAAAATCGTAGCGCCGAATATAATCCAGCCCTCGGCCTTCAGCAGGAGCCCGGTGCTCTGGGTCGTGCGATGGGCATAGGTCAGAGCCCCGAAAAGCTTAAGAAGCCAATAACTTCCGATGAAATACTCTACCCATCCAAAACTAAAGAAGCGCCAGCGCCAGCGCCAGTCTTAGGTGCAGCCGCCGCAGACAGCGGGTCTATTGAAGACAGCGCCTTGGCTGATACGGTAGGTAGAACTCCAATAGACAAGGCCACCGTAGAGAAAATTGCGGCTACACCAGTTGAGAAATTCGTAGAGCTAGGCACCCAGGTCAACCTGCGAGATTCGCTATCGGTACGTCAGGCTAAACTAGAAGACCAGATGCTGGGGGTTCTCATAGACATCGCAGCGAGTAGCATAACTATTGATAACCCGCGGATTCCCGCGTGGCTACCGGAGGTACTTCTTAAGCGAGCTGCCCTACAGCAAGGCATGGTAAAGTCTGGATTCGAAAATGCCATCGCGGTCAGGGATCCTATGACCGCTGCTACGTTTTTACGGGATATTACTGGCAGGGATATACGGCCTACCGTAACCGACGCTGGCTATGTGCTGCTGGAGGGTGACCGCGCCGTCTCTCCTAAACCCATGAAAACTATCGGGGAATTACTCCAGCAGATGAAGGCCATAGGCGATGGCGCCTTCGCTGCAAGTATCTCCAAAAGGGCACAGGCGAGAGCGGACCAGATATTCGCGGCTGCAATAGCCAGCAGAGCCAAAGCACAAGACCAAGAAGCCGCCAAAGAACTGGAAATACTTAAAGCCCGTGCTAAGGCAGGGAAAATCAAGACCTCCAAGAATTCTTTAACCAATGACATATTTTTCCATGACGATATTACTGGCGAAATAACAGGCTACATCACCACAATCAACGATAAACTAGTTTATATCCGGGGGGCACCGCCGTCAGCAACAACAATGGCGGCAACGGCTACCATGGGGCTAAAGTAGCGTGGCTAAAGAAGCGTTTGCAGATCCCTACCTACTGGAGCAATACTTCAGCGGCAAGCTCGACCCCCGCGTGGGCCTTAATCCTGCGGCTAATGCGGGAACAGATGCCCTGCAGCCAGGGGTTGTTGATCAAGCTTTACTCGGGGAAATGCCTCAGCAGTTTTCGCAGTTTACTATGCCGGGCTTGCGTACTCCCGCTCGTCCAAAACCCCGCGTGGCTTTTAACACAACTACTAATCAGGTAGCAGTCGGGAGCAACGTATTTGATGTAGATGACGACCGGCAGTTTGTGGAGAGTGCTGCTAGGCTACAGTCTAATGCTGCCCTAGGTGATACACCCACTGGTTTGGGGTGGGGTGAGATAGATCCGACACTTATTCAGCGTAAAGCGCAGCAGATCCAGAATGCCGGTTTTGCCACTAGACTGGGTAAGGGGTTTGATGCCGGAATCGAACAGACGAAGATGATGGCGGGTGCCGCCCTGGAGACGGTAGGCATCGAGGAGTTTGGCCGCGATACACTTAATAATGCGGCCAGGGAGTTACAGAAACTATCTCCTTATAGTGGGGAGTTTACTGAAGTCAGTAGCCTCGACGAAGGAATGGACTGGGCTGCGTTTACACTCGGACAGTTTGGCGTCGATATTCTCACTACAGCCGCCGGTGCTCTGGGTGGACTTGGTATAGGTACTGCAGCCGTCGCCGCAGCAAAAGCTGCTGCTAAAAACACTCTGCTAAGTAAAGCTAAGACTAAACTACTTAATCAAGCCGTAGCAAAAAGGAATCGCAGAGAGGCACTAGATGTCGGCGAGAAAGACGCCTTGGCTGCTGCCACTAAGGTTCTAGGACAGGCCCGCGCTAAAGTGGGATCCGCTTTAGGCATTCCGCTTACGGCTGGACCGGGTAGACGCGCAGCCGCTGGCGCACTTCTGACTAATGTAGGTTTAGGGGTAGGCGAGGTTGCCGCCGATATAATAGGTGATAAAGGGGATATCGAGGGTACTGATCGCCTTATGGCTATTTTGGGCGGTACAGCTATTGGAGCTATCGACCTGCTCCCAGAATCTCAGGCTTTTAGATTTTTCTACAGTCGCCTCAGAAAACCGAAAGGTATTCCTACTGAACTCGATAGTGCCGTAGCTAGGCAAGCCAAGAAGATTATTGACGAGTCGGCTTCGCCGTTTCTGCAACGTACAGGGAAGAGCTTGGCCCGGCGTGCCGGGCGGGGTGTAGGACGTGGCCTTCAGTACGGCGCGTTCGAGGGGGTTGCAGAAGCAGCGCAAGAAGGAATCACTCAACTCTTCGCGGGTACTGAGCGAACCTGGGACGACTACGTTAACGTCTTTATGGCCGGGGCTTTAGGTGGCGGAACCCTAGGGGCTGGCGCGGCTGTGCTAACCCGTGGCGACAGACTAACTAAAGACCAAGCTACGGATATTCTGAAGACCCTAGAGCAGCGTAAGCAGGAAGCGGCAGCAGAATCCAAGCAGCTTGAGCTATTCCCCGATGATCCATCACGCCCTGGCGTACGTAGTGACGTACCTAAAGGGCAGGGGGAGCTGTTTGACGAAACAGCTGCACCGATTCCAGAGGACGCCATACCTGAAGTTGACGACAGACGACGCATTCCAGTTTGGCAGGAAGCGCAGCTAGATTTATTCGATACGCCTGAGCCTGCGCCTGTACCTGCGGGTGAGCAGCGCCTACGTCAAGGTGATTTGTTTGTCCAGGCCGAGCGGCAAGACCGCTTCGATGAGGTGCTCCGTCGTCAGTCCCCAAGGGAGCAGCTCGCAAGCGTTATCTCCAGGGCGTCCGGCTTCAGTCGCGTAGATACAGACAACTTCCGCCAGGATGTGGCTCGCCGTGAGTCCGCAAAACTGGATACTGAGTTACGCGAAGAGTTACGCCTTGCAAGTGAGGAGGAGGGCCTAGCCCAGGCACAGGCAGAGAACAATCAGCGTGAGGCCGAGCTTATCCGTGAGCGTGTGCGCGTACGCCGTACCGATCTACCAAGGGCTCCGCGCCAAGCGGATTCGCCAGACACAGGGCCTGAACCCGGACCTACGCCTGAACCCGGACCTACCCCTGAACCCGGACCTACCCCCGGACCTGAGCCTGAGTTCCAGAACCCTGAAATGAGTACCGGGTCTGTTACCGGCGTAGAACTATATAATGTCACGCAAAACCGGACCGGACAGCCCATATACTATGCTGGGACAACGCCAGCCTCTAAGGCCACCGTGGTTAAACAGGCAGCGAGCTTTGTGCGCGAAATACGGAATGCGATTGACCAACTCCGGAATTGTAAAAAATGATCTCCGTGATTACTAAATTGCTTGGAAATACTAATGCCAAATGATCCAGCATTAGCCACATGGCTAGCAGGCGGTGCTGTAGTTAGTGCCTTTGTTACCCTTTGGTGGATTGTAAAGCGGTGGGTACATATACAAGAAGATAAGTTCAGCGACCTGCAGGCCAAGATGCGCTGGATGGACGACAAGAAGCTAGATATTGATCAGTTTAACGGCTGGACCAAAAGGATGGATACTCAGTTCGAACGTGTTCTAGACCAGCAAGAGCGAGCTTTTGCTGAGTCGCGTGACCAACGCCAGCAGCAAGGCGAAAAGTTAGATGAGCTTATGTCTAATACGCAGAAATTTAATTTGCAAATGGTCGAACGCATTGCGCGGCTTGAGCGGGGGTAGACAAGAGCATGGCTAAACAACAATCAGCATGGGCTGCGTGCCTCGACACAGGAACAAAGCAAGCGCTACCGTATAGCGCCAATACACGGTATGGTGGAAAGCCTTTAAAGGACATGAAGAAGGTAGAGCTTAAGGACTTCTTCGTGGACCAAGAGCGGACTATTGGAGCCCTAGTAGCCGACTATGGCGTAAGTAACTTTGAGGCGATGATCGGTAGGGCTCCGATTGACCCGGAGTCCCTTAGAGACGACCAGTACGGCGGTCCATTAGAGGCGGGGCCTGCAGCCCTAGCGGCTACAGTCAATAACGTCGTCGAAGAAGTCCGAGAAAACCGAGTTGCCAATGGCGATCCAGTTGCCACGTATATTACTGAATCCCAAGGTTCCGACTCAACTGCCATCGGAGCCGCCAGGAAATTGCTCTCTGCAGTAGAGACCGATGCGAAGGCGCTGCAGGCTACCTTAGATGCCTATTTTGGCAATACCCCGGACCCTTTTAGCTCTGCCCAACAGAACTATATATATTCCGTACTCGAAAAATACAACTGGAAAGGCGAAGTGCCGGAGAACATCGGCACTCTAGCCGATAGGATAGCTGGCGACCCACGGGTTGCAAAAAAAGGTCAGGAGGCACAGAGACAAACGGCCGCTGGCACCGCCCAAGAAGTAGACCAGGGGTTCGATGATGACACTTCCCCGGATTCAGTGGCTTTCGGTAATTTTGATAACGCTGACCAGTTGTACTACAACGAGGGGGGCCGTGCCGTTTCGTTAGAGCCCGGCGCAGTCCGGGCCGCAGTCCGTTCTTTCCTGAAGCAGCTTAAGGCTGTGCTACCTACACGGGTCTATAGCTCCCGGGATGACCTCGCGGCCAAAGATCCTGACCTTTGGCGCACCATGGTGGATAGCAATCCAAGGTTAGAATCCGGGGAATCCGTTGCCGCTGCCTATCACCAGGGCCGGGTCTATGTATTTGCTGACGCAATATTCAGCCCGAATCATCTGCGCTTTGTTCTTAGTCACGAGATGCTGGGGCACCACGGACTGCGCGCACTTATTGGTAGGGACAAACTTGCTAAGGTTTTAGATGGATTGTATGCGGAGTCCCAAGAAGGGCTGCGAGTCGGCACTTGGTTAGCCGATGGCGTGGATGCAATGCTCACTCGGAATCCGCAGATGGGCAAACTGGAGGCCATTGAAGAAGTCCTGGCCGACAAAGCCGCTGCCCTAGCTACGGATCCTTACCCACTAATCCGTATATTCAAAGCCATTAAGAATGCTATCAAGCGGTTTTTTGGCATGGAGAATCCGGAAGACTTAGCGGTGTACGCCCTGCATCAGGCCCGCAAGTATGTACGTAGCGGGGAAGTAACTAGCGGCTTCTCCTTAGATTCTGTAATTCGAGACTCTACAGATCTCGGTGCAAAGACGGGCCCCTTTGCCGATGTCAGGTTGCATGAGAATCCGTCGCTTGCAGTGATGCAACAAAATTCCTATGACTCCCCCGATATAAACGCGTTTTTTAGTAAATCCCTGAAAGCTAAGGCTACGTCAGCGCGTAAGTTTGCCAATAATTTCCTTCACGACTTTTACAAACTGCAGGTCTTTAGCGCCAGGGAGAACCCTGGCTACAACCTCATGTATAAGTTGTTCGACAACGCGCGTAATACCGCTAGCCGTATCCGCCAGCAATCTAACGAACGACTGGCTAGGTTCTTCGGTATGTCCGGACCTATAGAGGTAGAACTGAACCGGATGCTCTTTATCGGCGATGCGCTGCGTACCTCCCTGACTAAGGACAAGTCTCTAAAACAGGTGATGGGGGATGCCGCATTAGAACCTCTGTTTGACTACCTTGATCTTGACCTGCGCCCCCCGAGTATATCGACCGAGGTCATAGACAGGTTCCTCAATAAAGGGATACTCCCAATAGAGGCGTTTAAAAAAGGTATTGAGGTCGAAGGCTTCAGTTCGTATAAGCCTAATGAATCCCTTTCTGACGCAGATTATAAGCGTGCCTACGAAGCCTACGTAGAATTCCGTACAGCATTTCGAGACACCGAGGCGGAACTGGTCCGCGCTAAATACTCTAACGTTATAGACTCCATGGATCTAGGCTGGGGAGACCTCGTGTTCTCCGCCCAGAATTCTCTAGGCGCAGCGCGGGAAGTAGATACCACCGCTAATCTTAGAATCTTCCGGGAGATCCACAGGCGCGCCATTCGGGAGATAATCAATGCAAACGTCAAACTAGATGGCGGGGCTATCACTAACTCCTCGGATCTTATAAAGGAGGCGGGGAAATTTAGCGTAGCGGTAAACACATATCTCCGCGCCAAAGATCCAAACAGAAACGATGCTACCCCCGATGGCGTACAGAAGCGCGCTAATAATATACGAGAATTTTTTCCCGGTCAGAATATCGATAGCTTCATCGACGATCTCGAAATGCTACGCGCTAGTTTCGGCTACGAGTATGGAAGTCTGGACGGCCGTATTGTCCAGGAGTCTGTAAAACGCGCAGCAGAGGAACATTTCTCTGCGCTTCGCGACGACTACAACATGAAGTGGTCGCTGATTAAGGGGTACACCCCTATTATGCGCGAAGGTAATTTGCAGGTGCGTGTAGTCGCCTTGGATCCTGCAACCGGCAAGCCGGTCTCGATCCCCCAGGATTTTGAAGCACAGCTCCTGTTCTCATTGTTCGATGACAGTGTTTTCGCTGGCAAGAACAAGGGCCGAGCCGCTGCTGAAAGCTTAGCCAAAGACCTTAATTCGAAATTCTCTGGCAAGGTATACGATATCCCCGAGGAGGCCAAGACCGCTACTAATGCACGCGAGTCTCTAAAAGACGATGACGCAGATCCGCCGCAGACAGTAAAGCTCAAAGCCCTTGTAGAGGACTCCGTCGTCGGAGTCCAGTCGCCGCCTAGCGTTGATCCCGGCTCGCTTCTCCGAGCCCTGGACGCTTTCGGGGTAACCCTCGACCCAAAACAAACCGGTAGCATCATAGAGGCTTTGACCGATCAAGGTAGCGCCCTGCGTAAGAAGTTATATCGGGAAGGCAAACCCGGATCCCCGTATCTTGGCAACAAAGCAATATCAAAACATATTGAGCAACGGGCTTCCGTCGCGGGTAAGGCCGGTATTGCATCCAGATTAACCCATCTGTTTGGCCGGTCTCCTTATAGCCGGAACCTGTGGGCGGGAGACGGGGCGCGTGTAGAACGACTTACTACCGAGCTTGAGGCATTGCCCGAAGACTCAGCCCGTCGCAAGAGTCTGCAACGCGAACTGGATTTGGCGCAGTATAGGTTTGATAAGACTAACCCGGCGAGTGGTTCCCGTGAAAATACTTACAGGAATAGGGCTTACTCCGCAGTAAGGTTCTTCGACGGACAGGCAGACGTAGAATTTTCGGCATTTGATTTAGGTGGCACTGTCGCTACCGCAAAGACGCTTACATCTGTCGCGTACCTAGGTGGCTCGCTCGCCTCCGCTGGCTTAAATATTATCTCCATAGCTACCAACGTTATCCCATTCCTGGCTACGTATAATTCTAATCGTGCCTTTGGCGGGGGGTTCGGATTCACTGAGGCAAGTAGTGCTATAAGCGAAGCAATGCGGGTTGTTGGAAGCGCCAAAATGGCTACGGCGGACGTGATACTTCGCAAAGGCGAACCGTCAAAAGACCCGAATAACGCTGCCTACTATGACAGTATTGCCAGGGAGATAGGGGAGGCACAGAAAAAAGGCAAGCCCAAAGACCATACGATTAAAGGTTTGACGCTTGACGAAGCGCGGTTTCTAGCCCAGGAAATCACCGAAGGTAAAATGATTCCGGCCATATCAAATATGGTTATGTACTCTGCCCGGGGGATGCCTTCGGCGCTGACCAAATTTGCCAAGCCCATTGACGCGTATATGACGCTCTTCAATCAGACGGAGCAGTATGGGCGTCGGGTTTCAGGGTTAGCTGCATATCGCCTGCATCGTGACCGGGCTCTGGCTGAACTTAAGGCCGATGCCAGTCCTAATTCCGAGCTAGACGCATCCAGCCGGGAAGCGGTCTACCAGAATGCGCGTGCATTTGCGGCTGAAATGCTGGACGTAACTCTCGGAGAGTACTCGGCAATGAACCGCCCCCCGATATTTCGAGGCGGTGGCGGCTTGAATGGGTTTATCGGGCTGATGTATACCTACAAAACATTCCCGACTACGATGACGTTGCTGCTTCGTAACCTGCCCCCGGAGGGTGCTCTCGCGATGGCTGCCTCCCTGTGGCTGACGGGCGGGATTATGTCAATGCCTTTTGCAGAAGATATAGAGGATATACTTGATACAATCGGGCAGACGTTAAAGCTCTGGGGTAGTTCCCGACTATTGGCTACTGAATTCCTTCAGGAGGTCGCGCCTAATCTGGAAATACTTGGTGCCGGGGTAGATGCTGTTGTTATGCGTGGTCTTATGCAGACCATTCCGGGCATAGGCACACTAGATGTTGGCTCCAGGTTATCCCTAGGTAATCAAGCGCCGCTCACCGGGATCTTAGTAGAAGGTCAGAATGTTGCTAATGAAGTAAATAATTTCCTTGGACCTGTCTGGAGCGCCGCAGCAGATAGCGTGGTGACTTTAGGCCGACTAACTCTCGAGGCCGGGCGGGGACTCGCAGGGGCGCCGACTGAATTCCAGCAAATAGCGCGCGAATCGCCCATTGTCTTGGCACGTAATCTCAGCGATGCCTGGGTATACACCGCTACGGGGGCTATCGTAAATAAGAAGGGAGCAATTATTGCTCCAGGGGAGCAGCTCGCAGGCGTTATCTCCAGGGCGTTGGGCTTCTACCCGCAGGTAGCGGCCACAAATAACGATTTTGCGGCCATGATGGTGAGGAATAATGCGTTTGTCCGGGGTATATCCAGTTCGCAAGGGGACCGCTACATGCGCTATAAATTACAGGGTAATCCGGAAGGTGCCCGGGCTGTCGTAGACTGGATTAATGCTTGGAATCTTAACAACCCGGACCAGCAGGTACGTAATTTCCTAAAAAATGCAGAGCGTAAAGTGCGCGAAGCGCGGAAGCCCGGGCTGAATAGACTGTTAGCCTCTAGCCCAGTAGCGCAAAGACGCTACTATCTGGAACTATTAGACGATGAGGATTTACTCTAGACATGGCTGTACTACTAAAAAATAACGCATCGTCTACGTTGCGTAATGCCATATCCAATACCGCCGTGGAACTAGTCGTCGCTTCTGGTGAAGGGGCTAATTTCCCAACGGTTACGGGGTCCAATTATTTCTATATAACTGTCACGGCCACTAGTGGATCCCGCGAGATCATGAAGGTGACAGGTAGAACTAGTGATACGTTGTCGATCACCCGGGCGCAGGACGGAACCTTAGCGGCTTCGTTTGCCGCTAACTCTTTAGTAGAAATGCGGATCAACGCCGCCTCTGTGCAGGACGCCATTACTGACGGGACAGTCAACATGGTAACGAGCGCAGGTGCCACAGGGGGAACCGGCTCCGCTGGAGCCGGGAAGCAATACATTGCTATAACAGTTGGCGGGACTACTTATAAGGTACTACACGACGGGACAGTCTAGCTGTCGTCTCAGCGTCCAGATTTTCCGCATAGCAAATCAACGCGGGATTTGTTTGCCCCGGCGAACGGCTAGCGTTCTCGCAACCAGCGGCGACCCCCAAAGCTAGGGAGCTACCCACTGTAGCCACAGTTGCTAGGCAACCGCTTAACGCTACGCTAACGACGCAAAGCGCCACACCGGTAATTAATCTTTTCATATCTATGAATTCCGTTTGGTATTAAGTATCCGACACTTCAAAATGTGCGCCGTCAAAAAACGGCTTTCGACCTTGAGAGCGACGTAGCGCACCGTACTCATTTAACAGGTCTTCTGGGGGTTCTTCTCTGTCTGTAAGCGTGGTATGCCATGCGCCGCCCCAGACAATTTTTACCTTCTCGCGCATCGCAGCCGTGCGAACAGCATCAGCAATAATGTATATAGGCTCCCACTCCCAGCGGAATTTATCATTGATAATCGGCACTAGATCCACTGCCCGGCCTATTAAATGTTTGCTTTTCATGGTACGGCTAGCGCCACTAGCCATTAATTTTTTCTGTTCTTCCTGGGTCCGCATCCCATCGTGGACGCCAAATTTCTGTGCACAAATATCTTCCGCGTGACGAACTACTCGCTCTAACTTTGAGGATACGCCTCTTAGTTCACGCTCCGAATGCGAGTCTAAGAACCCCCAACCATCGATGGGAAGTTTTTCTGTAGTCGCGTCTAGTATCAGTTCTTCAATCTCCTTGGCAACCTTAGCCGTTTCCTCTTCCGGACCCGGCGAAAACGAAAACCCACCGCTTTCGTACAAATGGGCACGGCCATACATAGTTTTTGGCATTACTTTATAACCTTCTTTGATGCGCTAAATGTTTGTCGGCTTAAAGACATCTGCTGTATTTTCTCGATAATTTTTTTATCTACGCAGCTTATCTTCAGCGATGCTCCCCGGCGAAATAAATCTTCGCCCATAGTCTCGTGCACCTCCTTTGCCCGCGCTTCACATTCAGCCAGGGTTGGGTAGGAAGTATTAATATCTTCGTAGCCCAGCATACACTGCTCCGGCGAAGACGCCATTAGAGGGCATACCATTAGGACAATATGTAACGGAGTCATTTACTCGGCACTCCTATACGTCTCAGATTCCTTTAGTGACTTATCATACAACTTGCCAGAATAACGAGCAATTCAATGTTACATATCCTAGCCCCAGGTTTTGTAGATCAACGGGTGTGTGGGGGGACGCGTAACCGCCTTGGCCGCTTGAGATTTATCTTTTACCCGCTTGCATTCCTTACAGATTTTTGCGTACCCCATCGGGTCTGCGGCCCTATGATGGAATTCCAGTAGCGACTTAATCTCGCCGCACCAATTGCACATGCGCTCCGACTTAGCGCTGGCCTGCACCTGCAGCGGATCAACCGGACTCGCCCGATCTTTAAGCATTCTACGATATTCGCGCGCCAGCTCGCGCGCCCTGGTAAGTGACACTGCGGGCGATGGGCCCAGTCCCATATTGCGACGACGCCCCACGGTCGGCGATACATACCGAAATACCCACGCGCGACTTGCCCCCCTCACGAGCAGGTAGAGATTCCCCCCGTCCGCATGCGATCCGTCCGGCAACTCCTCCAGCGTAGTCGCGTCTAGTTTCCCTGGGAGGTGATTGCTTCTGGTTCGGTTAGTCATGTGCTTTTGATCCAGTTAGATTTGTCACCGTCGCAAGCGTGGGAGCCGCTGTTCCAGCGTCGGCGTCAGTTAATATGCCGTGCATCTCCGGGTGTGCTAGGTCTACCGACACAACGTTACATTGAGGAAGCCTAATTCCTGAGTCCTTAGCGAGGTATGCTTTACGCCCCTTGTTCTTAAGTAGCGCTTTGTCTAGTCCTAATCGAAACGAATTCCAATCGTAATGCCTATCAACCAACCAAGTTCGTAGATGCTTCTGGTCAATCTGTATATACCCTGTCGTAAACGTTGCGGTATTAGTTGCCTGCGGACGCATGAGATTGTATCGAACATGGATCTCGCCCCTTGGGAGTCTTTCCATATTCACTAATGCCTTCGCGCCCGGGGAGTTATACATCGCTGTGAGAGACATTGATGCTGCTTCATTGAGGTATGCAGCTAATATAGAGAAGCTGTCCTCCCTGGATTCCAATGCAGATTCACGCATACCTGCGGTCTGATCTATTGCCCAGCGTATACAGCGGCTAGGGTCGAAGGGTAACAACCCACGTTTGTAAATCTTGGAGGAAATATAGTCGGCTAGTAAAACACTGGCCTCCCAGAATCGTTCCTGCCCAGTAAATTGTGTCTTATATATATCTTCGAAATGTGCCGGGTGTGCCTCTAGCTCTTCTATTAATTTTTCCCTGCCCATAGCCATCAACATGGTTATGATCTCGCGGCCCATTGTCCCGTGGTTACCGCGTAAGAACCCGGCAATCTTCTTACCCGCCTGAGTGCTTTCTTGGAACAGCTTAGACACCGGCATGGTTACCTCGAAAAGCCGCGCCTGCTGCGCACTAACATCACCGCCTATAGATTCCAACTTGCTAGCCCAAGGTATGTTAGTGGATATAATGCATGGCGCGGCCCAGGTGCGCTGCTTGCGCTCTTCGGCGTTACGATTTAGCCGGTGCTTTTCTCTACCCTGCGATACGTTATATATAATCTCATTGGCTTCCCGTGGCGATATGGTAGTCACGTCATCAATTGATATGGGCAAGTGCGAATACGAACCCATCCGTGCAAACATTGCCCCCTCGGTAAACTTAGAAGCCATGTGTAACTCTACGGGATCACCCCATACACTCTGCGCCCATAGTTGCGCAATTGATTTCCCTGCGCCGGTCTTCCCGGCCAGAGATACTACCAGTCCGTTCAGCCCGGTGAATTTATATAGTGGCGCAGACATGCCTACGGTTACGGCAAACATATGCCCCAGCAAATTAGTGGTATCTAACACTCTAGTAAAGTTAGCCCAGTCGGCCAGCGTTCCTGCCTGCCCCCACTTCTTTACGTCCCGCTGGACTGCGGTCCCTATATGTTTGATCTCCTCCATCTCTACTGCGCCGTTGCGCCGTCTATATATCTGGTCACCTAAGACAAATTCCGTATCGTCTTCCTTCCAGCCCATAGTAGAGTAGAGATTAGTAACTGTACGCTGTTGACGCAGCGCATCCATATATCTTCGCAGCATTGTTTGGAAAAGGCCGATGCCCTCTTTGGTTTCTAGAATAATCCCTTGGTCGGATATCTCTGTAGTGAAGTCTGTTAGCTTCACCGTATTCATCAACGCCGCTCTTAGCTTCAGTTCCCGCCAGCCAACATGCGGGCGGTTCCAATGAAATCTATAGACCTCCCATCCGGCGTGCTCGTCAAGTCCATAGGACACCGGGTAGATATCGAACGGGCAGACAGTGTGCTCTATCTCGTTAGAGATTATCTTAATGCCCCCGGATGTCCGCTTATATCTAAGGGGTAGTTCCACTACCTCGACATCCGCTAATTCAGCAGGACGATCTGACGGCGATGTAATCTCTGGCGTACGGATGCCCAGTATTATGGGGGAGCGAACGTGGTCATTCCCCGCATGCGGACATTGCGCACACCCTTCGGGCCTTTGCTCCATGAAGTTACTACATAGCGTAGCCCCTGACGTTACATTGCGTAAACGGTGCACACGATCAAGTGTCTCATCCCGGTCATAGCGGCTGTCCTTATGACTCCATGCATGGGCCACGTTTTCTGGGTCTTCACAATACGCAGCTACACCTAGTAGCGCATGCCATAGTGGCTCGTGTAATCCTTCCTGATTATCTACGCAGTATTTGACTTGCGCGCAGCCCTGATAGATCAGCCCCGATTGCGCCGGAGGTAACTCCTCTATCCCGGCTAACATATCAGCAGATAGACTGCCCACCTTGGGCGCCACTTTATTCTTGGCGTAGGAAGACATATCTAGCGGGTCGTTAGGCAGCAGCGCTACGAAATCAGAAACGGGGACTGGGTCAAAATTTCCCCGTAGCACCCGTACCCGCCTGTTAGTCATGGGGTTAATAGACCCCGGTAACCTAGCTAATCGTGCTGCGTCGCCGGTAACGGCAGTGTCCAGCTTTAGACCCATGTCCTTCGCCAGATTTTTGAGGCCAACTGCTATAGGCTTCCACTCTTGAAGCATTAGCTCCCTATCGAATACCCAGTAACCGTGGATTCCGTGGCCTGAATAAACCAGAGATGGCGTAGGTAGCTTGGTAGCCTTTACGAATGCCACCAGTCCCTTAAGCGCTGCCTCTACGGATAGATAAGTCTTCTCGCCGTCTCCGCCTTCGCGGACATCCAGGTCTATATAGACGAGTTTGCAGCGCTCCATTACATCTGCGCCTCGCCCTTTGTCTACCGATGTGGAAATGCAGTAGTAAGCGTCGTTGGGTAGTCCCCGGGTTGTTGCGTCCTCCTGCTTAGACAGGATTGTAGCCCCTACCTCATGAAGGGTTTGGCCGTAGCAGCTTCTAAACTCCCACTTCCTACGGCGGGCTGTCATCGCTTCGAAATCTGTCCGGTCTGCTGGTACGTCGTCGTTAGACCTGGGTATATTGGTCGCGCCTCTATACCATGTGCCAGATTCAGGTAATACCTTCTCCAGAAAGGTGTATGGATCCATACTCTTCCCCGTTGCTTGCTTTTATTTCGGCGATTAATAACGCCAAACGCACTCCTGGATCCTTAGCTCTAGCGCCGGGGGCGGGCCACCGGCCAGTTTCTATGAGCCTAGATATATCCAGAAGGGTTGCTCTGAGTCTATCACGCTGTGCCCCACGGGGGCGGCTGCGCCCCCGTATCCAATTATTATAAGTCTGACGCGTGATTCCCAGGAGGGAAGCGATCCCCTCCTGGGTGAGAAGCATACGCTGGCGCACCTTCTCTAAGCCTCTTAAGTCTAGCTGATCAGTCATCAGGCTCCATGCTTGATACCAATGCTTCAATCTCCGAAGCTAGGGCGTCTACATTATCAGCGGCAGGAGCAGCAGCGGCAGGAGCAGCGGCAACAGGAGCAGCGGCAACAGGAGCAGCGGCAGGCTCAGGGTGTTGGACCACGGGTTGTGGGGCGGGGGTAGCTGCGGGTTGTGGGGCAAAGGGGCTAGGAGCTACGGGCTCAGGATCGGGGGCAGGAGTAGGAGCAGGAGTAGGAGCGGCGAGGCCAGCGACAGTAGGAGCCGGAGCAGCCAGTTGGGGGACCGAAGCGGTCATCCCCAGAAGCCCATCGATCTCATGCCCCGCCGTTTCTAGCTTGTGAGCTATTAGCGCGGCCTCTTGCTCTTCAATAAACCCCCCATACTTAAACAGCAAGCGAGGAAAATCTGCCTTCAGGTCAAAGTAGATCTTAGTCTTTACCAGATCAGTATCTAGTCCGCGTTGTAGTAACACTTGCACGTACTCAGTCATAGACTTCAGTGACGCTGCGGGGACAGATAGTTGATAGACCTTGCCGCCCGGGTCTGACGCCGCCACTACGGCCAGTCGCTTGCTGTCTGTGCATGCTTTAATCTTGGCCCCGGTGGGGCTAATCTTAGATCCCCATGCCGCCATGGGGCACGCCGCACAGCTATCGGCTTGTGGACTTGGGACCGCCGGATCTGGTTGCTTGCCATCAGTAGAGAAACAATCCGGAGCACCGCCGCTGTCACTAGGATCGTAGCTTTTACCATAATATGTTTTTATGATCGCCGGATTCGACTTAAGGATCATCACGTTCAATTCTGAATCCGGCAGTACACTCTCAGCGCCGCCCTCCACAATCCGGAACCGGCCCGCACGTATGCTGATGCGCGGTGGGCTACCGCTGGATAAGCCCGCTAAAAGATCCTGTGATAGAGAAGATGGACCGCGCACTCCAATGCGATTTGCCAAGTGGGCAGGGATAGTCAAGTTACTCGGAACTAATTCGTTCATTGCTTTATGTTTTCCTAGGAATTGGGACGGCGAATGTTAACACCTAGCTTAGTGCCATAGTTCACGCCAGGAGGCGCGTTCCCCTCATCTACAAGGGTCCGTACTGCAATCTTACTGACTCGCCTTTCCAGTAAATCGTACGCATCGTTGTCTCGTATAAATTGGAGCGCGGTTTCCCAGTCGCTCACCGTGGCCCATTCCTGCGTAGCTATAAACGCAGTACCGCCCGGCGTCTTGAAACTCGTCACCCCTTGGGTCTGTAGTTCTCGCAATAGATAAGCTTCTAGCTTGTCCATTCGTTCTTTAATTGGCTTGGTCTGCTCCTTTACAGACTTCTCTATCTTTGCCTTCTTGTCTCGTAGTTCGACATATAAATTAATAACATCATCTAGTTTTACGCCCATGGTTGGCATCCTTAAAGGCCAGTTCGTTACTTTGTAGAAGGTCAAGAAGAACCCCCTGCATCTTTTGCTTCTTCTCAAGTCTGGAATACATCATATCCTCTAGTCTCGTACCTGATATATGTACTACATTAGATGAGAATCGTTTACCAATGCGTTCAATACGTCCATTAGCCTGTGTGTATATTTCATTACTAGTCGGAGGAATGAACCACACTACAGTCGAGGCGGCGGTTAGCGTAAGCCCGTGAGCCATAGTCCCAGGGTGAGCCACTAAAACTCTAGGATCTTTAGAGTTCTGGAAGTCGTGGAATATCATGCTACGTTTGCTGGCACTAACCGCCCCCTCGACTACCGCAATAGTATAATCCTTCGCTAATTCAGTTGCAAGCTTTTTTAATGCCCCAGAAAGAGATACAAATACAATTACTTTTTCGTTAGTCTGTTCAATAATTTCTTTTACTGCGGATATACGGCTAGTGCAATCGATGCTGAATGTATCCCGCTTTGAATTGTATATAGCACCGGCGCATATCTGCACTAATTTCTGTAGTTTTACCGCTTCATTAGCCGCGTCTATATATCCGTCTTGACCTAGGTCTAAGACTAGCTCGGATGCCATGTCTTTATAGGCGGCAACTTGCCCGGGGGATAGTTCTGCTGTCCGGCGCTGGATAACCGTGGGAGGTAAGTCCACGCAGTCCTCCCGTTTAAACCGGATCGATGGGTGTAGAATCTGGTACGCGTAATGCATGGCGTTCGGTTTAGGTATCCACTTCCATTGTCCCGCTTTGTACATTACTCGGTCCCGGAATGTAGAGAATAGGCGCGGCACTTGGAGGTTACCTAGTAGTTTCCCCAGAGCGTAGGCGTCCGTGGGCGCATTGGGTGTGGGTGTCCCCGTCATCATCCAGAGACGCCGCCTTGAAGACTGTAGCTGTATAAATTTATATAACTTTTTAAACCGTGCAGATTGCGCATTGCGGTATACCGCTGCTTCATCGATGATGATGAGGTCAAACTCGTCTGTGATCTGAGGCTCGATAATCCGGAACCCATCGTGGTTTACAATATAGAAGTCGTGTTCAGTCTCCATCAGTCTGCGGCGTTTGGCGGCTGCTCCGTGGAGCGTCACATATGATCTGTGCGGGAATGCATGAAATACACCATCGGCCCAGACACGGTCTATAGTAGATAGCGGACTAAGCACTAAACATTTATGGACTAAACCCTGGGCCATTAGGTAGTCCGCTGCCCACAGGGCGCTTAGTGTCTTGCCGGTCCCGATATCATTCAGAACCATTGCCCGTCTGTTTTGCACGAGGAAATTAACTGTCGCGCGCTGGTGTTTAAACGGTTCGAATTTACCGGGCCATGAATAATAATGGTCTACCGGACTAGGGGCTTTAATTCCTAGATTGTTAAGGACTTTAACCTCATCTAATTTATGAGGCACGGTAACGAGATTTGTCTTCCCGTCGTATAATTTTGCTGAAGGTATAGTCTCTAATACGCGATTGGGTCTATCTAGCTTCAGTAATATTGCTTGGTTTTGCTCTAGAACTAGCATACTTCTACCATTAATGTTTATTATATTACCTGTTTTAATCCTTACAGGGAGTTATGACCGACCTTATTCGTTGGGCAACTCATCCAACGTAGTCACTGTTAGCAACTTGAATAAGGAAGTGAGCGAATACCATTGAGGATTAATTACATTCAGGGCGACAGGTAGCTACCCTTTGGATTTCATTCGCTCCTAACTAATTTCAGCGCCCATATCACTGCGTGAAGCAATAAAGGCATTAACTTCTGAACTATTTAGCACGGCGTCTACCTTATCGGAGGCGACCCGGTTTAGTGCTTCGGTCAGGGCGGTAACAGTACACCCTTTAATCGAAGCCAGTGCGGCAATCCTATCACGTTTGAGAATCCTAGGGCCCTCGCTAGCTTTGGGTCGCCCACGTCGATGCATATCATCGGGGGTTTTATTCTGCAGCTCAACGGCCAGGGTTTGGATTAGCTCTGTTCTAGAAATACCTTCACTGCGCCCTTTAGCGCGCGTCACATTCTGGTTCAGGTACTGCTTAACGCCTAAAAATGCTAAGGCTAATAGCTTCCCCGAGTCCTCAGCTAAGTCGTATATAGGAATCGTTACATCCTCTGGGGTATGCATGTCTATGCGTTTAGCTTCTGCATTCAGGGTGTAGCGATATCGATCAGTGGACACGTTCTGTCTCCTCCAGTTCTTCTTCTTCAATGTGTTTAAGTAGCAGTTCGAGTCGGTCGAAGCAGCTGATCATTCCTTTGAGTTCTTCGAGTTCTTTGAGCTGTGTAAATAGTGCCTCAATGTCTTCTTCAGACCGGACCAGATGCCACCTCCCGCCCGAGTCGTTTATGCGCTGGCCTTGCAGCGCCTGTAGCTTAGTTGCTTTTTTGGTTTCATCGGCCTTCACTTCTATTCCTATAAATGTACCGTATACAGAAGCGACTATATCTGGTACGCCAGACTTCCCGTACCCGTTGTTACCTGGGTAAAAGTACCACGCATCTTCCCCGAAAAATTCAAGCATCTTAGATACTTTCGCCTTCATCTTTTTCTCAGGTGTAGGCATATTAACTCCTCAATCGATTCAAGTGTAGCTATATTAGCACCTCAATCAATCAGTGTAAACACAATCATGTCTAGCGGGGCAGTAATTACATAGGCCGCTCGGATGTGCAGGCCATTTATCATTTTCGTAAGCATCGTAGATTCGATTAATCTTTCCTAACACTTCAGCGAATATAGCGTTATACTCAGACCTGCTAATTATTTCGCTATCTATATCGTGGGTCTTAGTCCATATTAATGTAGTTGTTACCTGCTGCACGTCAGGGTAATGCCTGAACACGAGACCCGCAAACAAGCGGAGCTGAAACATATCTGGGCGACGCTTGCCAGTCTTCCAATCTATAACCAGTGCATGCTCACCCTTGATCAGTAGCACGTCAATCTTCCCGCGCAGCCATGCGTCCTTGTCAAACCAACCGGTGGGCTCCAGGTTGTCGTTTAGCGTCATCTCCTTCTCTACCTGTATGCCATTGGCGTCGGCAAGAAAACGGCAGGTAGGTTCTAAGTTAGCTAGATGTTTTGGTAGCGGCGTACCGTCCTTTACCCTGGCTTCTAGCGCTTCATGTACTTTTATCCCGTGAATCGCTGCCTCTCCCATCTGGTCCTTTATGTCTTTTATAACCCGCTGTCGGTAGTATCTAAGCGGGCATTGTTCGAAAAGTTTTAGGGCCGAGTAGGAGTGGTTAAATTTCATGTAAGCTCTCTAAGTTCACCGTAGTTAAAGCCGACTGATATCTCACAATCTACGGGCAAACCTTGTGCCCAAGGAGGTATAGTCCGCATCCCGTTCCGTATTCCGCTAGCATAATAGCCTGCAAGATGGCGCGGGACCACATAAACCAGCTCGTCATGTACCTGAAACACTGGCCGGAGATCAAATCGCGTTTCTATCTCGACCATTTGCCAGCGGATAATCAATGCGGCTAAAGCCTGAACTACATTCTCCACTACCTTCCCACCATATATATTAGTGTGGTCTTTAGGCGGCTTACCCAATTGGTTCTTCTGGGATATATACCTGTAGCCCCCGCCATCTTCGAAGGATGCTTTCGACAGGTGTGCGTATGTAATGGGTAGCCGGTTGGGAAGCAGGATGGAGCTACCCGCCGGACTAAAAGCTAGGATGTCAGGGACGGTCTCTAGTGTAGTTGACCCTGGGCTATATGCCAAAGTAGATTCAACTATTGGGCTGTCTGATGCATGGAGCTTGCGTAGTATAATGTCAAAGTTCTTCCACAGGATGGGGATCTGAGGGTACAGTTCTCGGTATGTCGTAACATAGCGCAAGCACTCGTCAAGTGACTCACTACGTCCGGCCATCACCCGGAATGTCTCGCGCAGTTTCGGCGCACCCATGCCATAGCCTAGTCCCAGGATGCAGGTTTTGCCGATAAACCGTTGGTCCTTTGTCACTTGCTCAACTGGAATATCAAACACACGCGCCGCAAAACTGGAATACACATCCTCGTTCCTAGCAAATAAGTCCACTAGATCCTGCTGCCCGGCTAACCACGCGACTACGCGCGCTTCGATCTGCGCAAGGTCGCAGGCCAACACCACATGATCGGGCGGCGCGCACAGGCTCGCGCGTAGTTCTGTATCGCCCCCGCGTTTGGGGAAATTTTGAAGGTTGAGCTTATCGCCCCCGCTAAAGCGCCCCGTATGGGCCCCGTAATAATTGAGCATTACCGGGAGCGCGCCGCGTTTGCTCACTCCGATGAGACTATCTGCTCTAGTTTCTGCTATGGTAGATTTTACTGCGAGCCGGGCTTTTGCCAGTGCCGCTATGATTGGCCTGTCGCTATTGACTAGGGCTTGCATGCCCTCGTCTTGCTTAGAGAATGCATACGTAGTCTTACCCGTGCGGGGCGATATCTTTGTCGGCGGCTGGTGATTATGAGATTCTAGAACCTTAGCGAATTGTGGGTTAGACATTAGCTGTGACCGTTCTAGTTTCGTGGCCTCGATAATTCGGTCTTTTAGCCCGACTTTGGAATCCCGGTACAATGTCAAGCGCGACTCATCAAGTATTACTCTCGGATCGGTGAACATCCGCAGCGTCATTTCGATAGCGCGCAGCTCGGTGCCATCATCTCCGGCGTAGAGAGCACGTAGCTCTTTAAATAGATCATATGTTAGTGTTGCATCCTGCATAGCATACTCACCATAAGCCGCAAGCTGCTCCGCAGAAAAATCCTCTAACCGAAACCCTATAAAATCCTGTACTGCTGTTCCCTTACTTCCTAGATTATAATGCTTGGCTAAAGCCGCCAGCGAACCGCCGGGAAACGTTCTATGAAATGGCCGGGACATAGACAGCGTATCGTACAGACGGTTAGGAGTAATGCCGTAATGCCAATGGAGAATCGCTGCATCGAACGCAGCATTATGCGCAACGATATCCATATTCTCTAAACCCATATCGCCTATGCCGTCGCGAAGGCTATCGCCGGTAATCCATTTGGCTCCGCTATCCTCATGGTGTATTGCCATGCCAATAACTTGGAATCGAGGATCACGGATATAGTTCTCGGTTGTCATCTTCCGTAGGTTATAATCCTTAGAATAATATGTTTCAAAATCTATTGTATGTATAGCTGACATGACTAATCCAGAAAGTTGGGCCAAACGTCAGAAGCGCCTAGCTATAGAGAAACTAGGCGGCAAGTGTGCCTCATGTGGCGAGACGCGTACCGGTGTATTACAGTTTGACCATATAAAACCATTGCGAAGAAAACTTGGAGACCGGGGTCCAAGCAGTACGCAAACTGCGCGGCGGGTCGTAACCGAGCCGAACGCACATCATACATGGCAATTGCTATGTGCAAACTGCCATCAACTCAAGACCAATATAGAGCGCGCCCACGGATGGGGCGACGCATTCCACGAACCCGAAGACTCTTAGAGTGTCATACCTGTAGGCACGAGATTCTCGCGAAGCGCAAAACGCTTCGCCATCTCTACCAGCATCGGGTCCATTCGATCTATGTATTTCGATTCAAGTACCCGGAGCACAAGCTCCTGGTCCGTGAGGTTTTTGATTGACTTATCCATTGCTATCTCCTGATTCTATTATGGTGCGCCAGTTGGCGCAGGTATTAGCCAGGGCGACTGGCCGGTTAAATTCTGTACAATAATAATCATTTCTAGCTGTGCTAATAATCTCCAAGTTGTTACAGGTTATGCATATCTTAGAATCATTCGATATGTATCCTAGGTTGTGCATGTTAGCCCGTTGCGCTTCCAATTTGCGCGCGGAGTTCCGTGCATCGGCTGGTGCCAGCGCTGGATGCCGTCCCAGGGTGACGCGTTTTGGCTTTCCGTTGACCTTTCGATACCAAACAAATGACTTAACTGCA
>Ga0099847_1000061_pt1 | contig 30434 bp, 50 predicted proteins | sample CB_VirMetaG_2_FD_78178 | JGI IMG/M metagenome (GOLD analysis project Ga0099847, IMG submission 78178) | Freshwater to marine saline gradient viral communities from Chesapeake Bay - CB_1504_2 Viral MetaG | ecosystem: Environmental > Aquatic > Marine > Coastal | place: USA: Chesapeake Bay...
TAAAAGATATTTCTCCACCAACTCCCTGTGCCATATTAGTTGAATCTGCTGCAAGATATGCAGGTGTAGCAAAGTTTGCTGTACTATCTATAAAAGATTGTATTCTTGAATTTCCATAACCAGATGACCTACCTACTTTTACATTTCCAGAATTGTCTATACGCATTCTTTCTGTAGGAGCAGTATCAGTTGTAACACCTCTTGTTGCAAACACTAAATCTCCTTGAGTACTTCCACCTCCACTTGTTGTAGTATATCCTATGTAAGCAGGAATATTAGTTCCTCCATTATATCCAAAACCAATTAAGTTATTTTGACCATTATTGCCTTCATAACCTATTTGCAAAATCATATCAGCTTTAGCAACTCCTGTTATACCAGTTCTTTTTATTGTAGTTAATCCAGAACTGTCTATACGCATTCTTTCTGTTACTGTTGCAACTGCACCTGCTGTTCCTGATGGAGCAGTTCCAAAAGTTATAATTCCATCTTCAATAGCAACCTTACCTGCTAAACCATCCATTACATATCTAAAAGCAGTATTAGAATCAAGATATAAATTAGCCATCATAGCTGCTCTGTCATCATTTGTATTTCCCATTAAGGTCATACCTTTACCAAGTTGTAAAACATCTACACCAGAATAAGAAGCATTTGGTGTAATTCCTATTCCTACATTTCCTGCAAAAGTTGAGTTTCCTGAACTGTCTATAGTTAATCTTGGAGTATTAGCAGTTTTAATAGCAAATGAATGTGAGGTACTTGTACCAATAGACATTCTTATTGGACTTGAATCGTGATAATCCCAATCACTTTTTACTGCTCCACCTGACCTTTGTGCTTCAAATATTTTAACAGAACCACCTCCACTATAAGTTCCTGTACCTATGATAGTACCAGAAGTATCAATAACCAATGAATCGCTTGAAGTTCCATAATTATAAAATCTAAAATTGTCATCTCCTGTATTTCTTAAACCTACTATCCATTTGTCAGCACTTGCAGTTTGATATTTTGTTATTGCATTATCACTTGTCGCTGCTCTATCTATTTTAATAGTATCTTGAGTTCCTGATGTTGTAATATTTAAACCATTAGTAGTGCCTCCTGTTATATTAACACTTCCTGTAAAAGTTGCTGAAGTTCCGTTTATTAATAATTCTTGAGTATTGCCCACTCTAAACTCTAAAGCAGTTGAGTTGTGTCCTGTGTCTATAATACCACTTGAATTTCCACCGCTATATGAAAACAAAAGCCCATTAGTTCCATTTCCAAATAATGCTTCACCACTTACTTGTAATGCTTTTGTAGCAGCAACACCTATTCCAACATCCCCTGCAACTAAAGTATTTCCACTTGTAGCATTTACTGTAAACTTGTTTGTATTTACCGCAAAGTCTCCTGCAACCGAAGCTCCTAGCGTTGTATTTAAAGAACCTGTAACGGTTAAAGCCGTTCCACTTTGAGCGACTATAGAATCTCCTATTGTTGTAGCCGTAGCAAAAACAGGTAAATTTCCTATAGTACCTTGACCGTCTACTTGACTATGATCTAGTTTAGACCAACGGTTGTCTGCGTCTGCTATAACCCAGTCTCCAATAGACCAAGAGTTATTTCCATTTAAGTTAGTAGTACCTGCGTAATTTACTACGTAATAATTTCCTTGCTGAATAAAAGGACTAGCGTCAATAGTATAAGCTTCTCCACTAAGCATTATATCAGCATTTAAACTTAACTGAGTATTACTGTCAATTACAGTAACAAGAGCCGTTGTTCCGTCTACCTGATTTATAACTTTATCTCCTACAGTTATAGTAGTGTTAAAATTTTGTCCTGACTGAATAAGTTTATTTGTAGCTTGTCCTGTTGTCGTTCCTGAGTCTACTTCTCCTCCTCCACTTGTTAAAGTAGGAGTGTTAGTATCTGCGTCCCAACTGCCTTTAAATATTAATCCATTTGAAATAGAGCTAACTTGAGATTGTAGTTTTCCAAAGGCTTCTAAGATAGAATCTCCTGCCTGGATATTTCCTGCTGCAGGAGTTGGAAGTCCTGTTAGTACTTTTCCTGTAACTGCAGAGTTTAATAAAGTAACCGCACCAGATACGTTCTGAGTACCGTCAACACTACTTATAGTTCCTGTAGCTTCGCTAGTTAAAGATAAATTTCTTGCAGTAGCCCATTTAGTAGCCGTGTCTGCATTTCCTGTTAGGTTTCCAGTTACGTTTCCTTGTAGGTTTCTATGTACTGTACTAGGTAAGCTAAAAGTTGCAGATTGACCACTCACTGCAGTTGTTACTTGGTTTGTAGTTCCTGATAAAGTAAACGTCTGAGTGTTGAGGTTTACATCGCCTGTACCTGAATCTCCTGCTATATCTAAATCACTCGCCGCATCTAGTACATCAACATACGCAGTAGTAGCAACTTTAGTACTATTGTCTCCTGCTGATTGTGTTGTAGCTACAGAATTATTTGGTAAAGTAACACCTGAAGAAAGTAAAGATATAACTAAGCCTTGATTTGAGGCTGCAGTAGTAATTTGATTAGCAGCTCCTGTTATAGCAAAAGTTTGAGTGTTTAAGTTTACGTCTCCAGTTCCACTAGTACCGCTAAAGTCTAGATCACTAGCTGCATCTAGAGTGTCTACGTAAGCCGTTGTAGCTACCTTAGTAGAGTTATTTCCTGCCGCTTGTGTTACGGCAGTAGTAGCAGTATTAATAGTTCCGTTAAGGTCTCCTGAGAACGTTGCTCCAGTATAAGTTCCACTAATTGTAATACTATTTGGTAAGCCTATTTGTAGTTGTTGACCACTTGCTACCGTGTCAATTTCGTTAGTTGTTCCAACAATAGAAAAAACTTGAGAATCTAAGTCTATAGCACTTTGAGTCGTACCGTCTGAAAAGTCTAAGTCTTGACTTGTTACGTGAGTATCTACATAATCTTTAACTGCTGCCGAAGTAGGAAGGGAAGTGTCATTATCATTTGAAGATATGCCGTCTGCCTGATTAACAAGTTTATTGATAGTCACAGAAGTAGAAGTGCCTTTAAAATTAGCAAACTCTAGCGTCCCTGTTGACTTCAGGTCTCCGCCTGTGTTTAAATATACACCTGAATTATTCCCTAACCCATCCGACAACTGTTGTAGAGTTGCAGTTAAAATATCATTATCTGAGATTTTAATTAAACTCTTATACGTTAAACTTATTTTATTTCCTGTTAGTGTACTCATTTTTTATTTTTTTTAGATAAACTAATAACTTTTTAAAGTTTGTTTGTTTTATATTATATTCTTTTTTCATAATACCCATCCTACCCAGTTAGCTTCTGTGTCTGGGTACATATCGTCATTACTATTAGAATAGTACTCAGGAAATTTAGTTGAAGCGTTATAATTCATATAGTCTATAAATCGTCTAGTATAGAAATCTGCATAATCTCTATATTTTTGTACTAGAAAATCTATTTCATCTTTTGTAGGTAAGTCTGCATTTTCAGAACGATGTCTGTATGTACCGCCTTGTTTAACTGCAAAGTTTGAAAACGGTAAGTAATCCACCATAGCAAACATTATTAACATAGGTTGTACATAATCGTTAACCAAAGTATAATAATTAGGATTCGCTTGTTGTGTAAGAGTTCCTGCAGTAATTAGAGCAGAAATTTTATTATAAAGATCAGTACCTAAATAATTTTGAATGTGCATCTGTTGTGCAATTTTTATAAAGGGCAAAAGCTTGTCCGTGTCTACTGACCCATCTATTATAGTATTTCTTACTAAGTCCGTTCTCGATATAAATAATGCCGTTGCCATATCTTTTTATTTTCTATAATTAGGGTCTAAACTCCACCAGTCATTTTTAGGTTGAGCTACTTGAGCAACTTCAGGAACGTTAGTTTCTATTTGAGCTTCTTTTTTTAGACTAGGGTCTAGAGCTGCAATTTTACGTCTCGCTTCCGCTACTGTTATTCTTTCATTGTTTTTTCTTAAATAAGTTCTTCGCTCCCAATAATGTTGACAGTTAACTCCTCCCTTATAAAGCCATAAATTATAAGTACTTTGACCTTTAGGTGCTAACTCTGAATTATCAGAACTTTCTTTATTTAAGTCCTCCATTCTGTAAACTTTTTTAGCAGCCCACATTTTACGACAAAATTCTCTTTCAGGATTATTACTTCCGTAGTATCTATAACGAACTTTTATTATACTAGTATCTTGAGAGCTTTTTTTATTAGGAGTACTAGTAGGCACTGAAGCTAAGTCTGTAGCAAATTTTAGAGAGTGATTTAATAACTCATCAAACTCATTTGCAGGTCTACTATCTATAAGTTCGTAGCCCTCCATTTCTTCATCTTCTCCTTTTTCTTTTAATTCTTTTAAAATAGCTTTAGTTAATTCTTTATTAACATTTAAAGGAACACAGTTAGGAACTTCTTTACCATCTTTTATTTTAGTTCCTATTTGTTCGTAGCCTTTCCAACAAGGTTTTTTTAAGTCTGTATGAGTTTGACAAGGCATATAATAAATCTTACCGTCCTCTTCGTGTTCGTGATAGCCCATACATCCTATCTCATTGGCTTTACTTTCAGCTTCTTCTATAGTTTCGTATGCTATTTTTCCGTCTATTACTTTAGACAAAGAAAACTTCTGACCTGTCTCTTCTTCTATCTGTTCTTTATTAGTAGCGTTAGTAAGATCGTTAAATTCTAACGGCTGAAGCGTTTTAAAGTATAAATTAAGGACTATCTTGTTGTACGCTAGTATATCGTCAAAAGCGTTTAGTAAAAGCTGCTGAAACGGTCTTATAACCGTGTTATCCATTAAAGTACTGGCAGTAACAATTTCTTCAGCATTATTTCCAAAACCTGTCATATCTTTAATACCAAATAAAATAGGACTAGTAACTCTGTGAGCTACCATTATTTTTTTCATTGACTCAGTAGATAAAAATTCATACTGCTGCGGAGCGTCACTTAATTGCACCGCTTCCATAGTTGCTGCAGAATCTGCAGAATCATTAAAAGCTAATATAAATCTTCCTGCATTAGAAGTGCCCTGGTATTTTGCAGCTATCTTTTGTTCTATAATATTTCTCTCTTCTTCAGTTGGAGTACCATTATTAAAATTCAGGAGCATTGACGGTGCTAGACCGTTCATAATGTTGTTTAAGTGATAGTTAGCTATTTCTTCTTCTAGCTCTGCATATTGAATTCCTCCTTGATAATCTACAGGACTGTAATATTTAAATCCTGCTCTATAAGGTTTTATGTATAGTATTTCTATTTCGTTTCTTGACGTTCCAAACACTGGTAGTCTTTCTAGTTCGTCTCCTTGTTGGAACTCTTCCCAGTCATAATAATAATAATAAGCAGGAATCTCTCCTTCTTCATTACATTTTTCAGCTCTAAGAGTCTCGATAGGTACGTGTTCAACTTGAGCTATTCTACTTCTGTCTTCACTATATATAACTTGCATAGCACACTGACCCATTAGCTTTAGATCACTAGCTAATTTCATTTGCATATCCTCAGAAATCATAGCCTTCATATTAGCATACTCTTCAGGTTTCCTATTAGAGTCTGTAGCGTCTAGATAACGCCCTACTATCATTTGAGAAATTCCGTTTATTAAAGCGTTGTTAGTTGCTGAACCGTTGTAACGATCTATAAGAAATTGAAAATAGTTATTATCAGCTCCGTAGGCTATCCAGTCCTGATTTGATACCTCTTGAACTTCAGGCGTTGTATAAGTACTTAATTGTAAAAAATTTACTTTCATATTAGTATATTATATAATCGTTATTTCCTGAAGAGTTTTCTATGTATTGTCCTGCATTCATATCGTAATAATTATTAGTTTCCTGATCTATAGTTTGGTCAGTACAGAATATTTTGTCTCTAAATATAACAGTACCGCTAGTATTTGAAATTTTAATATCATAAAATCTACCTTCTATTAAATTCAAGTTCATTGTAATATACATTAAATCATTAGTTATTACAATACCTGCTTCGTCTTCCCAGTCATAGTTTGCTAACTGCCATTGAAAAGTATTTGTATTCCAAAATTGACCAGTAGTTAGAACGCATATTACTTCATTTGTACTTTCGTCTCTAATACAAATTTCAGCATCAGTTACATACTCTCTAGGAATTACGTTAAACGTTTGACTAGCAGTCGCAGTAGTTAAAACTATCATTTACTTGTTTAATAGTATAACGTAATAATTCTACTTTTTGCATAATAAATATTTAGTATAAAGAAAAAGGGCTATAAAGCCCTTAATCCAAACTAAACACAGAAAAAAATCTTATGCAGGGTCTATTGCAGCTCCAATTTGTAAAGCATTAACTACTGCAGTAGCACAAAAGAATGCAGGTAGCACCTCTTGAGCCGTAAATGTCATATTAAATCCTGAAAAATCTGCTAACGCAGTTCCTGTTCCTATAGTTCCTGCAGATACATCTGCTCCATTATAAGCACCAACTAAAAAAGTATTTCCGTTAAAGTCCTGCACAAAAACGTGAGGATTTCCTTTTGCTACGTCTTGCAACTCAGCTTGAGTTTCTTTGTCTAACTTTTGTAATTGTATAGTTACATTTTGGTCGTAATAGACCGTTCCGTTTTCAGCAGAAGCCGTTATCGTTTCTTCCATTCCAGAAGAACCAGGCTTTACTAAGTATTTATAGGCAGCAGGGGTAGTACTAATAGTAGTAACTTCAGCTCCAGTAACCGCTAGGGTTCCTAAAGTTCCAAAGTCTGCTAAAATTATACTCTTAATTCCTCCAACTGATTTGATACAAGGTAAATTTCTACCTTTTTCTAATAGTGTACAACTCATATTTATATATTTTATAAAAAAAAGGGTAAGTAGGTTGAACCCTTCCTACCCTAATTTTTTGATTAATTTAATTTATTAAGAATAAACTACGATGTCTGAAGGAATACCATAATTTACGGCACCACTGAATCTGCAAATAATTCTTGCGTTTTGTGAACCGTCAAGGTCTGCCATATCTAATAGCTTAACTTCATTCATATTGCCTACTAAAGAAGTACCAAAGTAAATATTAGACTTCTGAGCTGCAAACATAGTGTTATCATTCATTCCAGGCGATACAAATACTTTAACTCCGTCAAAAGATAAAGAACCGTTATTCCACCACATAGTTCCCATAGAATTAACACCGTTAGCTCCTAGTCCTGCTGCTCCGAATCCACCTAAAGCTCTTACATAAGCTCTAGCTACATTTTGAGAAACGTATAAGTAAAGGTCTTCCTTACCATATAAAGCTGAAGGAATTTCATCTACTACTTTCCCCATTTCAGCAATTACGTTAGCAGAAGTTACTGCTCCTGCTGCAATTTTTTGACCTCCAGGAATTGAAGCGTCTGCTGCGGCTAAAGTAACTAGTCCTGCGTATTCTCCTGCAACTCCTGCAGTTCCTCTCCAGATAGTTTGCTCTGTTTTTTGAGCGATCTCAGCAGCTACGTGAGCTAAGATAAAATCACTAAAATTTGGAGGAAGATTTTTAAATCCAGAGAACCCCATAGATTGAGCTTCCCAGTCAGATAAAAAGTCTGACTTACATACTTGTAAGTTAACCTGTAAATTTGAAGGCTCTAGAATTCTCTCAGTAAGAGTGATAGTAGAGTTAGGACTAAAGTCGCAACTAGCGTCTGAAACTAAAGAACCAGTATCTACCTTTTTTAATACTTCTTTATAGTTAATATTTGGTTTAACTGTAATACCACCGTCATTAATTGTACTAGCTGAAAGAAGACTAGCCGCAATATACTGATTTGCGAAATCTCCAGAATAGCTTGTAGTAATCGAAGTAGTTGTACCTAATTGTATATTTCTTTTCATTTTATTATTTATTTATTTATTAATTATTATGCTTCTGAAGCCCATATTCCTACTCCGCCTACAATAAACCACTTTGTTAAAGCTACGGCTCTGATTATTACATAGTCTCCACTGTTTGCAGTTGCTTTAGTGTTTACCCAGTCTTTATTAACTACTCCACTTGCTACTGAATCTGCAGCAGCGTTAGCGATAGTTCCGTGAAAACCATCTGTTGAGTGAGGGCTTAAAGTGATTATGTTGTTACCGTCTGCTCCTGTATTTCTAAATAAATATGTTAATCCTAAATTTTCAGAATGAATCTGAGGTAGAGAAATAACTAGTGCGTCAGTTGCAACGTTTTGGTCTACTCCTGCGTCTCCTGCAGGAATTGATAATGATGCAGAAATAGTATTTTGTGATACTTGTACTCTTACGTCATCGTTACTTGTGTGTATAAATGTACTCATTGTTTTTATTATTATTTTTTGATTTGACTTATTTTATGTAAAACTCTATCCAGTGTAGTCTCTGCTCTATTTTGACCATACAGGAAAGTGTCGTTCTTTTTTGGAGGAGCAGAAGATAATGGCTTTCTTGAAGCTTGTTTAGACATTTTTTCTTTTACCTTGTCTACTTCGCCATATTTCTTTTTTAATTCTTCTATTTCTTCTTTTACTTCCTCAATAATAGGACTTACTACTTCTACTACTGCAGCAATAATATCTCCCATTTCTGGAGCTACTTCGTCAGGCACTTCAACTATTACTTCTTCTTCCATATCCTCTCGGATGTCTTCCTTTTCATCTTTAATTCCGTCCTTGTAACCTTCTTCTTCAGCTTCTGGCACAGTTTCGAGTTTTAACTCGTCTATCATACCGTCTTCTTTTACAATTAACATACGACCATCTTCGATCATATATTCTCCTGCAGGTAGAGGAACTCTCTCGTCTTCGTCAGTTACGATAAAAACGCTTTCTCCTTTATCATAGGAGTCTGCAAAGATTCTCGTACCGTTATCCAAGATAAGTTCTTCTAGCTCAACATTAACTCCTAGGAGTGTGTTGATCTTTTTTAACATTTCACTTGCTTTCATTATTTATTATTTAATTATTAATGTTTATTATTAATTCCAGAAATTTCCTATTCCTGTATAGTCAGTCACTTCTCTATATTTAGATTTTGCTTCGTCTGACAAACTCTGAGCATTATCTACTCTTTGTTTTAAATTGTCATAATCGTAGTATACTTCACTAGGAGCTAGACCTAACTCGTCTGCTGCTTTTTCTAATTTATCTAGCATTACTTTTAATATTTCTGCAGCTTCTTCTAAGTCTCTTACATTTCCGTTAATTACATAGTCGTCTAGATTATATTTCATTATAAAGTCATCGTAAGCGTCTATTACTTCGTCTCCTAACTCGTAAGCTAAGTAACTAGCGTCAGACTCAGCAGCCTCGAATCTATCTACTTCATTTTCAATGTCATCTACTAAGGATAAGTCTATTTTTCTTTTTGTGCTTAATACTGCAAAAACTTTATTGTCTTCAGAGTATAATTTGTTAAGTATGTTTTTTAATGCTTTCATATTTTATACTGATTTTGATTCTCTTAAAAATTCTTCTCCTTGACTAGCAAACTCAGCTAATAAAACTTGTCCTTCCTCACATAATCTTTTATGTTCTTCTATACTTGGATAGATAGTGTCTGCAGAAATTCCTAGCTCTTCAGATTTTCTATATATTTCTTCTATAATTTCTAAGTCGTTATTAAAATCTGTCTCTGTAGGAAAAGGCTCTGCATTTTGAAAATATATTGCATAAATGTCTCTTCCTATATCATACCATTGATCAAACTTTTCAGGAAACCACTCATTAACATTATAGCTTAAAGCACTAACCTGTTCTTCTAACTCATTATATTGACCAAAACTAAAATCGTCTAATAAGCTTAATTCTACTTTTTTAGAAAGACTTTCTTTTCTAGCGTTTTTTAGTTTGTTTAGTATTAGTTGTTTTGTGTTCATATAAATTTATATTTTAATTTTCTATATCATTTGCCCAACTTAATAAACTGATAAAATCTACTCCAACTAAACTTTCTTGTTCATAGTTATAATTATAAATTACACTATCTAAAACTTCATATTTATTTAAAATATCGTAATATTCTCTAACTTCATTAGACATATCATCTAAACCTAATTCTCTTAATCCGTTTTGATATTCAAAAATACTTTCTTTTAAATCTATTGTATCGTTATTTAAATTGTTATTACTACTTTTTAAGCTTTCATATTCACTAATAAAATCTCTAGCTATAGGTCTTATTTGTTCTAATAAACTATTAAAATTTTTAGCAATATCGACTACTTTGTCTAAATCTGACTGAGAACTATCATAACCAGATAATGCACTTATAGCATTTTCAACATCACTCTTAAGGCTTAAGTCTACTTTTTTAGAAAGCTTAGTTTTGTTTTTATGAAGTTTGTCTAGAATAACTTGATTAAATCTAATTGCCATATTTTTCTTTTATATATCCACATATTTTAGGAGCAGCCTCAGCTCCATATCTTTTAGTTTGATCTGCTATGCATTCGTCCCAAGGGTACTCTTCTAAATTAACCTTAGAATCTATTTGTCTTAAAATTAGAGGGAAGTTTAAATTGTCCTTAAACAATTTTTCTGTAATCCTGCTTAGTTCACTCATACCTATTTAACAACTATAAAAAATATTTTGCATTTTCAGGTTATACGAGTAATTACTCCAATACCTTGAGCCCACAGTGAGCCATCGCAGCACTCTCTTGAGTAAGTGTTTTCGTCTTTACAGTAACACGCTCTAGAACTACTAGAAGGACTAGCAGGATTCCAACGCTCTTTATAAGGCATAGCTTGACTTCGTCTGTTCATTTTGTTAGTTCTTTTTCTTACTGGCATTTATTAATAGTTTTTTAATTTTTAATAACTTAACACCTGCAGAAATTTCAGAATTAAACTCGTCTTTAATTTTTTCTTTAGGTCTTTCTTCTCTATCTAAAAAGAATCCTTCTATACTAAAACCTTTAACCTCTCCACTCTTTACAAAGTCTTGCCATATCTCATCGTTATTTACTTTTACCGCACCCATCCAAGTACCGACTGGAACATTCATTCCGTATAGTGCCGTCTTGTCTTTTTCTTTGTCTTCTACTATCCAGGACTCTACTAAAGTGAGTCCGTCAATATCAAACTTATGTTCTAGAGTAGCATTATTTTGTTTTCCTTTTTGTAGGAATAACTCACTTGCTTTTTTTACTGTCTCTTTAGAGAAGTATATATAATACTCTTCTTTTCCTTCTTTTCTATAAATAGTTTTGTTAGGAATTAATAAAGCACCCATTAGGATTTTTTTGTCATCGTCTATTGACTTGAGCTTTATTTCTTTTTGGTCGTTTAGTGCTACGAAGTTTTCTTCTATAGCAGGACTTTCTACGATACTGATTGCGTCAATACCTGCGTACTCGTCGTCTTCGTCTATAATCAATTCTACTATCTTCATACTTATTTAACGTTTTAATTATTTATTTTGTATTTAACCTATTGTCGCTCCTTGTACAATATTACGATCTAAACTTTGAGCAGTAGTTACATCGTTACTTACTACAAAAGCTTTTATAGGTTCTTGAGTTTGTCCTGTAATAGCTTCAGTTAATTGGTCAGTATTACTTTGACCTACTATATTAAAAGCAGGAGGAGTAAATGTAGGCTTTTGAGGAGTTGTACTAGAACCTGAAGCAGAACCTCCAACACTAGCAGCAACTTTTTTAGTAGATTTAACTGCACTTATAATTCCACCTATTACACCTGCAGCAGTTGCTCCGTAAGCAATTAAAGGTAAAATAGCTTTTGGAAAACCTAATTTTAAAGTTTCTCCTAATCCACTAGCTACGGCTTCTCCACCTTTAGCAGCGTCTAAGTTAGCTTCTGCCATTGTTATACTAGCTTTGTTTTTTAATGCTCCTATGTCTATTAAAAATGCTTTAGCAGCAATTAATTGTTTTGCTAATAAAGCAGCTTTACCTAATTTAGTTTCTTCTCCAAATAATCTAGCAGTATTATCTAAAGTATCTGTAGCAAAGTCTCGTTGTTTTTGTTGTAGCTCTAACTCAGCATCTAAAATTTCTTCTTTTTCTTTTATATTAAGTTCAATTTGATCTTGAAATTTCTTTTTATCCTCTGCTTCTTTTGCAGCATCTTCTTCGTCAAACTCTGCTTGTTTTTGTAATAACTTTTCTCTTTTTGCATCCATTAATGCTAACTCAGTTTCTTCTGTTAGTTCTTCTGACATTATTAAATCAAAGAGTAAATCTTCATAATGCTTATTTATATCAGCTCTTTCTTTTGCTCTTTTTTCTTCTTTAGTTATTATAAGAGCATCGTCAATTTGTTCTTGTAGTTTAGCAGAATTTTTTATATCGTCTAGTTCTTTTTGTTTTGCTTCTGTTTTTTTCTTTTCAATTTCTTCTATATTTTTCTTTTTTCTGTCAGTTTCCTCTTTATCTAATCTAGCTAACTTTTGATCTATACTATATGATTTAGATTTTAATTTAGTTATTTCATTTTGTTTTTTCTTTTGTTCTTCACTTTCATCATTTTGAAATTTTATTAAATTGTTAATTCCTTTTTGAGTATTAAAAACCATATTAAAACCAACGTTTAAATTTTCCATAAACGTTAATTTTTGATCGTCAAGTTTTTGTTGTTCTAATTGTTCTGTTCTTCTTTCAATTTCTTTATTTAAAATTTCTTGTTGAAGCAATAATTCTTTTCGTAATTCTTTAACTAAGTCTTTTGCACTTTCTCCTCTTAATTTTGCTATAGAAATTTGTTGTTCTAATATTCCTAAACTTTGATCTAATAATTCTACTGTACGATCAGCTTTGTCATTTAATTTTTGTTGTTCTTCAGATGCTCCTGTAATAAAATCTACTATGTCATCCCAGTATGTAACTACTAAACCTAGAGCCACAACAAAAGCTCCTATTCCTGTGGCTATCAAAGCAGTTTTCATTCCTTTAAAACTTTTTGATAATCCTTTAACCGCTACTATACCTTGAGTTACACCTTTTTGAAAGCTTTTAAATTTAGTAATAGCTCCGCCTGTAGCTTTATCTAATAAAGAAACTGCATCTCTATTCTCGTCTGTAGTTTCATTAAAAGCATCTAAAGCACCCTGTACGCTAGTTATTTCTTTTTTTGCTTCTTCAGCTCCTTCTACTTTTATTCTTTGGATTGAAGTTCCCATTTTATTTCTTTTTTTAATTTGTTTTTAACATCTCTAAAATTTGTAGTTAGTTTTTTTGAACCTTGAGCAAACCTAATATTTTCAGTTTCTCCATTTGCATATTTTAGTAATTCTATTATTTTTTTAATCATAATTTTATATTAAGGTAAAGCACAACTTATGGAAGTTATAGCTCCACTTGAATTAAGAGTCATAGCCATAGCAGTTCCGTTATTAGGACAGTGAGTTGTAGTTTCTCCTGTTCCTGTTTGTGTGTATGTTCCTGCTCCAAGAGGAATAGTTAAATTTGAGTCTGCGTAAATTATGTCTCCATTTTTTAGATTTTCTGCATTTCCAACATTTGATTTATAAAAAACATCTCTACCTACATTTTGAAAAAATACATCTGTTAATAGTAAAAAAGTTTGTGAGAAATCATTTAATAATTCTATATCACTTTCTCCAGTTTGAAGATTGGTTTGTATAGTGTTTATATTAAAAGTTCTATTATTAATTAAAAGTATATCACTAAGTTTTAATTTGTATAATATTTTTAAAGGTAAAAAAGCCTTAATACTTATTAGCCTTCTATTAATATCAAATATACTTCTAATGTATTCTCTATAATAATTATTAAATAAAGTACCGCTAAAACTCTCACTAGGACTATACTCGTTAGTTTCCTGATAGAAGTTAATATTACTTGTACTAGTCGCTGCACTAGTACTAACACTATTAGAAGGAATATAATATTGACTTATTGGAGTATGTGAAGAAGTAGATTCTCTAAATGAAATTTGTTTATAATTAGCAGAGCTACTATTAATTAATATAGGATAAAACAATAAAGGTTTTCCGTGATAAGCATCCTGATTGTCGTCTACAAAATATCCATACTGTGCAGATGTTTTACCTGTTATAGAAGTTAGTGTAGGATTTGCGTCTACTAGTCTTTCGAACAACACGTGTTCAAATGGAATCTTAATACTATAAGTTTGATTATTTCCGTCAAAAGAATCTCCAGTCGTAGTATTATCTCCAGTAAAATTAGCAGCACCCCATAGTTTACCAGTCAACTGATCGTATTGTTTTGCTAGGAAAGTTTCTGTTCCTTCATAACCAAAACTAATTTGTCTATAAGGTAAAGCTGCGTCAACTGTTTTGTTTTTGACATCTACATATTCTGATATATCGTATATATTAAAATCACTGTAAAAATCGTCTAGAGCTTGTACTCTTATTTTTCCTACGTCTGCGTCTGCAGGGTCTTCTACTACATAAGCCGTAAGATTAAACATTTGGAACAAAGACGTAAGGAAGTCTAGTATTTTCATTTCAGGAATCTGCTGACTTATAATAAATCTAAAAGTTGCAGTAGCATTAAATGAAGTTGTAGTAGCATAATCTTCAGTCCAAGGAGTGCCGTTAAAAATTCCTGCTAAAAACCATTTGACTTCTGTAAAAGTTATAGTAACTCCTGTCCCTACAAATATAGTTACAGTATAAGCAGCTTCATCCATTAAAGGCATATCTGCTTTTGTTAAAGTATTTGTTCCTTGTAGATTACTATGAGTAGACCAGACTACACCATTTCTGTAAATAATAACGTCATAAGGATTTGAACTAGTAGTAGTAAATCTTATACTTTGTGTAATAGTAGGTAGAGAAGTATTAGGACAAGAAGCACTAGCATAAGGATTACAAGAAGAATAAACTTCTAAAGTAGTTCCGTTCAACATTGTAGTTTTTTGCAGAGGTAAATCAAAATCAGTTACAGGAGTAGGGAAACTCTCTGTTTGTCCTACAGGTTCTACGCTTCCTTTTTTTCTGTGTAACCACATAAATAAATTATAATAAGACGTATTTGTAGTATTAAAGAAATCGTCTGTAAAAGTTATTCCGTAGTTTGCATTAGCTTGTATAGCTAATATTATTTGATGTATTCTTATTCCGTATTTTAAATCTGAATACAATACTCCGTGATCGTGGTTACTTCCTGTATGATAAAATAAATTTCCTGTTCCGTTAGTATGAGCTGAAGTAGCACTGTTATAAAAAAGCCTGGAAGGATTTAAAGGGTCATCTTCATTACTTGCTCCTGACGTTATGAGCGGAGCTACAATATGATTTGAAATATTTTGTAGCCTAGCTTTGATAGTAGTCATATTATAATCTAGATCATACGTTGTTAAATTTAACTCTTGTAATTTAGCTTCTCCTAAAGAATCTTTTAGGCTTACTGTATTTCCGTAGAATACTATACGATAAGCATAAGGACTGTTAAGTTGTAAATCTACACCCTCTAGTTTTACAAAACCTTCTTTAAATGTTATGTTGTTTAATTGTATTTCTGCTGCAGTTTTAAATCTAGCGTCATAAAGGTTAGTGCTTATATCATAGTTGTAGTAATGCTTAAATATAAGATTGTTAGTTTTTGAAGCAGGAATAGTAAAGTCTTTAGTAAATTCTACAAATATTTTTGCAGGGTCTTTTATGTTTTGTATAGTTTGATTAAGAGTTACCGTCTCATCTTTAAAAAGATCGACTCTTTGACCTCCAATATATAATTGTAGTTTTTGCATTATCTAACATTGTTTATATAATCGTAAGACATATCAAACTCAAAAGTATATTCTATAAGTTTATTGTTCACTACTGTCTTTTCTACTATGTTGTTTTTCTTTACGTTTACTGGCACTACTTCACTTGAACTAGGATTTGTAGGTACTAGTCTAGTAAGCCAGACTTGTTCAGAAAGTATTAACTGCTCAAACCATTGGTTAGCCCATTCAGGATAAAAGCCTGAACTAAGAACTATATTAGTATTTGCTACAGTATTATAAACTTGTTTAGTATGAGTGTTTACATTGTATGTTCCTGTAGCTGAAATAATATTTCTTTGAAACTGATCTTGTTTTTTGTTAGTAGTGTTTTGAGATTTTAGGAAAAACCAAATGTCTTGTAAAGCACCAAACTTATTTACAAATGTAACTTTATGTCCGTCTCCGTATTTAGAACAGTCGACTCTTACTATATTCATTTTAATTCCTGCTGGACTACCTGTTATTTCATATTGTGTTGTATTATAACTTTGATAGCCCATAGTTTCGTTAGCAATTATATAAGGAACAGAACCTGCGGTAGAGTTAGGTACATAAATATAATATTCATCATTTATTCCTGTATGGTTAGGGTCTCCACTTATAAGCCAAGTAGGTCTGCTTCCAAAAGGTACTACAGGATTTGAACCCTCCATAAAAGTTCCGTAACCGTCATAACCTATGTCAGTAAAAGTAGAACCGTTTATTAATGCGTCAGCACTAGTGTAAGCATTTACTACTGTAGATACAGTAATAGTTTTTGCCGTATAAGTTCCGTTAAAAGTAATGTTTAAATAATCTCTACAAAGCTCTGAAATTTCAAATAAGACTGTAGCTGAAGGACTTGTGTTTTTTCTTAATACATATTGAGGACTACCTGCTCCGTCTATAGTAATTGAACAAGTTGTATAAGCTGCATTTGCTCCTGCAGTTATTGTTTTATATTGTGGGCTTCTTAATGCTATTGCTGACATTTAATTTGGTATTGTTACGGTTATCTCAGTTGGTTCTTTAGATTCAGATAAAGCTATTTCTATGTCTCTTCCTAAAGCTTCTTCTAGTTCTATTTCTAATTGTTTTAAATATTTTTTTAAAGGTTTATCAAAAAAGTAACTAGGTTTTAATCCTGTTAAATAAATACTTCTAGTAATTAAAAACACCATAGATTTTCTAGGAATAAACCTACCTAAGTTATCTCTAACATTACTTAATCCAGGCTTTCTAACTACCCATTTATCTATGGCTCCTCTTAAACCTCCTTTTTTTCCTGAGCCAGAACCAAACTTATAAGGACTCATAGGAGCTTTATTATAGCGTGATATAGAGTTAGGCGGCATTTTAGAAGGTGCTGCTCCTTGAACTCCTAGATCATAAAAATTAGCATAATTAGTTCCTATAAAGTTTATTTCAATTTCATTATTGTTACCAGGAATTTTATAATCTAAACTATTATACAAATCTCCATTAGAATTGCCAGATTTTGCTAGATTATCTTTAGCTGCAGAAACTACGTTTAAAGCAAAAGCTTCTAGTATTTTATTTACTTCTGCTAACATATATAAATATCATTTTCTACAGTTATATTTACATTCATAGCCCATCCTACTAATTCGTTTTCGAACCTATCGAAAAAAGGTTCAAACGTTACATCTGTGTCTACTTGGTACATATCATTAAATAAAGTTCCTGATCTCATCTGCTCTACGAGTCTATTACCTACTCCTAGCTGAGTGTTTAAAATATCCATTTCATCTGTATTTCCTGTAAACTGATCTACTACTACTGCTTTGTTTACATCTATAATATCCATAAGAAGTATAGTTATATTATAAGTCATTACTTGTCCGCTTTGAACTACGTTATTTATAATAATATGAGACAACGGAAATATAGTTTGCTTACGCAAATCTACTTGACTTATATCTCCAAACGTAACTGTCTTTACAAAAGGACTAGCTAGTAACTGTTGTTCTAGTTTTTCCATTATTAAATAATAACTTCTTATTCCTCTTTTATTGCTCATTTCTTTTTAATTTTTGATAACTGTATATTTCCTTTATCTTTTATATACTCTAAAGCACTTAAACATTTATGGAAATTTAATTTTGTAACTTCATCTATTTTTGTGACGTCTTCGTTTGCAAGTCTCCAGAGTGAATGATACCATCCATATTTAACATTGAAGTTAGCTTCTCGTGATAGGTCTGTGTCTTCGGATTTTTCAAAGAGTTCCTCATAACTGATACTAAGTCTCTTTCTAAAGTCCAAAAAAAAAGCATACATCCCATTACTAAATTTAGAGGCATACGTTTCATTAACTCCCAATAAGTATCTCCTTTATATTCTTCTATTTCGTAACTGCCTTTGTAATTTTGTAAGACAGGTCTATATAAAACTGCCATAGCTCTATGCATAGTTTCCCAGTCTGTTATATAAGTATCGACATCTACATACTCTCCAAAAGTCATATCGTCTAGCTGAGGAATAAATCCAAACTCTATTTGGTCATATTTCCATCTTGCTATTAAGTTAGGTTTTTCGTTTAATGCTAAATTTATTTTTTCACAAATTTCAAAAACATCACTCATTTTTAATTGAAGACTATGATCTTCAGGAAGACCACAAAATATTTCTAGCATTTTAATAGCTATAAATTCTTCTGACAAATCTTCGTCAGTACATTCTTTTAGAAACTTTTGATACTGTTCTAAAGTAATATCTTGCATTCTAGTAGGTACGTTTACTTTTAATTCCATATACTTATATAACGTTAAATTTAATTATTTTTACAAAAAAAAAGGGCAGCCTTTTGACTACCCTAATTTAAACAAAAAAACCATTACTATATTATAGGAAAACAAAACATAATATAGACATTAAAAACAAAGCTATAAAAACTACTTTTAAAAGTTTCATAGTCTCGTTTACTTTTCTAGGACTTCTGCCCTGGTTACTTCGATACTGTCTCATCGCTCTAATTTTATTGTGATTAAACCATTCCTTATTAGTCATTACGTTAAGTATAAAGTATTAAAAACATTATACAAAACTTTAACTACTGTCATTATTGCTACTGTGCAAAATGCTGCAGAAAATAGTATAGTACTAAACTGTATTACTAGTCCTGCGTAAAATCTTAAAAAGTTATCTAATTTTTCTTTGCTCATATTTTATTATTTATAATTTTCTTTGTTAATAATTTTTCCTTCTAAGTCCAGGATAGTATATCCTTGAGACGCTAATAGTCTTATAGCTTTCTTTTGTTCCTTGACTCTTTCCTGGATTCTATAGGTTTCGAATATTTCGTTTGATATTGGCATAATTATTTATTTAAGGTTAATGGGACGCTTCATGCGTCCCCTTTATTAATGTATCTACCTTGTACTCTCCAAAATCCTTTACCAGATTTATATTCTTTTGAACCAGGCTTTGCACCGTAGACATCCATTACTTTAAAGTCTGGATTAGTAATTAAATTTGCTAGATCATCTAGCGTAGTAGCGTAGTAATACATATTATTTTTTTTGAGTTAATTCGGGAAGACCCCATTGATTGTAAGTAAGTTCTAAGTCTAAAGGAACTCCGCAGTCTTCTGCTTCACATTTAAAATTGTCTATGTGGTTATCGTGTCCGCAAAGTTCGCAAGGCTTATATTCTTTTCTCATACCTAAAGTTACAAAAAGTTATTCACATATACAAATAGTATTATATACAAAAAAACCAGACCTCTCGACAGGACTGGTTTATAAGAGTTGTAAAAGACGTTACTCTTACATATTTTAGTTGCACCTAAAACATAGTTTATATCACTTCAACTCTTTACGCTTTCTCGAATTAGTTTTAATCTTTTCCGATTATACGCTTGTAAGGTTACAAGTTTTGTAGATGTACGAGTCTACTCTACCTGACGCTTACTGTTTTTAAGTTTTATCATTTCTGATAATATAGGTTTAAATATATTTTGCTGAAACTCTATAAGAGTAAGCATATTGTCAGCAGGTTCATCTTTCTTAAATGCAAAGTATTTTCTACATAAATCTAAATACTTCTTATTTCGTTTTTTACTAATTGTTTGTTTAGTATTTAAAACATAAACAAAAGATTTAAGCATATTCATTGCAGCTTGAGGATTTTCTTTAAGGTCATCCTTAAAAGTGTTACTTGCAGTCATTTTAAAAATCATAAATTAAAAATTAAAGGTTATACATTTTTTACACTACAAACATATAAAGTATGTGTGCAGTACACGTGCACACTTATTTCCAGAACTTAACATCTCCACATTTAGGACAGTAGAAATAAAAACCATTTTGCAGAGAACCTGTAGGAGTCATTTGCCTTTCGCACTTTTTACAAAAATTATCTAATTGCGTATTTTCCATAATTAGGTCTAGCTAGTTTATTATAGATTCCGTAACGCAGACTGTCGCAAAAATGATTCCATTTGTCTTCTGGAGTATTAAGGATATTTCCGTTCTTATCTTCTTTCCATTTATAATTACGAAACTCTTTTATAGCATTCTGGCTTTTCTTTGTTACGTGTATAGTATATCTCTTTAACATATCAATTCCAATATTAATAGAGTCACGCCCTTTTGTACTGGGCTTTATGTTCCATCCATACCTATAGAGTTCGTCAATAGTTTTAGGCTCAGCGGAGTCAGCAAAGATTTCGTCTCTTCTATTAATTTCTAGACTTAACAATTCATTATGAATATCTCTATTTGTCATTCCAGTACGGTATAACAGTTCTTCGCAATAAAGGTTTGTATCGTGTAAGTAAATTTTAGAAATGCAAGTAGGGTCATTCGAGTAGCCAAAATCCATTCCATAAGAAACGAACTTAGCATTGTCAGGTATTTTCTCTATTTCTCTAAATTGGAATATAGTAGCTTTGCTTTGTCCGATCTCTCCAAGTCCATATATTCTCCAGTAGTTTTCGTCTGTGTACTGCAGTCTTTCTATTTCTTTTACTATCGACTCCTCCAGGAACTTATTGTCCTTATAAGTAGTCTTGTAAAAGTCTGCGTCTTCTCTTGTTTTTACTTTGTCATATATCCAGTGAAATTCGTCTGAAGGATTATAGTCTAGTATTATTCTACCTACTGTTCTAAATGCTAACTGATTCCAGTCTTCCCAGAATAATTCGTTAGCTTCATTAATAAAAAGCAAATCTCTTTTTCTACCTCTTACTTTTTGTGGAGAGTCTAAAGAAATAAACTCTACTAGGTTTCCGTTTATCTTATACTCGTGACTTGTCTTATTATGATCTTCTTCGTTATACAGTTCAGTGTTTTTTAGTATCTCAAAAAAATCTCTCATAGCTGAGGTTCTTAATGCAGGAAAAGTTTTTCTACATATAGAGACTACTTTGTTTTTATTTTTTAAACAGTAACCAAATATAATCCAGATCAGGATGTTATAAGTCTTACCGCTTCTAGAACCACCTTGTTCTATTACTATTTTCTTTTGGCTTTTTTCTAAGTGCTTCCAGACTACGTTTGTCTTTAAGTCTCTCACTCTACAACTTCAATTCTAAATTCTTTATTATCTCCAGTGTCTATTTCTTGACGTGGAACATAACCTCTAGACTTGCCTATTGTTTTTAAATAGAATATTATAGAAGTTTCTTTTTCGCTTTTAATACAGTCAAATAGTTTAGACTCTACAAAATCTATAGCAGAGTTTTTTATATCCAGGACTTTTGCTTTATACTCCTCGTCATCTTCTAACCATCTATAATGAGTTCTTCTGTTTATTCCTGCGTTTATACTTGCAGTCGATACTATACCTAAGCAGTCTTCTAAAGCCTGAAGCATTTTATCTTTGTTTTCTGTTTTCATTATATCTTTTTTATAGTGTGACATTTGTGTCATCACACTACTAATATAACGTAAAATTTTTAAGTTTTAAATAGTTCTTATAAACGTATCATATTTTCTTGTTCCTCTTCCTTTAGTACATCCAGGATATTTACTACTTGTTCTATAGACTCAATGTTTTCTAGACTTTTAATTTTATCCATAATAAGGAGTAAGACTTCATAAGAAACTGTAGTCTGTTCTATTAGGTTTTGCCAGTTATTAAATTCTGGTCTTCTATGTTTTATTTCGTCAAAGAGATTAACTCTATAATATACTTGAGAATGGTCAGAGGTTTTTCCTTTAGTGTTGTAGTATTTAGCTATACCTGTATATGTTTTGTTCTTTACCTTTCTCATTATATAGTCAAAGAAGGCTCTAGCGTCTACGTGTTTTTGTGTTCTTCGGTTCTCGAATATATCTGTCTCAGTTAAACTTATTACTAAGTCAGCTATCCTGTCGTATTCATTCATAATGTCCCTTTTATTATATACTGGTCTATGTCAAAGTCTGATTCTATAAAGTCTTTGTATATCTCGATACCTGCGTGTACTGAAGCTTCTCCTTTTAAATAGAAACTCTCAGAGCAGTCCCAGACTCCAACGTCTAAATTCTTTTTGTCTATACATAAAAACTTAAAATCTTTGTAGTCCACATTAAAAAGCTGACAATATATATAAACCTGATTATAATATTTGTAAGCATCTGCAGACTTATAAAAATTCTTTACGTCTATAGTAGTTTTTAAATCTACTATGCCTCCTTTGTTTTTCAACACGTCAGCCTTACCTCTAAAAGGATAACCGTTTATAGTATCTATCATAGGAACTTCAAACTGTGAGTCCTGGATTAATCCTAGAGCAGTCTCGTTTCTTAGCAGAGCATCACATAATCTTTCTGCATCGTTTTTCTCCTTCATAGTAAAAACCTGATCGTGAAACTTCTTAGCTTCTTTAAACTTATTAGTGTTCTTACTTTGAACATCTACAAAAACTATATCGTTTAGCTTTTCTGGTTCTAAGATCATAGTGTGAAATAAATGACCGTCTCTAAGCGGTTGCGTTTCTTTTTGACCGTACTTACTTATATACAAATATGTTTTAGCACTATCCAGAAGAAGTTTTATAGAACTGCTAGATAAAGCATTTTTTCCTAGATAACCGTAGTAGTAATCGTCAGAGTACATATTGTCTATAACTTCTTGTTTGTCTTCTACTTTACCGTCCAGGAGTTTAATTGAATTTGTCATACGCTTTGTTCTTGTTTTTTAGAAGTTTAATTATTATTTCTTTGTCAGCTATAATGTCATTTAGCTTATTAGTATTATCTTTTTCTTTTAAGTATGCAGCTCGTAGACATTGTATTTCAGCTTTATACATTTGCATTAGGCTTTCTCTAGCGGTCATAGGTTAATAAGTTTTTTTAGTTTCTCTACTTGCTCTTCTAGTTTAACTACCTTCTGGTCTGCTTTACGTGACCTTTCTATTGCTCGTAACTTGTCGCTTCGATACTCCTCAACAATTTTATTAAATATAAAACGATCTCTTTGTAAAGTATTTGTATAAAAAACAGTTTCTAGAAAAGACAATATAAATTCCTGGAGTTCTTTATTCTTACTTTCTTTTTTCCATTTATTTAATAATTCTAAACAAATAGTCGTATGATTATTGTATTCAATATCCTTAAGGACTTCAGCTTTATCGTGTTTAATTTCCATTTTCTCTGCTATAAATTTAAAAAAAATCTATATATTTTCCTAATCGTTCCAGTTAATTCTGGAAGCTATACTTTCTTTAAGAAGGTAAACTTCTTTTAATTCTTTTTTTTTGTCCCAAAGAGAAGTAGAAGGACAGTATTTTTTTTCTACTTCAGGCATTTCAATGTCGTTTAACCAGTATAAGTAATTTCCTTTTTCGTCTGCAACGAAATATAACTTAACAATATCTTTATCCATTTTCATTAGTGCATCATATTTATATTTTTCTAATAGTTTTTCAGGATAATATTTATTTCGAAACTTCATTTCTATTACACATTTAAAACCTTTAGGAGTTAATCCTGAAGCGTCATAATGCTTATAACCTTTACCAGTCCATTTTAATTCCCATCCGTCTAAGTTTAATAAAAAGACTACGGCTTTCTCATACTTCTGGATTTCTTCGAGTTTCATTTTCTTACTCGATATTTTTTAGACTCTTTAAATTTTATATTAAGGTCTTTTATCCATTGTACAATAGTCTTAGGGGAGCAGGTACACGGTTTAAAAAAGGAATGAAAATATAACTGTGAGTGTAAAAGACAAACGAGTTCATACTCATCGTTGTTTAAAGTTTGACTTGTAGACTCTCTAAAGTCTTTCCATTTAAAATATTGTTCTCTAGTCATCTCTTTTAAATTTAAAATTATTTAAAGCATCTCTTCTGTCTTCACATCCGCAGCTTTCGTAACCTAACCAGTCTACTACTATTTTATTTGTTAGCCACTTAATACCAGTCCATTTAAAAACAAACTCTAGTTTATCCCCAATTCTTAGATTCATATAATTGTTTTATTTGTTGTCTTATATTTTTTACAGTATTATACAAAGAGTAATAAGAAATATTAGTGTCTCTGCTCAACTGACTTATACTTTTATTGTTTAAAAACCTCTTCAAAAACTTTACGCTGATAGAAATTAAACATTTTATTTTTATCATACTCCTCTAGCTTAGGATTTCTAAGATCAGTCATTTCTAAATAGTCTTCGTGTAAAAACCATTCTTGTATAGCTCTATGATTATCTAGATTATCTATTTCAATATTAGTATCTTCTGCAGGTAAATAATCTAAATTTTCTATACTCACGACCTTAACTCTTTTTTCAGCTCTTTTTAAATTCTTAAACATATTGTAAAGAGTCAAATAAACAAAGTAGAAATTAACTTCTTTTTCATTATACATTATAGATTTCTTATGCTTTTTTAAATAAGTATCTATTTGAATGTACATTTCCTGAATCAAATCTTTTGAAGTGTCTATATTACACCCCCAAGATTTTAAATAGTTATGCCATATTCTTTCGTGCTTAACTAGTTCTTTTATCGACTCTTCCATTTACCATAGTAAGATAGGAAAAATTTTAAAAAGGTTGTATTATTTTTTTTAGGATAGACATTTTATTAATACTAAAGCCTACATTATTTTTTAAAGCTTTAAGTCTTATAGGTTCATCAATACTTGTAGGTCGACCTCCTGTCTCCACTTCTTTAACTTTTCTTACGTGAAGTAAACTATACATAAATTCTGTAGGATGTTGTATATATCTATGAACCACTAAGAAATCGTCAGCACGGTTGACGAATTTTCCCCCTCCTTCAACGTCTGCAGCATTTGGAGGTATAGGATGTCCTGCGTATTCGTGATCTATTCTATGCACCATTCTTAATGCAGAAGTATTAGCGTGAGTGTTTACCCAAATAGTAATCTTATTTTTTTTAGCAAATATTCTTAACTCCGTAGTAGCCTGATAGTCGTACTCGTGTCCTCCTACAGAAGTTATTAATTTACGTTCTTTTATTAGAGAGTTGTAAGGGTCAATAAGTAGTCCTTGATAATTCCAGGCATCTTTAACCACTTTACATAAATCTAGTAATTCTCTGTAAGTATAAAGTTTAGTAGAGTCTATTATTTTAAAATGTGTATAAATAAATTTACTGTGTTTTTCAAATTGTTTTTGTGGCACATCCTGGATAGGTCTTTCTTCTAAAAACTCTATTAGTTTTCTTACTATAGAATAAGCTTCGTTTTCGGAACTAAATACTAGCCATTTAATGTGGTGCTTAATAGCATAGGCTAACATTAAATAAAGAACTATAGTTGTTTTACCAGTATTAGAATGTCCTAAAATAATATTAAAAGAACTAGGTTTAAATCTAAAGTAGTCGTCTATTTCAGGAACTCCTAAAGTTAACCCTTCTTTAATTTTTCCTGTTCGTATGTCTTGTAAATGTGCAGTAACTTTCTCATAGTTTATTAGCATTGTTTAAATGTAGGTATTTTAGATTAAAAAAAAAAGGGAGCGTTAACTCCCCTTTGTTAAAACGGTAGGTCTTCTTTAGCTTCAGCTCTAGGAAGATGAGCTTTTTTAGCATCATAATCTTTATTAGTTCTTATGCTTCTTTTGGCATAGAACTTGTTAGGGTCTGCCTTTTTACTCATTACATCTAGGACTACGTTTATCTCTCCTTGGTCTTTTGCTTTCTGTAACATCTTTAAAGTTTCAGTTACGTCCATTAATAAGTGAAGTTTTATAAATTCATACTTAGATTTATAAGGAGCTACGCAGTTCCAGTACTCGGTTTCGAAATCATTACTTGCCATTTGTTATGTGTTTTAGTTTGTTATAAAATAATTCAGTAGTTTCTAGTACCGTACTACTTTTCACGGTTGGATTATTAGAATACAATATAGCTGCAGATCGTAAACAAGACTGAAACTCTATTGAAGACTGTTGAGAAACTGGTTTTTGAAAACTTTTAGTTTCTGTGTTTTGTTTTCTAATTAGCTTTGCAGTATTATACTTTGCGTTACTAATTTCAAACTCAATTTCTTGTCCTACTTTTAATTCAAACTCAGTTTGTTCAACTCCGTTCTTTTCTTTTGGTTGGAAGAAACTCCAAGTAACCCCATTAGCTAGAGTTATCTTGTAGACCTGTAATTCTTTGTAGTCTTTTTCTCGGTTAATAAATGTAATTTTTCCTGTCATTAAATGTGTGTGTTTAGTTAATAAGCAGACTCTCTGCTCTTTCTTTTTGAATCGTTAATAATTCGTTTTCTTTTTCTAGCCAGTGTATTTTATTGTCTAGAAACTCTATTCTGTCATAGAGATTTTGGATTTCTTTATTCATATTTTTTCTGTGTTATAAATACAAATATAATAAAAATATAATAAACTAAAAAAGGGAGCAGAAGCCAGGCGGCTAAATACTCCCTTTACACAGAGAAAATTAGACTGCTAATATACTATAATTAATCTATATTAAACTCACTGTTTAAAACTTTATAGTATTCTATTTTTTCTAGAAGTTCTGGCGTAGAAATTTTTACAGTCTCTCTACTTATTTGTAAAAGTTCTTCGGCTATATCGTAGCCGTATTCTTTATTTAAATTAAGAGCGTACTCATATTGACGACCTTGAGAGTGTACGTTGCATCCGTAGCACTGGGGTCGGCAGTTGTCTTCTGACCAACGAGTCGAATAAAATCTTCTAGACAAAAAATGTCCGCACTGCATAGAGTCTTTATAATGTTTAACTCTATTACAAGTATAGCATTTTACATAGCCGTTATGATCTGCGTATTTAAGTCGGATGTATCTACTAAACTCTGCGTCTAGTTTTTTTACAATTTTGCTTCTGGATAATTTTTTTTTCAAAATTTACTTGCATTATATTATATTAATATTATATTAATTAATATTATATTATTAGTAGTACTATATTAATAGTAGTACTATATTAATATTAGTATTATATTATATTTATTTTTGAGAAATATTTTTAAATTTCTCAGCTCCTCTTGAACCAAAATAAGCTACGTATACAGTTATTAGTAGAGACTTTAATAAGTCGACCCATCCAGAATCTACTCCAAAGTTTATATCGAATCCGTCTAGCAGTATAAACACTATTAAAGAAATAGTTAAAAAAATTAACGACAGAGGTCTTACGTTTTTAGCTAAACTAGAATCTGATTTATTGTCAGACTCCCAACGTTTAGTAATCTCTACTAGCTCGTTATTATCCATTTCTAGCAGTTTTAAGGCAGTTTCTTTGTCTTGTGGAGGTAGAGTGTCGTCTTTGTCTATTAAGTTCTTTACAAGTCCTAATAATCCTTTGTCAGGAATACTGTCAGTTAGTGATGAAAAAACGCCACCTTTACCAATTAGAAACTTACCTACTTTTGTATCCTTGAATTTTTTTTTCATATATAAATTTTAATACTACTATAAATAATATTACAGTAAATAAGTTAGGGTGCCAGTGATCTCCACAGATGCCTAGTAAATGTTTTAAAGTTTCCATATTAATTTGAATTAATTTTATCTATTATAGCCTGGAGTTCTTCTTTTGAGACTTTTATTTTTAGGCTAATATCTCCAATATACTGCATACGAGTTCTACCGTTTTTGTCTAGTATAACTAAAACAGGAAGAGCAGTAATACTTTTTTGAATGTCTTTAGGTTGGTTTTTTAAATAACCAAATTTTATAGTACAGTTTTTTAAACCTCTAGTATCGTAATTGTTATCCTGATTCCACTTAGCATTAATTTGGAAAACAGTTACTTCTTGAGCGTTAACATAAACCGCAGCCAATACAAATATCGCACATAATAGTTTTTTCATTTATTAATTATTTCAAACAACTTGTCGTCTATTTTCTTTAACGACTCAGAGTTTTCTTCTACTTTCTTTCCAGTATTCATTATAGTTTCCCTTATTAAACGGTCTTTTAAATCATACTCAGTCCTAGAAATTTCAGGTTCAGGAAGTTCTTTTGCTTCTTGAATGTCGGCTTGTAAAGCAAACCACATTCCTATTAACGTAGATAATCCTACTCCTATTCCTATAAGTGTTTTTAAACTTATTTCAAATTTACTTTCTTCACTAATTTCATTCATTCGTTAAATCTTTATATTCCTCTTTAGCATTAAAACTAGGACAGGCTTTTTTACTTGTAAAGTCTCTATGACCGTATACTATAGAACCAGGATATTTTTTTTGCAGGTCTTTTATTAATTCTATTAACGATGCTTTTTGAGCATCTGTTCTAGTATCTAACCAATTTTCCATATTTTTATCCATACCTCCTATATAACAAACACCTATAGAGCTTCTGTTTTTGCCTTTTACGTGGGCTCCTATTTTATTTTCTGGTCTTGCAAACTGGACTTCTCCGTCTAGTTTAATAACATAATGATACCCAACGTCAGACCACCCATTTCCGTTAACGTGCCAGTCTCTTATATCCTTAACATCAAAGTCTTTAAACTCTGGAGTAGCAGAACAGTGTATTATTATTTTATCTATTTTTCTCATTATGTATCCACCTACTTATAGTATAACCTATAGTACAGATTAACAAAATTATTTTTAAGCCCAATTCTATTTCTGTCATAGAAAGGGCTAGAACCGTAGTATTAAAAAAGTATATTTTCAAATCTGTATATTCTAACATTAGTCTTCTTTTATAACCTCGTAAGAACCGTCTTTTAAATCTACGTTGATCTTGCCGTAGGACTCTTCTAGTTCTTCTTTGGTTTTCTTTTGCTCTAGATCAATAGAGTAAATAGCTTGTTGAAGTAAAAATATTTGGTATTGTAAGTCTCCAATTCTTAGCTTTAACTCGCCTTTACCGTTTTCTTGTTTTTGTAGTAATTCTAGTTCTTCTTTTTTTAATTTAGACATTTTATTAATTTTAAAGTGAATAGTAAATATAATTATTTTTTACTCTTCTTTACTACTTTTTTAGTAGACCATAGGTCTTCTGTTAATTCTGTTAATTCCCACTTCTTAGCTTTTTCCTTGTCTCCTGACTCTATTAAGTCTTGACCTTCTGAGTAAGCTACTGTAATATTTCCGTTCATAGTATGATTTGAAAACCAAATCTTAACCTTGTTGTCCATAAGAATCTCTATTTTTTCTATTTTTTGTATTATTTCCATAGTTTTAAGTATCTAAGCATTCAGGTTGTGAAGCTATTTTTATAGTTTGTAAGTTATCATCGTCTCCGAACTCCGATGAGCAATATATTTTTCCCCAATTTATATCGTTGTGTGCCATAATTATTTACATTTACATTCTTGCTTTAATAAATCTACTTCTGCTTTTAGTTCTTGTATTGCTTTTAACATAATAGGTACTAATACAGAATATTTAACTGATTTTGTATTTTCTTCATTTTCTGGGTCTTTTGTATCTTCTACTAAATTTGGAAATACATTTTCAATTTCTTGTGCTATAACTCCTATTTGTTTATCTTCTTGACCAATAAAATTATAATTACGAATTTTAACTTTCATTAAGTCATCTAATTTTGGAGTAGCATCTACAATATTTTCTTTTAATCTTTCATCTGAAATTGCACCATAAGAATTATTTTGATTTTTTACATCTCCATTAGAATAAACAAAAAATCTATTTGTTCCACTATTTGGGTCTCCTTGTCTTCCAATTATTAAATAACCTTGTGTAGTACTTGTTGTTTCAGCTTGATTTAATTGTAAAACACTATTATTAGTAGTACTTGTATTTGAATTTCTTAGAATTAAAGCATATCCCTGTGAAGCATCATTTGCAATATGATGAGCACTATAACCATAATTAGTGGTTGTATCTCCTACAAACAATAACCCCCCAGATGTTATACGCATTGCAGTTATATGATTTGTTGTAGCATCAGAATCAGCATTAACCATAAAATAATGGTTTTGTACTCCTCTGAATCCAGCATCTGCACTACCCCAATATATAGAATTATCATTATTTTGTTGAAATGTTTGGAAAATACTTGTACCATTTCCCTCGTAGTTATTCATACTTATACCACTTTGTTTATTGGTATTTGCTGTTTGGTTGCTACCTATTCTAATTGAATTATAACCACCACCTATAATTTCAAGTTTAGCTCCAGTTGATGAGCCTCCTATTCCTACATTTCCCCCATTAAAATAAGAATCGCCATTTGCATTTAATCTAATTGTAGCTGTTTCACTTGCATTATAAACATAAAAATTACCTGCATCTCCAGAACCTCCTGGTATAAACTGAAATCTATTCTCAAAACCATCAGCAGTTGATGTTCTAAATAATACATTCCCTGCTACA
>Ga0099847_1000064_pt1 | contig 30135 bp, 40 predicted proteins | sample CB_VirMetaG_2_FD_78178 | JGI IMG/M metagenome (GOLD analysis project Ga0099847, IMG submission 78178) | Freshwater to marine saline gradient viral communities from Chesapeake Bay - CB_1504_2 Viral MetaG | ecosystem: Environmental > Aquatic > Marine > Coastal | place: USA: Chesapeake Bay...
CCAATCTTTCATTTTGCTTTCCATGTTTGTGTAAAAACCCCTAGCCCGCAGTTGTACCCCCAAACCCCCACCCTAAAGGGTGGGGGGGTTTTTGGGGTACACGTTTCTGCGGTTTTTTGCCCCTCGTACCCCAAAAACCCTTTTACTACCCTAGGGGTTTTTGGGGTAACACGTGAAAGTTGTTTAAGCATTGCGTGAAGCAACCATTGCGGATGCCCAAACTTTATCAATTATGACATAGCCGTCATGTTTCTTTTCGATCATATTTGCTAAAAGCAACGCCCCAATAAGTTTGTTGTCATAGCTCGGATTGAGCATATTTTGCACTGTCCGGTCAGCCATGCCATCGCTTTCAAGTTTGCGAGCTAATGCCGCACGGGTCAGATATGGCTGGCCGTCAATATCCTCTGCGCCGGATGTCCACCACGCATTCTCAAACATCTTTTGATGTTTGACGATTGGACTGTCTTTCTTTGCTTTGACAGGCTCGTGTCCGGCCACCAGCACCGCACTGGTCACTTGGTCGCCGTCCTCATCCATCCAGCCCTTAATAGGCACCGACTGCAACTCAGCAAATACCGGCTTGGCTTCCTCTGCATCCTTCGATTTACGCTGTACGATCTCAATCGTATCGCCGGGGACCACGCTGATCTCAATATCCAACGCCCCGCGCCATGCGCTACTGCCCCGCGCACGGTGCTGTGCCTCGTTTGACACGCCGGTATGATGCACCAATATCACGCTGCAACCGAACTCATGTATCAGCGCCCCGCAAGCATCCAGCATTGATTTGGCATCCTGTGCGCTATTTTCGTCGCCATCCAAAAACCTGTGCAGCGTGTCAACCACGATAATCTCTGGCACACTGGGCAGCGACCGAATGGCATCCACTGTTTTCTGGTAGCCCTGCGGGGTGTTTAGATCAAGACCGTGCCGTGAAAGCCACATATCCAGCCCGCTGACGGCCTTGTGCTGCTTCCATGCGGCTACCCTACCCCGAAGGCCGTGATGGCCCTCACCGGCCAGATATACAACCGTACCGTGGCGAACCTTATTTCCGAACCATTGAGATATAACGCCCTTGCTGGCAACCGATAGAACCATATCCAGCACCATAAAGGTTTTACCGCCGCCAGATGGTCCGTGAACCATTATTAATGCTTGACTTTGCAGCCATCTTTTGATTTGCCAGCGGATCGGGTCTGGCTGTTCCGAAAAGCTATCGGCCGGGACAAGCCAATCGTCTGCGGGCGGAAAGAGCAACCCGGCCAGATCACCGCCCGATTGATGATAATCGTTTGCATCGCCCTCAATCGGCGGCATTACAATCCGACCGCCGTGTTTGGCGCTGGCCTCGTCAGCCTTATTACGGCCAACGCCGGATGCGTCATTATCTGCCACTATTACAATTTCCTGCGTCTGGCCGTGTGCATCGCGCAACTGGCCGACTATTTCCGGCAGGTTATTCGCGCTGTAGGCAATAACGCAAGGCCGACCGGATATTTCATGGATAGTCGCGGCAGTAGCGTAGCCCTCGGCTACAAATATCGGCCCCGGCGTTACCTCGCCCAACGTCCATGAGCATGATTTTGTTGTGCCGCCGGGATGGTAGCGCTTTTCATCTTCTGAAATATATTGTAACGAAGCGAGATCGCCGTCTGCGGCGTACAACGGCACAATTAACCGACCGTCGCCGGTCAATCGTGCGCCGTGGGGATTGATGCCCTTGCGCTTTAGATACGGATGATCCGGGCTTGCGGCGATTGCATCCCGCCAAATTGTCTCGACAGTGCTGGCTGCAACTTCCGCCTTGCGCTGCCGTGCCAGATCGCGTTCGGCTTTGGCTTCCGACTGCCGCCGTAGAGTTGCCATATTTTCAGCGGGTGACAAATCGCGGCCTATTTCGGCCTTAAATACGGCGTCAATCTGATCGCGCCAGCACCCAAAACGCCCAGCCACCGGCTCATCTGGAAACGCAATATACCAGCCTGAATCGTCGCGTTTGCGGCCTTTGGTGCTAAAGCGGTGAAGCTGGCCGTCTATCTTGATATCACGCGGCGGCTCAATCCCTGCGGATCGCATGGCGTCAGCTAATTGCAACTCAGGTGGATCGACCTGTTTGTTAGACGGGACAAACGGCCCGCCGAATATGTCTTTTATGTCAGCCATTTGCTCGTTCCAATATATTTCTCACCAACCTAGCGTAGCCCTCAATATCAAGCCAGTGGTCAATATTGTCGGGGTCGCCGGAAACAATCCGCGCCATTTTTGACGCCATCATGTCAAGGCTTTCGCGCTGGGCATATGACAAACTGCCGGTATCACAAACATCTCTCAGCGCCATTTTTATAAGCTGCGAAATTTTGGCAACGTCGCGGTAATCACCATATTGTTGCTCGCGCTGGTCGAGGGTTTCCATTACATCGCCCATGCGGGTGCCTCCGTGTAGGCATATTTTGCCCAAGGTTGGGATAGCTTATCTTGCTGATAGTAGCTGCGATATGCAGCGACGCTATCGCTGCATTTGTAATCATCGGGCATACACTGCGGCACATCGGTCAACGCCTCGTTGGGCGATATGGCGCTCGGCGCAAAAGCCAGCGGTGCAAGCAAACGCTGGGTTTTATGCGTTTTGTTGTAACGCCGAGTGTATTCCGCACAAAGCGCAGTCAGGTGCAAGTGCGTCCAATGATAATTTGCAACGCATTCCCGAACCCACACGGCACTTGGATGATTTTTATGCGTGGTTTTATATAAACCAGCCTCATCTGCGTATTCGTCGCCATCTAGCAAACGATGCGCGGTGCTAAGCAGCTGCGCTGTTTCAAGAATCATTTTGACAACGTGCTTGTCGCACTGCGCCTGTGCGGATTTAACAGGGCACTCGTCTAAATAAAATATATTCATGATGCCTTCAACTTCCCATCGCTCAAGCGCTCAATCTGAAACTGCCGCAGTTTAGGCGGATGGTCGCCCCATCGATAGGTGCCGTGCAGCCCAATGCCAAGCGCCTCGGCCATTTTCTTGCGGTCGCCAAAATAGGCAATAGCTTCGTCCGTTGTCATTTTTTTTGCTCCTGTGTGAAATTAACTGTTTACACCATAATACAATCTGTGTTTATATGTAAATACAAAATCGCAACCGGATAACCCAACCGCGATTAAGTAGGAGAAAAAGACATGAACGACCTTGATGCAATGTACGACGACCAAGCGATTGTGGAAGCCGCCCTTGCAATCGCCCGCACGGTTCGCGACGAAGTACCGGCAGGACGCTGGACTCGATCCGCAGTGCTTCCCGGCGTTGGCGCTACCATCGGCGCGATGGCAAGCCGGATTAACCATACCGCAGCGGCGGCAGAACTTAAATCATTTGGCGATTACGTTGTTGAGACTTTCGACAACGACGATCTGGACGGATTGATTGAGGATTATTTGGTTTGCGCCCAAACGCTGGTCGAAGACGACCGTTATTATAATTAAACCGTCAGGAGATAAAAAATGGCTATCAATCTACAAAACACCAACACCGTATCGGCCAGCAGCATTAAGCTGCTGGTCTACGGCCAAGCGGGCGCAGGTAAAACCTCGCTTATCCCGACCATGCCGAAGCCGGTGATATTGTCGGCGGAAGGCGGGCTGCTTTCTATCGCCGGGTCAGACATCCCGTTTATTGCAGTCAACAGCATGGACGAGCTGCGCGAGGCATATACATGGCTGGCTGGTTCCGACGAGGCCAGAGCATACGACAGCGTGGCGCTGGATAGTATTAGCGAGATTGCTGAAGTTTGCCTCGGTAATGAAAAGGCCAAAGCGAAAGACCCGCGTCAGGCATATGGCGAAATGCAAACGACTATGGCGGAGGCTATCCGGTCATTCCGCGATTTGCCAAAGCACGTTCTGATGACGGCCAAGCTGGAAAAGTCACAGGATGAAATGGGCAGGATGCTTTACAGCCCATCGATGCCGGGTAACAAGACCGGCCAATCGCTGCCGTATTTCTTTGATCTGATGCTCGCCCTGCGGGTTGAAAAGGATGCCGAAGGCGTATCGCAGCGCGGCCTGATGTGTGACAGCGACGGGTTATGGCAAGCCAAAGACCGCAGCGGCAAGCTGGATCAGTGGGAAAGCGCAGACCTTGGCGCGATCATTTCCAAACTTGGAGCAAAATAATGGACCTTGGAAATCTTAGCCAGAACTGGCTTGACGCAAAGCAAGCCGAAAAGGTCGCAACCGAACGTCGGCGCGAACTAGAAGACAAATTACTTTCGTTAATCGGCGTTGCCGAAAATATGGAGGGTACTGAAAATTTTGAAACGGACGGAGGATATAAAATCAAAATCACTGGACGCATGAGCCGTAAAGTCAACGGCGAACGCATTCAAGAAATTGCAGCGGAAGAAGGGCTAACAGATCATTTGCAGAGCCTGTTCCGTTGGAAGCCGGAGGTCAATATGTCAGCGTGGAAAAGCGCAGACAAAGCGATCACCGGGCCGCTACTTGACGGCATTACCACCCAGCCCGGACGGGCTTCAATCACCATTACAAAGGGATAATCTAATGGCTTTTCTTAACCAAACTTTTGACATTGCCGAAATGCCGGTTACGGAACAACGCAGTTTCGACCCGGTTCCAGCCGGATGGTACACCGCAGCGATTGCGGGGGCCGAACTAAAAACCACTAAGGCCGGAACAGGTAACTACATCGCGGTGCGGTTTGACATCACCGGCCCGGAGCATCAGGGGCGTGTGGTGTTTACAAACCTAAACACCCGCAACCCAAACCCGAAAGCGGAGGAAATCGGTCGGGCGCAGCTTGGTGACATCATGCGGGCAACTGGCATTGCAAAGTTGGAAGATACGGACCAGCTACTCGGCGGCAATTTGTCAATCAAGGTCACGGTCAAAAACGACCCGACCTATGGTCCGGGCAACGAAGTCAAGGGCTTTAAGGCCGTTGACGGTTCCACACCGCCAATAGCCGCCGCACCCGCTGCGGCTGCACCATCCGCCGCCCCGCCTTGGGCAGCTAAATAGCAAGGAAGGCCGGGGGCTAATAACCCTCGGCCACTTTTACATGACAGCAATACCCCCACCCATTCACAGCATTGCCAATCTGATTGACGAACACCACGCCAGCCAGCCGGACGAACCGCGTCTGCACTTGGGCGGCTCTATGCTGGGCCATCCGTGCGACCGCTGGCTCTGGTTGTCGTTTCGCTGGGCAGTACGTGAAAAGTTTCCCGGTCGTATTCGCCGCTTGTTTCGGCGTGGTAACAATGAGGAGGACATTATCACGGACGATCTCAAAGCCATCGGCATTGACATCAACAGCACAGGCGATCAGCAGCGTTTTATTAAATTCGGATCGCACGTTGGCGGATCGGTTGACGGCATCATTGAGTCCGGCGTTCCCGGTGCCGAGAAAACCCGCCATATTGCGGAGTACAAAACCCACGCCAAAAAGTCTTTTGAAGATTTGGAAAAGAAGGGTGTGCAAGTATCCAAGCCAATGCACTGGGCGCAGATGCAGGTCTATATGCTTGGCACCAAGATCGAACGTGCGCTGTACGTTGCCATCTGCAAGGACGACGACCGGCTTTACACCGAACGCGTAAAATATGATGCAGAAGCCGCCAAGAACCTACTAGATCGCGGACGGCGCATCGCCACGACCGAACGCATCCCTGCACCGATATCAACAGACGCAAGCTGGTATCAGTGCAAATTCTGTCCGGCGCATAGCTTCTGCCATAAAAAGCAACTAACCCAGCACGTTAATTGCCGGACATGCGCTCACGCCACACCGGAGGATGATGGCACATGGTCGTGCGCTAGATGGGAAAGCAAAAACATTCCCGGCGATTTCCAGAAAACCGGCTGCGATAGCCATGTTCTGCACCCTGATTTGGTGCCGTGGCCTGTAAAAAACAGCAACACGCCACACGAAGCCGTGTATGAGATTAACGGCAAGGACATCCGCAACGGTGAAGGTGACGCTTACGTTTACAGCAGCAAGGAATTGATCGCTGGTGGCGAAGCTTGCGCGAACGAATTAGTCGGGCAAGCGCGGGCGATGTTTCCGGGGTCCAGAATTGTAGACGACGAGGTGCCTTTCTGATGCTCCGTGATTACCAGCGCCGCACCATTGATCAGCTTTACAAGTGGTTCGCGGATGGTCGTAAAGGCCATCCGTGCATTGAACTTCCGACCGGATCAGGCAAAAGCCATATCGTTGCTGCGCTCTGCAAAGAGGCAATCCAGACATGGCCGGAAACCCGCATATTGATGCTGACGCACGTTAAAGAACTGATCGAACAAAACGCTGAAAAGATGCGCGATCATTGGCCAAACGCACCGCTAGGCATTTATTCGGCGGGTATGCGACGGCGGGATATTGGCGAACCGATTACGTTTGCCGGTATTCAGTCCGTGCGGAATAAAGCTGACCAGATCGGTCACGTTGATCTAGTGCTGATTGATGAATGTCATCTGGTCAGCCACAAACAGGAGGGCGGCTACCGCAAGCTAATTGACGACCTGACACTAATCAACCCGGCGCTGCGGGTGATTGGCCTCACGGCCACCCCGTACAGGCTGGGCCACGGCTATATCACCGACGAGCCAGCGTTGTTTTCGGATATCATTGCACCTGTCAGTATCGAAGAATTGATATTTAAGAAACACCTCGCACCACTGCGATCAAAGTTGACGGCGCACAAGTTGTCGGTTGACGGCGTCCACAAGCGCGGCGGCGAATACATCGAAAGCGAACTGCAAGCCGCCGTGGATACAGACGATCACAATGCGGCAACGGTGGATGAAGTTATTAGCTTGGCCGGTGATCGCAAATCATGGCTGTTCTTTTGTGCCGGTGTAAAACACGCATATAACGTGGCGGATATTTTGAATGCTCGCGGCATTGTCGCCGCAACGATTACAGGCGAAACGCCAAAAGCAGAACGTGAGCGGATCATTGCCGGTTTTAAGTCTGGCGATATTCAGGCGCTTACAAACGCAAACGTCCTGACGACTGGGTTCGATCATCCTGACCTCGACCTGATTGCTATGCTCCGGCCAACGCTATCCACCGGCTTGTATGTGCAGATGGCTGGGCGCGGAATGCGCCCTAAGAGTCACACCGACCATTGCCTTGTGTTGGATTTTGCCGGGGTCGTGCAGACGCACGGCCCTATCACAGCGGTCAATCCTAAAAAGCCTTCAGGCAAAGGTGAGGGTGAAGCGCCGGTCAAAGCGTGTGAGAATTGTTTTGAGTTAAACCACATATCTGCCAAAGAATGCGTTGCTTGCGGCGAACTATTCCCAGCGCCGAAACCAAACAAGCAAAAATTGCACGACGACGACATCATGGGTCTGGACACGACCGAAATGAGCGTGACCGAATGGCAATGGCGTCGGCATATAAGCCGCGCCAGTGGCAAGGAAATGCTGATGGTGACGTATTATGGCGCACTGTCGGACAAGCCGGTCAATGAGTACCTGACGGTGATGCACGACGGGTATGCCGGACAGAAGGCGCGGGTGTCGTTGGTCAAGATTGCCAGTAACGCGGGAGTCCACGGCGTAACGCTTGATAACCAGTTGGACGATGTAGCATTTGATCTGAACAAAGCGACGCCACCTGCATCAATTAAATTTAGGCAGGATGGCAAATTTTATCGCGTAACGGATAGGAGGTGGGGATGAAAACCGAACACGAAGAACAGCGCGAGTTTGTGCGGTGGGTTCGTCAGACATATCCCGGCGTTCGCATATTTGCCATCCCCAACGGCGGGCAACGAAGCCGCACCACAGGTGCGAAGCTCAAAGCGGAAGGCGTCAGCGCCGGAGTGCCTGATCTTTATATCCCCGCATGGCGATGCTGGGTTGAGATGAAACGGGAGAAGGGTGGCAAACTTTCGCCGGTTCAGAAGGATTGGATCGCGTATCTTGAAAGCATCGGTGACACGGTGATCGTCGGGCATGGCTGCGATGACGCGAAAAATAAAATCAGAAACATGAAGAAAAGCACTTGCACTTAGGTGCAACAAGGCCCATATTATAGGGACAGGGCAACCGGATAAGCCGACCGCCCCACAAACAAGGAGACTTACAATGACCCGCCAAATCCCCGTGCATCTCGCAGTCGATTTTGCCGAAGCCTACGCGACAGTCCTAGACATCTCGCGCGGCACCCGCATTTCTTCCCTGCGCTCGCATGTTGGCGAGATCGAAAAGTATGCAGCACTTGCAGAGCGCATCGGAGTAGATATGTTTTCCAAGCCGTTCCTCAAGGCGGCGCGCGAGACGGCAATCAATTCAGACGCCAGCCGACGCGCCGCGTATCGTAAACTTTTTAGCGCCTAATCGTAACCAACCGCCGGGGCTTCGGCCCCGGCACCTAACCACGGAGATACCCCATGCTTAAACAGACCCTCTACTTCACCGCCGTCGCCGCCTGCTGGATCGGCATATTTGGAACAGCCCTCATGGCGCTGGTGGCGTTCGTATGATGTACGAATTGAACCAGCGCGTAATTGCTGTCATTAACGGCAGCGAAAAAATTGCCCGTGTTGTTGGTCGCACATTTGAGGACGAGCCGCGCTACGACGTGCGGCTTAATGACGGCAGCGTTGTGGCAAATATTAAGACAATTAAGGAGTTAGAAACATGAACGCCGGAGATATTGTATATAGCGACAACGGGCGGCACTGGCGGCTTGTGCAGGACATGGGTGCGGGCTTTTGGATGGCCCACGCCATGACGGACGAAGCTACCCACATTCGCGGCATAAGCCCGCCGCTACACATCATCAGCGAGAAGCATGTGACGCTATCTTCCTCCTTGCATGAGAAAGAATGATGGGCAAAACTTTCATGTGCCAGCACTGCAAGAAGCCTATGACAAGAACGCCGAAGCTGATTGCGGTGGGCAATGCGTTCCACCCGGAGTGCTTTAACGAGTTGTATGAGTTGCAGCGCGAGAAGGATCGTAAGCGCGAAACGAAGCTGCTTGATAAGGCGGGGCGCGATCAATATTGGGTGCGCTTTGAGGCGAAGCTGAGTTTCAGGGAAGCTGAGGCAAAACGTAAGGAAGATGAAGCCGAACGTGCGGCGAAGGCACTTGCCCGGCCACGCAAAACAGTTGAAGATGTGTGGGCAGAGAAATTGGCGGGCAGGCGGTTTGAAGACGCCGTTCATGTGCCGCAGGAAAGGTTACTTGTTAGTGGTCCATGCTTTTAACGCCGCAAGACGTTTTGTCCGGTTCTACGCAGAATACATTGAATGTGATTTCTGCGGAGAGCCGACACGCGGTCGCGTATACGATCAAACGCAGGAGGTTATTTGCGGTGCTTGCGGGAAGATATTGCTTATTGTAGATTCAAAACCAGTTTACGAGGTTTAAGTTCTTTTGGTTTTTCCCTGAACTAACCCGCCTGTTGGCGGGTTCTTTTTTACACGCTAATCATATCCGGGTTGAACGTGTGCCGAGCAACTTCCCCGTACTCCCTGTGCCATCAGGCGACCCGTTGCGTGGCAGGCTAAACGATATGCCGCGTCACGCCCTTCAGGGTAGCGGCTGTATGCCGTGCCAAGAAACCAATACGAGTGTCCGGCCATTGCCTTGAGGCGGTGAAAGTTCTCTGCGTCCATTGTTTGGGTGGCCTCCTTGTCCTTTATACGCTTTTCCGTTTATATGTGTTTTATGCGGGTATTCGTATAATTGCCCAACAAATTAAAATTTGCTTGGCAATTACGCTGACAGCATATCGGGGTTGAAAGTATGTCGTGCCACTTCGCCATATTCCTTGTGCAAGACTATAGCTTTCATATCACGCTTGGAGCGATACCCTTTTTCTGAGTGCCACGCATCCTTTGCAGCTAGCACGCGGAAGCTCTCGCACTTTACTCCGGGGAACTCTTGCGTCGCGTCGTGATGGACGTGGCCGGTCCACCAGAACCGATGTTCTGTCTCGCCCCAATCGGTAGCCCGGTCGTGCGCCATAAGTAACGGCAGGTCTTTCATCTTCACGGTGTCGCCGTGGTGAATGCCAATCAGGCACTTGCCGAAGCGGTAATAGTGGAACTTCGCGGGGGATGTGTCGATGGTGACGCGCGGCTCACCTTCGTAAACATTCTCCAGCGCCTCCATCAAAAATATGCTGGATGACGGATCGTGGTTTCCGCGCTCGACAATGACGTGCACTGCTTTGTGACGAACAAGTGCAGCCTTGATGAGATAGCGGGTAGACCGGACGGCTGCGCGCACCATCTTGGGATAACGACCATCTGCGTCGAGCGTGTTTCTGCTGGCCGGTGTCTCTGGCACGAAGCTGTCGTAGTGGAGCAGGTCACCCATCAGTGTGATAAGCGCCTGCTTGCACGGCGGGGCCGCCTTGACCAAATGGTCGAACGCGCCGACCAAAAGCTGCTCTGCTATCTCTAGGTCGTAATCATCACCAGTTTCTTCACGCCACGATAGCATACCGAAGTGGTGGTCCGATACGTTGTAGCACGCCAGCAGATTGTCGGCTGTACTTGTTGGGCCAACAAGAGCCTTTGCTTTGGGTATTGCATCGACCATACCCTGCACGGCCTCTCGCAGCATCTGCTCCTGCCGTTCCTGCTCGATGGTGGTTTTAACCCACTCGCCCTTAATGCTGCCGTCTGCTGCGTAGTAGGTGGATCGGCCCTTTACCCTATAGCCGTCGGGTGCTGTCCCCTCAAAATCTGCGCGCCCCTCTGGCCCGGACCACAACGACCAGTCGGCTTCTCTGTACACCTGCGCGGCTACGCTGTACCAGCTACCAGAAGCACCCGACGTTTTACCGAACTCCGCTCCTGCGGCTGCGACAGCCCCCTGCGCGCCATTAGATGCTGAAACGCCGCGAGGCGGGTGCCCCAAGCGAAGTTTTTCTTCGACCAGCTCGATGCGCCTCTTGGCGTCTTCTTTAGATAGCGGTGGTGCTGGCAATGTTTTCTAGCCTCTGTGCGTGTCGCTCTGTGCGCTGCGGCGTCTGCCGATAAAGTTTGCTATCACGCAGCTCCGCAGCTGCCTCTCTCCATCGGCGCAGTTCGATCGCTGCGTGATGTTTGAGGAACTTTGAATAGCGCGGCATCCCTAGTTGAAACGCCAGCGAGATGATTGTGATCTGTGCGTCTTCGGGCATGTCGTCGAGATCGGGATGCAGCCAGCGTGCATCGTTAATCGCGACCTGCACATCCTGCTCGAACAGTTCTGCGACACGCTCCTCGCTGACAGGTGCGCCGACCGGCCAGCCGTATTCCGCGTCATCCTTAAGAATAAGATGGCCAATGCCGGTTGAGGGTAGGCCGAGGTGGTCTAAGTACACTTCGTATTTCACGCCCTCGTCCTGCTCTAACAGTTCGCGCAGACGCTGCATCATTTGCCCTGCCCCCGATACCGCTTGAACGAGCGCCGCTTGTGCTTGTTCTTCGGCTTGCTGCGAGACGCCGTGCCAATGCTGGTGCGCTTCTTGACCCTGACCTCAGAGTAAGCGCTGAGTCCGATTGCGTTGCGAGACATCTTACTTTTTCACCGCCTTGACGACGCCAGCAACAAGTGCGGGCGCAGTGTTCTTCAGAGCGCTAATGCCCCACACGCCGCCGACCATTGCGCCGAACATTTGAATGTACCATTCTGGCATGGCGGACAGAGCGACGTTGAAGTACTGCTCGACGCCAACTGGATCAACAAGCGCCCAGAAGAAAGGAGCGGAGAACATTGCAAACGAGATGCGGCGCAGCCACTTGTCCTTGTCGGTCAGGTTGGCCATTTCCCAGTCGTGATTGTTTGACTGCTTGTCGCGCAGCAGTCGAGCGCGGTTCTCCTTGTCCGCTTTCTTAATCTCCTGCTCTCCAGCAACGTAGTCCTTGACGCCGTTTACGATGGGCCCAAGCAGCGTTCCAATGATGCCAATCATTTGCCTGCCTCCAGCAATTTAACCCGAACCTGTAGGTCGTGGATGATGTCAAGCATCTGTTCGCGGAGTTCCTGCCGCGCAATCGCGTTGTTGGGCGAAGGCACGATCTGCCCTTCCGGCGTCACTAGCTGCATCATGCGACTTTCGGTTTTATACATCCGATTTTCGAGGTCATTCAGGTGCATAATTAGATAGCCGACCGCCGCGAACAGAACTGGAGCAAGCGCGGTGAGAACAGACTGGATAGTGACGTTCACCGCCCCGTCCACCGCTTAACCGTGTCGGTCTCCCAGATACGCAGCGCCAGCCACACGATCGACAGCAGCGCCGCGACATCAGGCAGGATAGCGAGCCACGATCCCAGCCCGCCTGCAACCGCCGCAACGTCGATCCCGCTTTTCATTTCGTTGGTCATCACGCTGCTCCGTCTCGCTTGATTTTCCCGACCATGCTGGGCGAGGTACACCATTGTCCGCCCCGATTAAAAAACACCGTCCATGTGTCGCGCCCCAGATAGAAGCGCATACTTACGCCGCCGCTGGTTTCGCCCCGCCACGCCAATTCCTCACCCGCATTTCGGGAGACCTCATCAGCCGCTGCCGTGTCTGGCACGCACACGATCTGCTGCTGTGCAGCGAGCGGCGTTGCGAACAGGCACGCGGCTATGACGAGGGCGGCGCGCACTCTACGTCACCTTGTATGGTGTGATGGTTAATTTCCAATTAGCGGGCGTAATTCCGTATATAACCCGCGTGGTCTTGTTGGGGATGCCATATGTCGCATTGGTTGTGATGAGTGACAAGTTCGTGGCGTCCTTTACGACCGCCCCGTGACCGCTATAAGAGCCTTCGCCCGGACCTACGACATTCAACTCCACTATGTCCCCAATCGAATAGCCGTGCTCGGCAGTCTTGCACTCAAACTGCTGAGAAAGAAATGACGGAACTGCGCCTAGCCCATGCGCGGTTGTCGTAGTGGTGTTGATTGTAAATGGGTCTTGCACAAGAGGCGTCCCCGCCGTAACCAACCCAGCGGGCGCAGCCCACGCATTGTCGCCGCGCAAGAAGGTGGTCGCGCTTGGCGAACCGGTCGCGCTGAGTTGCGCGACGCCCACCGCATCGTCCGCGATCTTCGAGGTTGTCACCGCATCGTCTGCGATGCTGGCAGTTACAATTTCGTCGGTAGCAATGGTGCGGACGCCGCTGGTTACTTTCGTGAGTGCCATCGGAATCTCCTACGCGTTTGCTGAAATTGCATTATGAAACGGTGTCAGGTCTTCGTCCGTCCAAAAATCCCAACCGACCACAATTTTGAGGTGCTCGACGTTTCGCTCCACGACTGTTGGATCATCTGAATATGCATCGGGATTCGCGGCGACTCTCTCAAGAAGCGTGACGCTATCCATTGCGGACCTATAATGCTGTGCGATTTGCTCTGGGGTTTCTACTTCACGATCCATTGATCTGCTCCTTCAGGGCTGCGACCTCGGCTGACAAGTCCTGAATGGCCTTGACGAGTACCGGGATTAATTTGCCGGGTGCGGCTTCAAGCCGGTCCAGATTTTCTTTTAGTACGATATCGAGATAGTCTTCCGCACCCGCTGCGATCTGCGCCTCGTCAAGTTCTTGCGCGATGAAACCGGCTTCTTGCTGACCGACTTTGGCACCGTCACGCGTATTCCATGTGAATTTTACGGGGTTTAGACTGTTGACGAAATCAAGGCCAAGCTCCAGCGGAACGATGTCTTTCTTATCGCGGCGATCTGACAGGGCGGTGATGGACGTTTGTTGGCAGCGCAGCGTGGCTATCGAGGCATTACCAAGCGTGATCTCATTCGATACTGTGGCACTAGAGCCTTCAGCATCAAAACCAAGAAACGTATTGTTGGTTCCAGAGGTTGTGGTATTACCTGCGTCAGTTCCGACGGCTGTGTTGGTATTCCCAGTTACTCTGACTAAAGCTCCGTGACCTACAGCTACACAATTCGTTGCCGCAGTACCTCCGATATACATTGCGTTATTACCAATCGCAACATTCTCAGAGCCAGTAGTGACGTTGTACAGGGACTGATTTCCTAGTGCAATGTTGTGACTGCCGGTCGTCACGGCCTTACAGGCATCGTAGCCTAGTGCTACGTTCTGACCGCCGCTAGAAACGCTGTTTAGTGAATTAAGTCCTATCCCAATATTATAGCTACCAGACATATTGAGAGCGCCTTCTAGTGCGTCTACGCCAACAGCAACATTATGAGTACCCGTCGCGATCTTTGCACCACTGACGGCACCCAAAATAGTATTTGAGTGTCCTGTCGTTAAGCCTCCTGCTGATAAGTTCCCTAAAGTTGTATTCTTATAACCAGTAGTAATTATGTCCCCTGCCTGATAGCCCAAGGCAGTGTTGTTGTACCCTGTTGTAGTGTCATTGAGTGCCTCACCGCCTATCGCAGTATTTCCCGTCCCCGTGGCAACTTCTAATGCATAAGACCCGACCGCTGTAGTAGTGCTAGGGCCGTTTCTAGCGGCCCTGTAGCCGATATAGGCAGAAGTGCTGCCGGTAGCACTGTCACCAGCTTCGTAGCCGATAAAGACCGATCCTTGTCCGGAGGCATTCTTACCGGCTTCCCGGCCAACGGCTGTGTTGTTTTCTCCTCCCGTGACTGCGTTCAGAGCCATATAGCCGATTGCAACATGGCCAAACCCAGTTGTTGCTCCTCCAAGAGCCTGATAACCAACGGCTGTGCTATAGCCATAACTTGTGGTCATGCTGTCCATTGCCTGATAACCAACGGCTACATTAAATTCGGCTGTTGTTGCGGCATTTAGTGCGTTATATCCCAAGGCGGTGTTCTTGTTTGCGCTGCCATCATCATTAGCCAAGGCACCCGTACCAAGACCAACGGTTGCACCGCTTGAATTAGTCAAGGCATCGGACAGACCATCAATGTCTGATGCGCCACCACCAGCAGCAGCTTGGAATGTAGGCGCAGAACCAGCACCATTTGAGGTTAATACCTGCCCACTTGTGCCAACAGCGGTAGCGCCGATTGCGCCTGTACCATTACCGTAGAGGATACCATTGGCGGCAAACGTCCCGGCACCCGTACCGCCCTGTGCCACGCTGAGATCAGTCGTGAGTCCGGTAAGAGATGTGATATCCGAGTTAGCACCTGATGACGCTGCACTGAGTGCTGTTCTGGCTGCGCTAGCCGATGTTGCGCCTGTGCCACCACTAGCGATAGCCAGAGTTCCTGTTGTGTCAGTCGCAAGATCAATAGCGTTTCGGGTTATTGTTTGACCGCTTATGGTCAGATAGTCTAACGACCCGGCAAGTGTTACATCTGTTGAGTTGTCCGTACCAGCTACATCAACATTCAATGCCGTCCTCGCTGCGCTGGCAGTCGAAGCACCAGTACCACCATCTGCAATAGCTAGATCAGTCGTAAGTGTAAGCGAGCCTGCCGCAATCGCCCCTGCATCAGATACCGTAACCGTACTGTTCTGTAGCAGCTTTCCGGTCGTAGCATCAAAACGGGCAATGGCATTGTCGGTAGCAGAGGCTGGGCCAGTAACGTCGCCCGACCCCGTACCGTCTGCGCCTTGCGGGATGCTGAAATCAAACGTCGCGGCGCTGGAAGAGCCAACGTTTGTCACCGTTGCCGACGATCCCGCCGCACCTGTGGTCACCGTGCCAACGGCTATCGTTGCTGCGGAGCCTGCCGGTCCTGTTGCGCCTGTTGCGCCAGCAGGGATGCCGAAATCAAACGTAGCGGCGCTTGACGATCCGCTATTTGTAACGGTAGGGGACGCACCCGCAGCAAGTCCCGTTGCTGTACCAGCGGCTATCGTTGCGGCTGTTCCGGCAGCACCTGTCGCACCTGTTGCCCCGGCAGGTATACCAAAGTTAAATGTAGCTGCCGAGCTTGAGCCGCTATTTGTAACGGTAGGCGAAGCACCTGCCGCAAGGCCTGTGGCCGTACCCGCAGCTATAGTAGCAGCAGCGCCTGTTGCGCCCGTTGATCCCGTTGCTCCCGTGTCTCCTTTGGGAATTGTAAAATCAAACGTTGCAGCACTTGACGAACCACTGTTGGTAACTGACGCACTAGTTCCTGCGTTTCCGGTAGTGGTAGTTCCCACTGTAATAGTGGCGGCAGTGCCTGTTGCTCCGGTTGCGCCCGTGTCGCCACGCGGAATAATGAAGTCGAGCGTGGGGCCGGTCGCCGTCACCGACGCACTCGACCCAGCGGCACCCGTCGTCACCGTGCCGATCACCGGATCAACACCCGTCGGCGTAAGCGACATGTGCATGACCTCAATGTTGCCAGTGCCAGAAGGCGGGGCAGTTGAGAACGTCAGAGTGGTGCCGGAGACCGCGTAGGTGTCCTTCTGCTGATAGACACCGGAAATATAGACTGAGGTGTTATTTTCGGTTGATGGAGCAGAGGACAGCGTAAATGCGGTCTGCGAACCTGTGCCATTAAACAGATCGACGGATTGAGTTCCAGCGTAGGCTGACGCCGTCGCAGCCGAAGCCGCCGCAGACGTGGCGCTGTTTGCCGAAGCCGTGGCACTGCTGGCCGCAGCAGCAGCCGCAGCAGCAGCGCCGCTAATTGCGGATGTGGTTGGGCCGATTTCAAAAGCCGTCGCGCCCGCATTAAACGCTAAAACCGTACTGCCGGTAATATCAACCGGCAACGTCGGATCAAAGCTGCCGGTGTAGCCGTCAGGGAGCTGCGCCGTGCGATCCAGCGCGCGCTGCTGCTCTTGGTCAACAGCCGTAAGCCGGTCAAGCGCTTCTTCATGGCTTTCCGCTGGAAACGGATCATTCTCAACGTAATCGGTTTCCTGCGTCTGCGTGGTTGTCCGGTTGATAACCCATTTAACTGTGTTGGCCGGGGCAACTGCCGCAGTTACTGTGCCGGTTGCACCGTTGCCACCGGAAACCGTGAAGTCAGAACCGTTTGATTTAACTGTTTCAGCGCCGGTTGCAATGACAACTTCAACAACCTGAATCTCGGCGCTGGTTCCGGTTCCGAAGAACACATAATTGACCGCAAATTCAGTCGTGCTGCCGTTTCCAGTGTAGGAAACCGTATTTGTGGTACTAGAAATCGTCATTGTGCGGGTCCTTCGTTTACTGGATCAGTATAGCCTGTATATGACCTGATGGCTTTATAATATTGACGCAATTCTTCTTGAATTTCCGGCTCTGCCTCAGAAAGGGCCGCAAGCCTACCCATATGTGCTGCCACGTCCTTGGATATTTCAGTAGCCGGTGTTGCCAGCCATTTGATAAAGCCGGGGTTTGTCATAAGTTTGGCTGCGCTCACCGGGGCAAGAACGCTTCCGGCGACAAGTGCAACAGCCACACCGGATTCACCAGCTATTACTCGCTCCCCTGCTTCCGCTAAAGACCCCCAGAAAATTATCTGGTCAAAAGCGCCAGCAGTGTTGGAAAAGTTTGTGTAGCGTTTTACTTCTTTAAGAGCACCAACGACATCAACAAGATTCATCAAATCTTGAGAAACCTCGGCAAACTGAGTGCCGCCGAAAAGCGCCTCCATTCCCTCGGGGCCATTTTTCTTAATTTGCGATAGGTTTTTCATAAACGTTGCAACACTAAACTCCGCGACATCGCCAACCTGCGCCGAGGCATTTTCACGACCAAGGTTATAAAGGGCGGACCCAGCAACATCCCCCCACTCTTCTGGAGTAAAGTTATCCCGAAGACGCTGGAGTGCCTTAATGCCCTCTTTGCCGGTGCCTTTTGCGGAAGTCATAATGTATTCATAAGCCTGATTGTCGGCATCATACTTTCTGATTTTGTCAAAAGTTTTCTGCGCTGTATCCGCAAAAATAGCTCGTTCAGTGTCGATGGCTTTTAATTTGCCACCAAGATCAGGCCGAACAGAATTTGCAGCTACGGATAGGTCGTCGGTTATCGCGTCATAGATTTTGCGAACCGCAGAATCATAGTCACCTTCCGTTCCAGACTTCACTGCCCCCTTCTTGATTTCTCTAAGTCTAGACCTGATGTCCCTTAATTGCTTAAACGTAAGCTCCCCGCTTTCAGCCATTATGGCGTATCGAGAGTATTTGTTCACGAGTTCAAACATTGCACCCTTTGGGGCTACGTCAGCGGTTAGCTCCACAAAGTCTGCTATGAACGGCTCAAGAACAGAGTTCAGTGCAGTCATTTGCTCAACCGGAGCGTCTGCACCAATTTCATCAAAGACTTCAGTATATTTTTTATGAAACCCTTCTTTAGCGCGCTTTTCAGCGGCTTCAACAGATGCTTTCAGCGCCGCACCGGCTTCATTAGGTGTTCGCACTTGCCCCATTTTGGATGCAATACCACGCAAGGCGTCATCCAACTGAACAACAACTTTCTCAGCCTGTTTTTGCATGATGGGCGCTGCGGCCATCCTTTGCTCAAGTCCAGCGCCCGCTCGTCCAAGCATACCTTTACGACCAATTGCAGCGCCGACCGGCTCAATCCCAAGAGATTCAAACTTTGCAATCAAATCAGAAGCCGCGTTACGGACTGTGGGCGAAACTCCCGTCAAAACACGCTTGCCGCCCTCGGCCAACATGCGCCCACCTTTTTCGCCGCCAACAGTTAAGGCAGCACGGACCCCGCTTTCCGCAAATTCGCCAGAAATAGTTTTTGGCGCTCTTACGCGGCCGCCAAAAATGCCTGTGGATGTATCAAATGCCCTAGCACCAAACTCAGTGCCAGCAACCAGTCCGGCATAAGTCCCCGGTCCCGGACCAGCCAATATAGTCCCGCCAAGACCACCCAGCGTTCCGCCAATTACTTCGAAGCCTGTTTTTGCATACCCAGCCACGTCGCCTAGATCAAGGCCGGGAGCGTTATACAGAGTGAATTTTTTGGTGTCTGGGTCAAAAAACAGGAAATTGTCTTCACCATACGGAACTGTTCCGGGGTAATAGTTGTTTAATGTAGCCAGCTTTTCGTCCGTGGTTTCTAGCTCTTCAACCATAGCTCTAACCAAACCCGGCGCGCCGCTTTCGCTGTCGATGTTTTCCCGTTCCCAAGATTTGTCCCTCTGAGCCTTTTGGGCGGCGTATGCTGGCGTGCTTTCGTGTTGGGAAATGATTTGATTAAGCTCTTCTTGAGTCACATCCGCTGGAAGACGGAACCTTTGCCCTTCATATTCAAATATCTTCACTTGCGGCACTGCGGCTGGTGCAACAGGCGTTGGTTCTACAGGCGCTGGCTCTACAGAAGCGGGTTCTGTTGGCGCAGGTTCCGCAGGTGCCTGTTCAACAGGAACTTCGGCAGGCACTTCAGCAGAAGCCATTTGAACCGGCTCTACCTCTTCGGTTGGCAATGCCTGCTCTTGCTGCGGGATTAACGCAGAAAGCGCACCAGCAACCTGATCCATATCAATTTGACCATTAAGAAGGTCTAATGTTTGAGGCTCTGCCATCTTATCTTTTCACCACTACTTGTCCGCTGGCATCTCGTTCTACAACTATGACGCTGGGCTCAACTGGCGCAGCGGCTGGTGCAGCGGCTGGTTCGCCGGGAGCGTCAGCAGCAGGGGCGGCGGCGGCCGCGCCGCCGGGAAGAACTCTCGGAGTGGCTTTTACACCTTCAAAAAAGACCTGATATGTTTGTCCTCGCATACCAATTTCGCTTGGTTTGTATCCAGTTTCCGCCAAAAGGTCATCTATGATGCCCTTTGTTAGATCAAGGCCAACTTCCTTGAACCCCTGAGCCGCTGCGAACGCTTCTTCAACTAGGCTGTCCGCAACTGCTTCGCCTTCGGCCAGAGAGCTTATATATGACCTAAATCTAGCTGACGCAGAAAGCGTTGTGCCAGCTAACTTAATGTCAGAGTCTCGCACAACTGCGCCATCATCGATCAGCTTAAGATAAAAATTCAGAACACCAAGCCCGGCTGCTTTGTTTCCAGCTTTCCACATATCATATTGTGATTGCACATCGGCCATGTTTTTGTACATACCCCAAACAGGAGAAAGCCATTTTTCAGCCTCTTTGTTAGCGCCTTGAACTGAAAGTTTCCCGTTAGGAAGTCGGTCTTTGTTGTAGTCAACCACCGGAACCTCAAATTTAATATTTGGATCACCAGCCAGCCCAATTCTCTGAGGAAGAGGCATCCTGCTAAGTTCTTCGTCGCTAATGCCAAGATCGGCTGCGTTACGCGTAATTTTTTCGCCCAGCGTCGCATCAGGAGCAAGGTCTGCCCCCACGACAAAGTTCACGGCCTTGCCCTGATCAACTTGAAGGCCGCTTGCAATAAGACGGTTTACCGTGTCCTCACGCCCAGCCATTTCAACGCGAGCTTTGTTTTCAGCCTGTGCAAAATTAGCTATCTGTCTGTTGAATTGATCTCTTTTTGACGGGTCGAGATATTTTCCAAGGACCGGGTTGTCTAAAAGCAAGGCGCGCGCGTCTTGCCATGCACCGCGATTAAGCAATCCAACGACGCCCTGCTCCATAACTGCGGAGCGTCCGGCGTCACGAAGGCTGCGTTCCGATGCGGTGTCCAGCGCTTCGGCATATTTATTGACAATAGCGTCAACCTGATCGAACGAACTACGCAAGGCCTTAGGGTCGCTGGCAACCATTGCGGCAATAGGCGCGATTTCGTTTTGGGCTTTCCCAGTTATAAATTTGCGCTGCTCAGTGTTTTGATACTTGATCATCTGATTAGCGTATTGACCAGCGCGGCTTCTTAAACTTGCTTCAAGCTGCGCTTTTGCGTTTGCGCTCCCGCTAAAATTATTAACGGTCTCCATAATTCGCTGTTCGACTCCAGCGTTAAAATTGCCAATCGTGTTCTGTGCAGGATCAAGAATGTTCCCCGCCTCAAGCGCAGCGTTGTAGTCTGTCAGGGTAGCTTGCTCGAACTGGTCGTTCGCTACCGCAGAGCTAATAATATCCTCACGGTTCTGAATGCGCGTTGCAGCCGCATCAAGCGCGGAGGCGACCTGCGTCATGCCCTCGCCTATGCCACTAAGCGGGCTGGTTGCCAGAGACAACGGAACGCCCTGCATCCCGGTGCTGCCGGGAACAGATGCTTTGCTTGTGTATTTCGGAACCATTGCCATTTTATTGTCCTTATTTAATCTTACCGGCAAGCTGCGCCGTAGACGATGCGCCCGTCAGAAGTGATTTAACCGCCTCGCCTCTGGCCTTTTGCTTCGCCACTGCGCCTTCAAAACCTGCTAACTGCGCGCGTTGCTGCCCTGCTCGAAAGCCCATCTCGCCACCGTATCGGATTGCAAGGTTTTCAAGCTCGGCCTCCTCCGCGCTCATGTCTACAACGTCGCCCATGTCCAGCAATTCACCGCCTGTGGAGGCCATAGAGGCCCGCTGACTGCCCGCGAACAACCTTGCCTGACGTTCCTGCGCCCTAGCGTCGAACTCGGCCTTCTGACGCGCTGCAATGGCCTCGTTCTCAGCAATCTGCGCGTTGTAATTAGCAAGATTCTGAGCCGACTTGCCCTGCTGAATTGCGCCAAGCGTACTAACCGCCGTGCCAGCACCTGCCGCAACGGTTGAAATTATCGCTAATTCTGCCCCAGTACACATATCAAACCTTCGTCGTATTAAGCTCTGGCATAATCGCCAGAATAGTAAAAGGAAGCGGCTGGTCCTGCACTAAAAAAATATAACCGTCCTTATCCCAGTTACGCGGGAACTCAACTTCTTTGTCGCCCGTAAACAATCCCGGTGCTTCATCCATGTCGTCTGCGCTGGACCGGAAAGGGATAATATCCAAACGATCTGCGCTTGGGCCGTGCTTTAATCCAAGCGTATCAAAAAGCCGGTATGTAACCCGGGCAATGCGCTTTTTCTTACCCTGCGCCGTTCCGTCTCTTGCCCCAGCTTCAATCCGCATAGTTTGCAGCGTAGATGTATAAGGCAATCCAACATGGACAACTTCATAAGAGCCGTTCAGCGTTATTGACCCGCTGGACACTGTGCGGTCTGGGTGGGCAGCGCCATTTGCCAACACTGAAACAGTTTGGCCTTCAAGATGATCCAAACCAAACACCGCCGAAACCGCGCCGCCGGTATAAGTAAGCATGGAGTCGAGATATGTGGCGTCTGTCGTGTTCACTGTAACTTCAGGCATACCCGGCGTTAGAAATTCAATGTACCGAACTGATTGGCCGTTGATTGTGCGTTGGATCACCGCCCACAAATCATCTTGGCTTCCGGTCGTGTTTGGGATGACCGCAACGCTTTCAACTTTAGCGTCTGCTCCACCTATAATGTGACGATGCCAACCCACGACGTCCTGCGCCCGCTCATAGGTCATGCCGACAAGAACGCCGTCTCTCCGAACCAGCCAGACAATGCTGTCTGGTTCTTGCTGATACGCCATATCAACAATGCCGCCTTCCGTGATGTGTTCCGAAAGAATGGCGAGGTCTGGCGCGGTGTATGCGTCACTTTCAAACTGATAAACGTATTCACGAACCTTACGGTTAGCACGTTGCAGAAACAGAACGGAGTTGCCGACTTGCGGTGGCGTTACTGCGGCGCTGCCAAACGTAGTTTGACGAACAACGCGGGTATTTGTTGGTGATAGCGGGCTGTTTTGGTCGCCTTGCGAAACAATGAACTCGCCGCCAGCAGTGCCTACGGACAACACCTTACCGGCCCTCATCCAGCGGATTGTATTCACTTGGTCTGTCGCAATGGTGTAGACAAACCCGCTATCGTCCAAAACGTTCCCATCATTATCTGTGGGAGCGTGGTTGTAATAATCAGCAGATACAGAAAAGAACATAGATTGCGGTCGGCTCGTTGTCGCCGCCCAAACTAAGCGCTGCTCAAAAAACGTAACGACAGATGGATAGCCAGTTGTTTCAGAAAACGAGCCTAATCGCCACCCGGTTACGGCAGTAATTTCGGATGCGTCTGGACCTACAAAATCAGCCGTGACGCTCGTTGTAGACGCCCGCGCCGTGATCTCTAAATAGGTCCAGTTATTTGCTGCGTCCTCAAACCTAATCAGACGCCCGATGTCAGTTGCAAGAAAACCCGCCCCGTCATTGATTCCAGTGACCGCTGAAGCGGTTACTGTTACTCCGGTGCCTGAGGTAGCCGAAAGGCCCAACGTCGTCTCTGTGGCGTTCACAGGCTCATATGGACCATCTAAAAACTGGATGATATCTAAACTCCAGTTTGTGTCACCCAACCGGGACAATGTTCGCGGCTCGTGATTCTGGTGCGCTATGTAGAGAACGTCAGCAGACTGCGTGATTACCAACTCAAACAGCTCTGCCTCAAGGTAGGGCGTTGCTATTTCGTATACTGCGCCAACATTAAATTCTGCCGCAAACACCTCATCAAACGGCCCAGACTGAATCTGACCATAGTTTTTGTAGAACCGAACGTACTGATCGCCAAATTCAATAACGTAAGCCTGAGTGGCGCTAAACTCGAACGGAAGAATGCGAGTCTTTTTGCTGCTATCTTTCACTTCGGCGGAAAAATAGAAACCGCCCCGGCGAGATGCTGGACCGTGCTTCTGCACAATCATATTCTCAAGCGTTTGACAGCCGTTGGGATATTTCTGAAGGTCAACGCGGCCTTCAAGGCGCGGCGAAAGTTCGCCAGCCGTGAAATTAGTGAATATTGGCGCTGAACGCGGCATTTAATATGTGCCGTTTACGCTTACGGTTTGCCCGCCAGCGTAATTAAGACGACTGTCCAACCAAGTGTCAGCAATAATTTCTCTGTATCCGCTTTCCTGTGCGTCCATTGACCGAGCATCAGAAAGTTTTTGCCGGTAGATTTCCATCATGTTTGTGTAAAGCGTATTGCTTTCTGCCAACGTAACAGCCAACTCAGCAGCAATTCGAGCAGACAAAGCCTCAACAAACATAGAATCAAAGAGGTTAACATCTTCAACGCGGGCCAGATACAAAATTTTGGCAGTGCCCTCGTTGGTCAGCAGTTTTCCGCCCTCAATCTGGTAAAACATATCCATACTTTCCATCTGCAACACCCGAAGGCAGTCAGACGGAAGATTGTACTGGTAAGCAAATTCAAAAGCTGGAGCTGTACTATTCTGTGCCAATTCGACGCGGTTGACAGCGAAGTTCCAAACATGGTCGCGGATGCAAGCATCTCGAACTTGCTCATAAACAAGATTAGCGGCACGCGCCGCTTCACTGTCTTCAGTCAATGTTAGAATGGCGTTCGCACCAATCCTGACCAAGGCATTGTTTACAATCTGAACAACAGAAGTCGCCATGCTGTCACCTTAGTAAAGTATGGGGAGGCCGAAGCCTCCCCAGCCTTATTACGTTGCGGAGAAGTACATATCCACAACAAGATTGCCTGAAGCTGGCAGGTTTGCAGCCGAAATCGTGATGAAGATTTCTTCGCTTGCAGTCAACGTAGCAGTTCCAGCGTTTACACCGAAGATTGCCGGAGCATTGGTAGCGGTCTGAACGGCGGCTGCTTTGTATTTAGCAACTGCGCCAGATACGCCAATGGCAATCTGCGATGAACCCAACGACGTGTCGGTGTTGACGACGCCGTACAGGAACGACTCACCTTCGGTTCCCTTCGCAATAACGATGGTGTCCGAGGTTGTCTGACTAGCAAGCGTGATAGTGGCCCGCTTTACGCGGACGTTACCATCGACAACTCCACCAGACGGAAGGCTAACCGGAACTGCGGCGAGTCCGGCCATTTCTGCGCTATAAAGTACAGTCATTTTCTATGCCCTCCTTATTCGGCGCAAAGGATTTCAAGAACACGGGCTTCTTCCATGCGAGTGCCGCCGATGCTCATTGAGCAAAAGACCTGCGTTGCATAGTTTTTGTCCGCACGTTCCGAAATCTTCGTTGTCATGTCAGCACCGACGCCAAGAAGCAAACCTTCATTCTGGAATGCAAAACAGCGGCGATCACTAGAACCATCAACAGGAACCAGCTTGGTGCCGTCGATACGCTTACCGTTCACGGATACAAATTCGAATCCCAGAAACGAATCGATCTCACCGCGAGCAAGTGCCTTGACAGTATTGAAATCTGAACTTTTGATTTCAGTCGTGTTCAAGAGATCGCTGATCTGCTCAGACGTACAAACAATGACGCGACCATTTTCAGGAACATCGTCACCGTCCATCGTCTCTTTTGCCGACAGCAGCTTGGCAAGCGTAAGTCCGGTAGCACCAGCAGCAATAGCCGTCTGACCTGCAACGGAAGTTCCGCCAGAAACGCCGGTAAAGGCATTCCCAAGGGCCGCATCAATCAGAACTTCGTCCATCGCACGACCCATGCTCATGGCCGCTGCGCGGGCATAATCAGAAGTCGGGTCAATGAGCATACGCACTTTATCCTCATTGTCGATAAGGTCAGCCCAATCAAAATCTTCAAGGCTAACGCGACGACGTGCGTGAGGGGTATCAACTCTGGGGGTATCACTGTGGCGGCTCGTCCGACGCTGTGCGGACGTGGCACCAATCTGCTCGAAAAAGGCATTTTTGCCGGTAACGGCTTCTTCGCGAACAAAACCACGCAACTTAGACCCGTCCTGCTGGACAAGGTGCTGGACGTTGGCGCTGTACTGTTCGACGAAGGCCGTTGTCACTTGAATAGACATACGGATCTCTCCTAAAGGGTTAAAACAGTAGTTTAAGGGTTATCGTCTGGGACGGCCCAAGCTGCCTTCGTGCTTGTGCGGGTTCCGCAAGGAATTGTCCACCTATAGAAAGGCAACTTGATTGTATCTTATTTTTGTGAATGTGCAAATAGCAAAAAAAACCCCGCGTTACACGGGGTTTTCTTTAGTCTTTCTTAGGCGGACGCCCTAGCCTTGGCTTGTCAGTTTTAGTTACCCAATCATAATATATCTGAGCAGCCTTCACTGTCACATCAGGGCTTCCGGTCTGAGCAAGTTTCAGACATTCTAGCTTAATGACATATTGGTCCATAATTAATCAGTATACGCTTGATTGAACAGTGCCTGAACTTTCTTAACCATAGAATTATGTTCCGGGTGCCGCTTATCTGTATAGGCCGGGTGAGACATAATTGTCGCCGCTTCAGCCCTAGCTTCCTCTGGCGTCAACGCCATCTGCGTTCCGCCGGACGGTCCAGCCAAATCCTTGTCGGCCATTGTCGTCTTGGCAATATTAGCAAACGCCCGAAGAACATCAGGATCATTGCCCATGCCACTGGCTTCCATTTTCGCTGCCAGTTCGTCGCCGCCGTATTCAGCAAATGCTTTGCGGGCAAACTCCAAGTTTTGATCGTAAGCACGACCCCACTCCTGACGCAAAGAAGTTTCGCCCTGTTGCATAGATTGGTCAATGATACCTTTATAGGCTTCATGTTGATTGCCCATGTTGCCAGCTTGCCATGCTACAAGACTTTTGACCTGCTCGGCGTTAAGGCCCAGCCTGTGCGCTTCCTGCTTAAACGACGAAAGCGTTTCATCGTTAAACTGACCAGCAATTTCTTCTGGCAAATCTTCCGGCAGTTCAATTTCGTATTTTTCAGGGCTTTCAGGGCGACCAAGGAACTCGTAGACGTCATCCCAATCGCTATCCGTAACTGGCTTTGCAATCTTATCTCGCCCAAGGTGAGATTGCAGATTGACGTAGGATGCCGCTAGGCTATCCACATCTTTGAATTTCGAGAAACTTGGATTGTCCCGAAGGTCTTCTGACAACGACGAACGCCAATTATCGTCGCTGGTCTCTGTAGTCTGTGTCGGCTCACTAACTGCTTCTGCATTATCTGCCGTTTCGGCAGGTGCGATATCGTCAGGCATTAGCCCCAATCTCCTGTGAAAGTTCTAAGAAACGTTCCGGGGTTTCATCAAGCGCCGTGAGAATCATTAACGCAACATTCCTCATGCCTTCGTTAAAGGCAGCATTTTCCAGCGCTTCGCCCGGAACAAACGAAGGCCGCAGAACACCACACTCACGACAAATATGGGAAAGAACTCGCTTGCCTTCTTCTGATCCGAAGACAAATCGAAAGTCGTCTTTGCTAACCTTGGACAAGGTTTAACCCAGCCTCCCCTGCTGTTTTTGCCACATTCGCGCCCTTTTGCATCATTTCCATAACTTGAGCGCCCTGCATCATTTGCTGTTGCGCTGCTTGGGCTTCCTGCTGCGCTTGGATTTCTGCCATCAATTCATCGTTAGATTTTAGCAAAATTGGCGGAACGCCGTTGAGTTCCGCAATGTGGCGAACAGTATCCGCGCCTTTGATAATCTGGGCAGCTTGGGGGTCGATACCAGCAATCGGCCCGACAAACTCAAGCGTCCGCATAATCCCCTGCGTCTCAGTCTGGCGCTGCGCTCTAGCAAGAGGCGATACATATTCAATCTTTAGTTCTTGCTCTGCAATAGATTCAGGTGGCTCCGGTAGGCGACCAGCGCGAACCAAAACGCCGTAAATGCGCTCTATCATAGGCCCAAGGAACTCTGACTGAAGGCGTCCTAGAGTTGGCCCTAGCAACCGCAACGTGCGTTCTGTGCGCTCAACGACTTCCGTTGCGGTCATACGGGGTGCGCCTTGGAACTGCAACTGGTCAAGAAAGAACGTCGTGCGGATGCGTTCACGCAGATCGTTCATCATTTCGTAACTAAGGCCAATGTTGCCACCAGTAAGCAAAGGCTCGATCCGCGCACCAGAGGATGCACGATAATAATTCAATCCGCCCGGAATAGTGCGAACCGGACCCAATACACCGTCATCCGGCACCAGCAGCGGCGGGTCCACAACTTTCTGCGCCGCTTTGATAGTGGTCTTCATAATTTCCTGAAGCATCTTGATGTCAGGCAACGCTGTCATGGCAGGCGACCGGCCAAACACTTCACCAACAGTCTTTGACCAACGGCTGACCATAAAAGGCATTTCATCAAAACCGCCTTCAGCCAAAACGTGCTTTTCTTTCTCATCGATGTAGACCGACGCGACCGGCAGCATGGTTGCTGCCTTTTTGCCCTTATCAATATCGTCACGCGGGTAAACGCAATGCAACAACTCTACTTCTTTATCGAACTCTTGATTCTCATACATTTTTTGAATGCGCGGAGACAGAGACTTTTCTCCCCACTTCTGCACGATCTGGCGGACGGTCATCTTGAAACTGCGAAAAACCGTATCAATGATGCCGTCAGCGTTCTCAGCAATGAAGATTTCATCAATATGAATGGCTCGGAAACTGATCCCCTCACGGGCTGATGGCTCGCCAATAAACATGCACGCCGTGCCGATAGAGCAGAGCGACAGATAGTATTCGTGAATGTGAGACGGAAAAGCTACGGCTGGCGCAGAAAGTTCTGAAAGAATTACATTTGTGGTTTCTTCAAGCCACTGCTTTGCTTCAGCGTTATCTGAAAAATCATCATTGTCTTTGATGCGAAGGCTAAACCAGTTGGACGCCGGGTTGGTCAGCATTCCATGCAAACCGGCAGCAAGCATTTCGTTGGCGTGTATGGCTGTGCTGTCGTAGACAAGCGTGGTTCGCTTGTCGCCTTTGGAACGTTTCAGATTAAAATCAGAATCGTTAGGCAGAACAAAATTTGTCAAATCCTGCCAATGTGATTCCCACGTACCGCGTTGTGCTTTTAGCTTACCTTTGCGTTTAACAAGGTGGATGACTTGTTCTTGGCTAATCATGCCGACCCCTTAAACGGTTGGAAGTGCAATAGCTTGAAAATTAAAATCTTCGACCGTTACAGCGGCGGTTGATGTTTCATTGGCAACATGAATTTCAATGTAATCGTTTACACTCATCAGTGCGCTACCCTGCACCACAACCGCGCCTAGTTCCCCAGATGCGGTAATTTTGCGGCTTACAAGGCTGGCGTCCACCAATGAACCGGACGATGCGCTGTCGTCGTAATGCCAACCCTTGAGCGACAAAACCTCATTGTTAGACGCCGTTGACAACGAGATGGACGCGCTGAACAACACAATCCTATTCGGCGCACCAATGTAACGCAAACGCCCGGTGTTAGTGCTGTTATTGTCAAACAACAACTCATTGCCCGAAAGCGCCGTGGTCCCAGAAATCTTGTAGTAAGTGCCAGCGACAGCAATGGTTGTGGCCGTTGCGTTGCCTTGCATTGAGCATTCACCGAAGCCGGGACGCAACGAAACAATCAAATCCCGCATATCGTTTGCGGTGATTTCGTTTGCCGCTTGCCCGTCTTGAAACAGAGATGAAAGCAGCGTTGCCGTTGTGCGAACGGTGTCAACCATTATTCACCAAGCAGCGTTTTTTTGCCGCCTGTTTCCGTGTCACCTTCGTTTACACCAGTTAAAATGGTCGATGCACGTCCCTGTGCGCCAGCAGCGCGACGACGCGCCATCTGTTCAGCGGCACGGACTTCATCGGCTGATTTATCAGGCGGTGGAGGCGGAGGCGGTGGCGGGGCCGGAGCCTTTGGCGCAGAAAAGATACCACCCATAGCTAAAGCCTTTCAAAATTAGATTTATTCAATTCATTTATATCACAGATGTCGGTTTTTTGTAAATGGTGTATTTTTCGGTGTATCCGAGCCGCTCGTATAACTGCCCAGTCCTGTCTGGCGTGATGCCCGCCGACACGCCTAGCAGAGGCTCTCGAACGCCCTGCGCCTCGCACCAAGCGGTGTATTCCTTGACCAGCCGCGCGCCTATCGTGCCGCCCCGGTGTTCAGGAACCACATAGATCGCAAGGTCGCCGCTGGTCAGCTCATTGCCGAAGAAATGCGGCGCAACATAGCCGCAGCAAAATCCAATGATGTCGCCATCGCGTTCAACGACCAGCGCAAGCCATGAATCAGAGTTGCCCAGCATCGTCTCGCCAAGCTGCCACAACTTCTGAGGATCAAAGTCCAGATTCGCATATCTGCTTTCCTTGTGCATCTCCGCGCCTAATACGATTAGGACGGGAATGTCCTGCGCGGTCATGGGTCGGATCATTTATTGCCTTTAGACTTCTTCTTGCCACCTTTGGACGTGCCCATCTTGCGGTAGCCTTCGGTCAGCAGGGTTTTGATGCTGTCGCTCATGGCTTTAATTCCTCGCCCTTATGGCTTTGTCAGATTCCATATCCATGATCTGATGCATGGCTTTCGACCGCGCATTCAGTTCTTCGCCGCTATTGTATACCGGCCATTGATTTGAATCTATTTCAGATTTCCAGCGATTGTATGCCTCGCCCTCAGTC
>Ga0099847_1000065_pt1 | contig 30076 bp, 36 predicted proteins | sample CB_VirMetaG_2_FD_78178 | JGI IMG/M metagenome (GOLD analysis project Ga0099847, IMG submission 78178) | Freshwater to marine saline gradient viral communities from Chesapeake Bay - CB_1504_2 Viral MetaG | ecosystem: Environmental > Aquatic > Marine > Coastal | place: USA: Chesapeake Bay...
AGATATTCAAAAAACAATTTTAAAAGGGCAACGAAGTGCTATTTTAGAAAGTTTAGCTAAATTGCAAGAAGAAGAAAATGCAATGGGTAGAGAATTGCAAGACAAGTATGGAGATGGTAATATTGATCTAAATACTGGAGAATTCACTAAATCAGAGTAGATTCTTAAAAAGGTTTTTAATTATTCAAAAACAAAAATAAATTTATTAACTATTAGATGATTTTATTATATTTATTATAGAATAATTAAAAACCTTTCCTTAGAAAGGGAAATTTACACAAACACTTAAAAACAACGTTATGGTTAAACCAACAAAATTAGAAGAACAAGAATTAAAAGATTTATTAGATTTTCAAGAAAAATCTGAAATTTTAGTAGGTAGATTAGGTCAATTACAATTTAGAAAATTACAAATTGAAAAAGAAGAAAATTACCTAAAACAACAGTATGAACAAATAGTTTCAAGTGAAATTGAAATAAGTTCTAAACTAAAAACAAAATACGGTGATATTAATATAGATATAAAAACAGGTGATATAACTTACCCTAAAATATAAGTTTTAAACCCTCCTCTAATATTTATTATCAAATAAATAATTTAAACCAATAATAAAATGGCTGAAACACTATTATCTCCAGGGGTACTAACCAGAGAAAATGATCAATCACAGATCACCCAAGGTCCTATTGTCGCTGGAGCTGCTATAGTGGGCCCCACTGTAAAGGGCCCAGTTAGAATACCAACATTAGTTACTTCATATAGTGATTATATTAATAAATTTGGTGGTTCTTTTGTTAGTGGAGGTGCTACAAATGAATATTTAACTTCCATCTCTGCTTATAATTACTTCCAACAAGGAGGTAACACTTTATTAGTAACTAGAGTAGTAAATGGAACTTTTGCTCCTGCTACCAGTTCGATATTAGATTCAGGTTCATCACCTGCTTTTACCTTAGAAACTTTATCTTGGGGTATTAATCAGAATAACACGGGATCTTTAGGTAATAATAACACTTTAGTTAGTGGTACTATAGAAAATGTAAGATGGGAAGTATCCAACAGTGATACGGCAAGCGGAACCTTTAATTTATTAATTAGAAGAGGAGATGATAATAATAACTCAAAAGTAGTACTAGAATCATACTCAGGTTTATCATTAGATCCAACCTCCCCAAACTATGTAGAAGCTGTAATAGGTAATCAAATAATTAGTACTGATGAAGGGTACACAGATATATCTGGAGATTATACTAATAAATCAAGATATGTAAGAATCAAATCTGTAACTTCTCCAACTCCAAATTATTTTGATAATAACGGTATAGCTAAACCTGAATACACAGCATCAATTCCTGTAAATGGTAATGATTCTTTTGGTGGTGGAGCAGGTACCTTATCAGCAGTTTATGGTCTATCAAGTGATAATTATACTTCATCCTTTAACTTATTAGCTAATAAAGACGAATTTAAATATAATGTAATAACTTCTCCAGGATTATTACATTCAACTAATTCATCCGCTTTATCATTATTATTAACAAACACTCAAAATAGAGGTGATGCAATTGTAGTTGTGGATTTAGTAAGTAAAGAAACTACTACTATAGGTTCAGTAGTAAGTGAAGCTTCTGAAATTGATAACAGCTACGCAGCAGCATATTGGCCATGGGTTCAAGTTAATGCTCCTAACACAGGAAAATTAACATGGGTTCCTCCATCAACAATTATACCAAGTGTTTATGCTTATAATGATAGAATTGCTGCTCCATGGTTTGCACCAGGTGGGTTCACAAGAGGAGGTTTAAGTGTTATTCAAGCTGCTAAAAAATTATCCCCAAATGATAGAGATATATTATATGCAGGTAAAATTAACCCTATTGCTACATTCCCAGGACAAGGAGTTGTTGCTTACGGTCAGAAAACATTACAACAAAAAGCTTCAGCTTTAGATAGAATTAATGTTAGAAGACTATTAATTGAATTAAAATCCTATATTGGTCAAGTTGGTAATACTTTAGTATTTGAACAAAATACTTTAGCTACAAGAAATAGATTCTTATCTCAAGTAAATCCTTATTTAGATTCTATTCAACAAAGACAAGGATTATATGCTTTTAAAGTAGTAATGGATGATTCAAATAATACAGCGGATGTGATTGATAGAAATCAATTATTGGGTCAAATTTATGTTCAACCAACTAGAACAGCTGAGTTTATTATATTAGACTTTAATGTAACACCAACAGGAGCTACATTTGAATAAAATGATTTAGGATTAAAGCCCTATAATAAGGGCTTTTTTCTTAATATTTATCATCAACAATAACAAAAACGTAACATGGCAGTATTAAACCCAAACGAAATAATGTTTACCGCTTTTGAACCAAAAGTTCAAAATAGATTTATACTATATATTGACGGTATCCCATCATATTTAATCAAAAAAGCATCTGCACCAGGATTTGAAGCAAATGAAATTATATTAGACCACATCAATGTTTACCGTAAAATTAAAGGTAAAGTAAGATGGAATGATATGACTTTATCATTATATGATCCAATCGCACCATCAGGAGCTCAAACAGTAATGGAATGGGCACGTTTAGCTCACGAATCTGTAACAGGTAGAGATGGGTATTCAGATTTCTACAAAAAAGATTTAAGAATGAATATCTTAGGTCCTGTAGGAGATGTAGTTGGAGAATGGATTATAAAAGGTGCATTCGTAAAATCAGCAAACTTCGGAGAGTACGATTGGTCTTCAGGAGAAGCAGCAGTAGAGCTTTCAGTAACCATAGCAATGGATTATTGTATCTTAAACTACTAAGAAATACAAAACATACAAAAGAGAAAGCCCATTTATTGGGCTTTTTTTTATTTTACTATATTTATATATAAACACATTAATAAATTTTATGGAAAATCAAGTTACAAAACCAAAATTCCCTACTGAAATTGTAGACCTACCTTCAAAAGGTTTACTTTACCCTGAAGATTCTCCTCTAAGAAGTGGTCAAATCGAAATGAAATACATGACTGCTCGTGAAGAAGATATTTTAACTAACCAAAACTATATTCAACAAGGTACTGTATTAGACAAATTAATTGAGTCTCTTATAGTTACTAAAATTAACATTAAAGAACTACTTATAGGAGATAAAAATGCGATCTTAATTGCTTCTCGTATTTTGGGATATGGTCAAGATTATGAATTTGAAAATAAAGGAAAAGTCTATAAAGTAGATTTAACTGAAATAGTAGATAAAGAATTACCAGAAGATGTAAATTATGAAAATGGTAATAATTTTGAATTTACATTACCTGCTTCAAAGAATCAAATAACATTTAAGTTATTAACACATGGTGATGAAACAGCCATAGATCAGGAATTAAAAGGACTTAAAAAAATTAACCCTAACAGTTCACCGGAATTATCAACTAGATTAAAATACATCATAACTTCAGTTAATGATAATAGTGATAGAAAAATAGTTAGAGAATTTGTTGATAATGAATTATTAGCAAGAGACTCAAGATCACTAAGACAAGAGATAAAAAGAATATCTCCAGATATTGATTTAACCATTAAGGGTGATGATGGGGAGGACATCGCCATACCAATTAGTCTTAACTTTTTTTGGCCTGACCTCAACCTATAGAATAAATATGTTCTCTCAAATCCATGAAATAGTATTTCATGGTAAGGGAGGATATGATTGGAATACAATTTATAATATGCCTATTTGGCTTCGAACTTTTACTTTTAATAAGTTAAAAGAATTTTATGATAAGGAACAAGAACAAGTAGAAAAACAAAACAACCAGCTAACTAATAAAAGTGGCAAAGAGATAGCAAGACCTGATATTCCTCAATCAAGTACATATAATGCAAAAGTCCCTAAAAAATAGGGGCTTTTTATTTTTTTTATTATATATTTATACCAAATATTAAACATAATGATTTTATTAAAAACCTTTCTTAAAGAAATTATATTAAAAGAATTTGATAAATCTAAATTAGATTTTATATCTAGAAAATTAAATATATCTCCTGATAATGAAGATTATCAAAAGGTAATGAATGCTTTAGATTCACAAGGTGTTAAATATCCTGATTTAAAACAAGCTATTGAAAAAGGGGAAATCAAATCCTTTGATGATATAAAATCATTAAAAACTCAATCTAAAACTGATAATAAAAAAGAAGTTAAATCTGATGCTAAAAAAATATTAGATAATGCCAATTTTTTAATAATTCAACCTAAAACTTACGAAGCTAATTGCTATTATGGTTCAGGAACTAAATGGTGTACTACCCAAAAAGGTGAAACGGGTGAACAATATTTTAAAGATTATACTACTAATGATAATAATTATTATATTATCATAGATAAATCAAAACCTTCAACAGATCCTTTACATAAAGTAGGAGCAAGCGCTCAATTCAACATTTCAGGTAGTGGACCTGATGAAAATGGAGAATGGAAGGACTTTTCAGGATATAAAAGAACTGAATTTTATGATGCTACAGATGAAAAAATAGATGATGAAGAATATTTTAATTATTTAAAAAGTAAAGGGATAGATGCTAAAAAGTTATTTGGGATGGAATAAAAAGATATATATTTCTTAAGAAAAGATTAGTTTTTAAGTGCTCAATAAAATGAGCACTTTTTTATTCTATTCATATTTATACCAATATAATATATTATGGATCCTCAAGAAAGACTCTCATTAGAACAAGAACTTTTAGACTTACTAAAAAAACGCCAAGGTATTGAAAAAGACACTTTGGAAGATTCTAGAGACTTTGCTAATATTCTCCAATCTCAAGCTAAAGAAATTAAAGAACAAGTTGTTCAACGTAATAAGTTAAATTCTATATCTCGAAGTATAGTAAAACAAGCTGAAGAATTATATTCTATACATGAAGATGAATTAGGTACCTCTAAAAATTTAAATAATTTAGCTAAAAAAAGACAAGATTTAGAAAAAATCCAAATTCAATTATCATCATTTTTAGGTACTATTAAAACTGGTAATGCCCAAACTGATGCTGATATAAATAATTCCATAAAAGATCAAATATTAAATACTCAAAAACTTTTAAAAGAAACTAAAGAAGTAGAAAATACCTCTAATAAAATAGCAAATAGTTTTGGTGTAAAAACTTTTGGAGCCTTATCTGACATAACTAAAAAAATCCCAGGACTAAGTAAATTTTCAGAACCTTTTAATAATGCCGCAGAAGCTGCTAGAAAAGCTTCTCAACAAAATATAGGAATTGAAAAATTTAAACAGTTAAGAAAAGAAGGAGTAGGAGTATCAGAAGCATTAACTAAAGCGGGAGTTAGCGCTAAACAGGTAAAATTAGGAAGTGTAAATCCATTTTTAGCAGGAGTAAAATCAATAGGACCATCATTAGCTAAGGCATTTGGACCTGTAGCTCTTATAGCAGGATTAGTTCAATCTTTCCTTAAACTAGATAGTTTAGCAGGGGATACCGCCAAGTCTATGGGTATATCCTACTCCACAGCCACTCAATTAAATTCTGAATTTAATTCTATAGCAAATAAAAGTGGTAATATATTTGTTACTACTAAAGGTATAAATGAATCCTTTAATCAAATTAATTCTGCTTTAGGTACTAATGGTCAAATTAGTAAAGAAATATTAGTAACTCAAACTGAATTAGTTAAACAAGCTTTTTATAGTGTAGAGGCAGCTACAATGTTGTCAAAATTGTCTTTAGCAACAGGTAAACCTACAAAAGAAATAACTGCTGAATTTTTAGGTCAAGCTAAGGCTTTAAATTTAACTAATAAAACAGCTATTAATGAAAAACAATTATTAGAAAGTATATCAAAAGTTTCTAAAAATGTATTAGCTACATTTGCTTCCCAACCTGGTAAATTAGCCGCCGCCGCTTATGAAGCTAAAAAATTAGGTTTAGAGTTAAATCAAATAGAAGCAATTCAAAATTCTTTATTAGATATTGAATCATCTATAGCAGCTGAATTTGAAGCTGAAGTTATAACAGGTAAGCAATTAAATTTAGAAAGAGCTAGATATTTTGCTTTAACTAATGATTTAGGAGGATTAGCTAAAGAATTAGCCGCCCAAGATATAACATCAGCTAAGTTCTCTAAAATGAATGCTATAGAACAGGAAGCTATAGCTAAAGCCATGGGTATGTCTAAAGACACAATGGGGGGAATGTTATTAGAACAAGAAGCTATATCAAAATTATCTCAAGGAGATACTGAAGAGAATAGAAAAAAACTAGCTATGCTAAAAGAAAGAGGATTCTCTATGCAATCTATAGCAGAACTAGGTCAAGAAGAACTTGACAGACAGATGGAATCCGCTTCAATTCAAGATAAATTTTTACAATCCGTAGAAAAATTAAAAGAAGTATTTGTAGGTTTAGTATCTCCTTTAATGCCCGTATTAGATGCTTTCTCCTCCATTTTAGCTTATATATCTGAATCTAAAGTAGCTTTAACTGTATTACAAGGAGTAATGGCGGGATTAGCTGTAAAGAGTTTAATAAACGCTGTAGCAAGTATATGGAGTATGGCTCTTACTCCTATAGGAGCAGTACTAGCTGTTGGAGCTACAGCAGCTTTATTTTCAGCAGTAAGCGCGGTAAAATCCAAAGCAACCCCAGCAGGTGATATTTCCTCACCAGCCAGTGGTAGAACCCAAGTATCAACTAGAGAAGGTGGATTATTTGAATTAAGTAAAAATGATGATTTAATAGCAGCACCAGGTTTAATAAATAAATTAAACTCTCAATCCCAACCTTTAGTAGTCAATCAACCATCTCCTATACAACAAGCACCACAAATTGACTATGATAAAATGGCTCAAGCAATGTCTAGAGTAAAAGTACAAACAAACTTAGATGGAGTACGTATATCAAGTGAATTACAAAAAGCCCCAATGGGAATGGCTACAAGAAAAATATAATTAATATTTATTATAAACATTAAAACATAATAATATGGCAAATCAAATTTTAGGACAAGAACAAACCTCTATTTTGGGTAATGGTGGAAATATTCAACCTACTGAAGCAGAACAAATAGTATCAAAACTTCATAATGAGTACTCAATTAATGGTAATCCTAATGTACCTAACAAACCATCACCATCACAATTAGATGATTATGCTATTGTAAAGTATATGGATAATCTACCAGGATAATAATGGCTTTAAGAGACCTACAAACTAATTTAAAAAGTTTAAGAGTAGACAAGGATCGCCCTTTTGGTGGTTCTAGTGGTTTACCTTATATTAAGGGAGGATTACCTGAAGACTCACCCGCTGGAGAATATATAGCTGATTTAGCTAGATATAGTTCTGAAGGTACAGTTAGAGGAGGTTTATTCTCTATAGTATCTTCAACAACAGATGCTATAAGAGTTTCTCGTTTTTTAAATGATTTTCCTAAAGGTCTTTTATTTACTTCTAAACAAGTAGGATTACAAAAATCTAATCCTAAAATTGAAACTGGTACTAGAGGTGATGTTTTAAATACTCAGGTTTATTCAAATTCTAATTTATTAGCTCAAATTGCTTTACAAGGTACAGGAGAACATATCCCTCGTCCTGGGTTTAATACTAATAATCTTAGGAATGATGAAAATAAATATGAAAAAATAGTTAAAGATAAAACTACCGATGAAAATAGATTAGTTACCCTTTATAATAATAAAATATTACCATCCTCAAATAAAATTTTACCTGATAATATAGAGAAATTAGGTATATCAGATTCAGATAATGAGTTATTTAATTATACAGGAGGTCCAGGTTCATCTTATGGAGATGGAGATACTTTTATACCTAGAGTAGTTAATACTACCACTTCATATGATAATTATATAGTTAATACCTCATTTCTTCAAAGTGTTCCTCAAGAAGGAGTTTTAGCATTATCTAAATTTTGGAATAAAATAAATGGTTTACAAGGAACTTTAAAACCTGAAGATAACCCACCTAATACTTTTTACGCTGCTTTAGGCAATTCAATAAATCAAATTGAATTTAGTAATGCTATTCCAACAGAAGAAGGTATAACACTTTATCAAGAACAAGTAGGTAGTATAAGAAATGAATCTGATTCTATTGAGGATTTAGAAGGAAATACTACATATTTAGGTAATACTCAAAAATATTCTCAATTATTAAAAAATTCAATAGCAGGTTTACCTCCTATATTACAAGATTTTAGACAAAATACTGATGCTAAATCTTTGGCTACCTCTGTAAATTATTTCACTGGTGGTCGTAATAATAATGGTTTTAATAGAGAAACCAGAATTGGTTTAGGCAACCCTAGTTCAAGAACCAAAGAACAAAGAGATAACTTCTATATACCTAACCCCACAGGTCAAGATAAAATAAATATGTCTCCCATTTATAGGAAAGCCATTAATGACCCTATAGAAAAAGACAGTGATGATGTTAGAGATTTAATTAAATTTTGTATAGAATCCATTGATAACAATAATCCCAACCAAACTGATAGAATGCATTTTAGAGCATTTATAACTAACTTTTCAGATAGTATTGGAGCTGATTGGGATAGTAAAAAATATATGGGTAGAGGTGAAAATTTTTATACTTACCAAGGGTTTAGTAGAGAAGTAGGATTTACTTTTGTGGTAGCAGCTCAAGCTGTTCAAGAAATGGAGAAAATGTATCAAAAGTTAAATTACTTAGCATCAACCCTACTCCCTGATTATAGTTCAGGAGGATTTATGAGAGGTACTATTCATAAATTAACTATAGGAGAATATTTTTATAGAACCCCAGGTATTATCACTTCCATGAATATAACAGTAGAAGAAGACTATTCTTGGGAAATTAAAATGAAACAACCTGAGTTAAGAGAACAAAATAATGATATAGGATTAAGTGGAGACCAACTACAAATGGAGGTTCCTCAAATTTTAAAAATTCAAATGAATTTTAAACCTATAATGGATAAATTACCTCAAAAAGGTCTTAAAGAACCTATAATAGTTAGTGATCAAATAGCTAATAATTATTTAGCTAGGAATAATTTTAATTTTCAAACCTAAAAATTTGGCTCCATTAGGAGCCTTTTTTATTTTATATATTTATACCTAAACAAATATTATGGCTAGTAGATATCAAACCATTTCTATTATGAAAAATGATACAGGAATACCATCAGAATCTGGTAATTCCATGTATGCTCCTACTTACTATCCTACTATAGATGCTAAAGCAGATGATAATTATATTATAACAGGAACTGAAGATAGATTAGATCTTATAGCATATGATTTTTATGGAGACTCAACTTTATGGTGGGTAATAGCTATGGTAAATGATTTAGAAGGTAATTCAATGTACCCTCCTGTTGGAATCTATCTAAGAATACCTCAAAACATATCAGAAGTATTAAATACTTATATTAAATCAAATTTTTAATAAGTTATGGAGTCAAAAAACTATACTAATATAGCAGGTTCTACTTTCCAACCTTTTGTAGATAAACAACTTGAAGTAAGAAAAAAAATAATATCTGAAGAAAATAGAACATCTAAAGAATTACTTTGGTTAACAAACAGAAGTTTATGGGTTAGAATTAGCTCAGGAACAGATGTTGATCAAAATAACACATTATTTTCAGAAAGAGGAGATACTCTATCCAGAAAATATATTTTACAAGCTGGTCTAACTGATCATAGTGAAGTAATAGATCAAGCTGATAATATTTTTAGATTAAGAAGTGGTTTAGGTTCTGATGGAGCTTATGGTTTAGGAGGAACTGAACAGTTTGGTTTTAAACCAATGCCTGGTTTAGAAGGTTTATCAATAAAAACTGGTGGTAAGTTAGGTACATTAAGGGAGGCAACATTTGAATTTACTTGTTATAATATAGAGCAGTTAAATATCATGGATGCTCTTTATATGAAATTAGGATTTAACATTTTAATAGAATGGGGTCATATTCCTTTTTTAGACAATAATGGGGTTCTTGTTAAAAATCCTCAACCCATAGATTTCTATAATATACAAGATAAAGAAGAGTTAATGGTAGACATACAAAAAAGAAGAGTATTACATTCCGGTAATTATGATTCCATGTGGGGTACAGTTAAAAATTTCTCTTACTCTTTTGAAGAAAACGGTCAATTTAAATGTAAAGTAGATTTAGTAGGGGCAGGAGATATATTAGAATCTTTAAAAATTAACCAATCAGGAACAGCTGAAGCTGAATCAAAATCTCCACCTAGTGGTTCAAGTTACCCAGTAATAGCAAACCAAAACTTATCATTATTAAATGAGGCTTTATTTAAAATATTTGATAAAAAATTTGAAAATCTCCCTGAATCAGAAGATTCAAAAATGAGAATAGATTTTAATACTAGTTATTTTAAACTTATAAATCCTTATTATAAAAAATTAAATATGGATTTAGAATCATTAGGAACTTCTGATATAAGTTCATATAATAATAATACTAATGAATTAGCTAAATATGGTTTTCAATATTCTTTAATTAATAAATCCAATTCTAAATTAGGGAATGGAGGAGAAGATGTAAATATACCAATAATTCAAAATCCCACTAATTTTTATTCAAAATTTAGTATGGATTATGAAATAAATAAAGGTAAAGAAAGTAAAGATAATGAAGAAGAAGGTTTACCCCAAGTTTATATTACTCTAGGAAATTTATTAGTATTATTAATGTCTACTGGTGGGTTATATATCAAAAAAGATGATAAATCTAAACCTTTTAATTATATAGATGTTAATCCTGAAACAAATAGATGTTATACTTTTCCTGGTCATTGTTCTTTAGATCCTACAGTATGTTTAATAGCTTCTGAAACTTTACCTTTTGGAATTGGTAATAAAGTGATTATTAAATTAAGATCATATTACCCCTTTTATGATGACACCACCCCAGATTTTGGGGGTAAATTTATGTTTACTTTAGTTAATATACATTTTATAACTTCTGTTTTAGCTAAATACCAAAAACAAAGTGGTAAAGGAGATGTAATGTTTGTAGATTTTTTAAAAGATATTCTAGATGGAATTTCTAAAGCTTGTGGAGGATTTAATGAATTTAGAATAGTACCAGATGATGATACAAGATGTGTTAGAATATTTGATGATAGAAGAAGTACTAAACCCTTAAAAGAAGGAGAATCACCATACACTATAATACCAGTGTTAGGTAAAAATAGTTTAGCTTATAATTTTAATTATACTTCTAAAATATCTCCTAATATGGCTTCCCAAATAGTAATAGCCGCTCAAGCTCAACCTGAAGGAGTAGGACAAGAAGCATTATCTTTTTCACATTTAACTAAAGGGTTAATAAATAGATTATCTACAGAAATAATTTCTGCTACATCAGAAGGAAATAATAATTTAGAAGGTGAAGCTTTATCATCTGATAAAAGATTTATGGAGTCTCGAGATTTTATAGAAAAAATTTATGATGCTATAGGTTCTGGAACATTAGCTGAGACTGAATCAACAGAAAATTATGAAGAAAAAAATGCAACTAATGCTGACAATGTAGGACCCCTTATTACAGGATTAAATGAGAAAAATTCTAAAAAGAAATTCTCAGATGCCTTAGATGCTGTTATAGGAAACTTAATAAAAATATCCCAAAATAGATTATTCTTAACAGATGAGGATAAGGAGGCAGTAAAAAGATTAAAAGAATTAAAAGATGAAATTCTAGATAACTATAAATTTAGTAATCTTGAAGTCTATAATAAATATACACTTCTTAATACTGTAAGAGAAGATGGTAAACTTGTACAATTTGATTTAAAAACTACTGATATGTATGCTTATGTAGCATCAAGAATAAGTGATAATGATAATTATAAAGGGGTAGCAAATTTTGATACTGATTTAGAAAATTTATGGGAGGCTGAACTTGATAAATTAGCAGACAGAAGCATAGCAGATTTATAATATGGATTTAATATACAACCCCGAAAAATTTGATTCTAGTTTAAATTTCTATAGAGAAATATTTAGTAATACTAGTAATATTCCTACAACTGATGGAAATGAACAACAATATGAATCATCTATTTTAATACCATTAGATTTCTCTTTAGAAATGGATGGTATATCAGGTATTATTCCAAATTCAGCTTTTGAAATACCTTCAAACGTTTTACCAACTGCTTATTTAACAAAAAATAAAGAATCTAAAATAGCTTTTATTTTACATACAGTAGACCATAATTTTAATAATAATAAATGGACTACTAAAATAACTGGCCAAACTATTCTTATAAGATTTGATACTTTATCAACTGAAGAAATAGAAAAAAGAAAAAAATCAAAAGAGATAATTAAAAAAAAGAATAAAGCCCAAGAAAAAGGAGGTAAGGATGAAGCTTTTAAAGTAACTGAAGGTTGTACCAAACAGGCATCTTCTTTATTATCTAACCCTTCAGTTAAATCTAACATATCTTTAATAACTAATGCAGCCAAAGACTTTGGTATAACTGGTAAAAAAGCCATAGCTGCTATGTGCGCCATAGCAGGCGGAGAAAGTGGATTAATACCAAAATCTGAAGGTCATATTTATAAAAAAGCTAATTTACAAGGAGTATTTACAGGTTTAACAGATGACCAAGTTGCAAGAGCTACTGCTAAAGGTATAACTAAAAAACAATTCTTTAGTATAGTTTATGGTGAATATAAACCAACTAGGATGGGTAATAGAGCAGGTAAAGTTGGTATAAATGATGGAGGATTATATTATGGTAGAGGATTTAATCAGTTAACAGGCCATGGCAATTATACAAATATTAGCAATATATTAGTTAAAAAATTCGGTAATAACTATAACATTTTAAACAACCCAGAACTTATAAATCAACCAGATATTTCAGCTAAAGCTTTAGTAGCTTTTTATGTTACTCCAATGAGAGGAGTTGATCAAAATAGTGATGACTGGTTTATAATAGCAAGAAAAAAAACTGGTTATGATGCCAACGGTGGATATGCCAAAAAAGCTGAATATTATAATTGTCTAATAAGTAACCAATCAGATTTAATAGCCTAATGCCTTACTTCCCTAAATCAAGAATAATAGAAAACCAAAAAGCTAATCCTGGAGAAATGCAAACATCTTTGGGTAAAGAATATACTGGGCCTTACTATATAACATTTGATGGTAAAATATTTTCAGGTGCTAATCCATATTCACCAGCAAGTAAACCTTTAGTTAGAACTTTACTAAATAAAAATGAAAATGAATCAAACATATCCCCAGATTTAAATAATGATACTTATAATTCATTAAAAACATCAAATTTAGCTCAATTAATTGACCCAACTCCATTTAATCCAAAACCTACCCCAGAGGATTATAAAAAAGGTAAAATTACAAGGTACTTTGCTAGACAAAGAAATGGTACTCAATTCAAAATAATGGAGATCTCCCAAACATCTTATGATAATCTATCTAATAACAGAGGGGGCTTAAATTCATCATTATGGAAAGTTATCTCAATATTTTGGCAAATTTCAGGTCCTTTAAGGGATGTAAAAGTAAATAACATTAGAACTAGAGCTGGTATAATAGATACAAACCAAAGAGTACTAAATAATGCTGAAAAAAACTTCATAGGCCTAAAACAGTATTTATCAGATTTAAGACAGTTTTCAAGATAAATTTGGCTCCCATAGGGAGCCTTATTATATTAAATAAAAATAAAGGTCATGTCATTTTACATAGTAGAAACTCCAACACAATTACAAAGATTATATCCTCAAGAATCATGCTATATTAATGTTATTCCTCTTTCAAATAATTATCATCCTATATTAAGTGAGGTTAGTCTAATATATTATAAACCTAGATTTACTAAAGGTATAATCTTTCCCATTAATCATAGTGAGGGATTTTCTTTAGATTTACAATTAGTAAAAGATTTTATCTTAAAACATAAAGAGATAAAAATATTAAATAAAAAACAAACTGTTCATTTATTAGGAGAGGAATTTTTAAATGAAAAAGTTTTTGATATAAATTTGCTTTCACTGTCCGAGTCCCAAACCCCTCCATATATACAAGATTGTGATACAAATTTACACAATCAATTCTATCAACTTTATGGAGATCGAGAAAATATAAATTCTATAATTCCAATTTCAAAACATTATGAGACCCAAGAAAAAATTTATCAAAATGTTGAAAAATGGGTTTTAAAAGTATCCGAATCCAACTTTTATCAAAATGAATATGTTAAGGTGTTCTACGATATCGAAAAGCAAGGTATAGCGTTGGATTTACCTGTTTTTACCGAGAATTCTAATGTTAAACAACCCAAATTTAATATAAAAGATAATAAAATTTATACTCAATATAATCTATATAATTTTACATCAAGGCCTACAAATTCCTTTAATGGAATTAATTTTGCTGCTTTAAATAAAGATAATGGTTTTAGAGCCGCCTTTATACCTCAAAATGATGTATTATTTGAATTTGATTATGAGGCATACCATCCACGAATTTTAGCGAAATTAATTGGATATGAGTTCAAAGAAGCCTCTGTCCATACTCATTTAGGAAAAATGTATTTTAAAACTGAAGACCTAACACCTGAACAATATCAACAATCCAAAGAACTAACATTTAAACAACTATACGGAGGAGTTTTTCAACAATATAAAAACATACCATTTTTTGTCATGGTTAAAAATTATACAGATAAAATATTGGAAGAATATAACGAGAATAATAAATTAGATTTAATAGGAGGAAGAAGTATTTTTAATATTGAAAATGTAACACCCCAAAAATTGTTAAATTATGTAATACAGTCTGGAGAAACTTTTTATAATGTAGGTTCTATATTACTTCTACAAAAATATTTGGCTAACAAGAAAAGTAGTGTTATATTATATACTTATGATTCAGTATTAATAGATTATAATAGGGATGATGGGAAAGAAACTCTAATAAAAATTAAACAATTATTAGAATCTTCATTTGGGTTTAAAGTCAAAGTTAAATATGGGACAAATTATGACAATTTAAAATAAAAAACTTACTCTGATCCAATCATTATTAAATTTCATCAAACAATTAAAAAATGGATAAAAAATTTTCAGTTATTAAAGATTTCAACATATGTATGGGTAATGAATTATTACTACATGATACTATGTCAAATAAACTATTCTGTACCTTCTCTGATAAGGAGAATCTAGATATTACCTTAAATACAATTCAAAACCAATATAATATTTTATTTAATAAGATATTTATTCTATATATTGAATCAACTAATGAATATGTTTTCACATATAATGTTGACTCTGGTAATATGTCTAATTCTTTATTAGAAAATACTATTTTATTACACCGGAAAAAAGAATCTAATACTTTATATACAATCAATGCTCTAAATGATCTAATCAAATCCTTAAATTCAGGTTTTTTAGATACCTCTTTTATTATAAATTGGAATGATTATAGAAATTGTATATTACTTACTCACTCTGGTGACTTAAAAAGATTAAACACTAAAATCCATAAAATAATTACCCTTTAAAAAACATTTGGCTTCCTGCAAGAGCGATGTTATATTTATTATTGCACTTAAATTAGTTTTAACAGTAAACAAAAAGTTATGAATGTAGATTTAATTAAAAAAAAGTTGAATGACTTATCTGCCCCAAAAGGAGGTAATTCAAACAGAAAAGATGAGAAAGCCTTAAACTTTTGGAAACCCACAATTGGTAAACAATTAGTAAGATTTGTCCCATCTAAAAACAATCCTGAAAATCCATTTACGGAATTATACTTTCATTATGGAATAGGAAAAAGAACAATTATTTCACCATTAAATTTTGTTGAAAAAGATCCAATTGTTGAATTCGCAAAAGAATTACGTAAAACAAAAGAACCTGAAAATTGGAAGTTGGCTAAGAAATTAGAACCCAAAATGAGAATTTTTGCTCCTGTTATTATAAGAGGTGAAGAAGAAAAAGGTGTTCGTTTATGGGAATTCGGTAAATCAATTTATCAATCATTATTATCATTAGCTGCTGATGAGGAAGTGGGAGACTTCACTGATATATTAGAGGGTAGAGATATGAAAATTGAAACTGTAGGACCAGAATCAACAGGTACAACTTATAATAAATCACAAGTATTACCAGCATTAAAAACCTCAACTTTATCTGATGATAACAATTCTGTAGAAAAATGGTTAAGTACTCAACCTGAACCAAATTCATTCTATAAAAAATACACTTTTGAAGAAATTAAAGAGTTTTTAGCTGAATGGTTAAACCCAGAAGAATCAACTGAAGAAGATCAAACCTCATCATCACAAAAATCAACAAATGATTTATTTGGTGGACCTGCTATAGAGTTTGAACCAACAGGATTTAAAGTAGAGTCTCAAAAGTCTAATATTGTTAATAAATCATTTGCTGCTCCTAAAAAGGAAACTTTCGCAGCTGATGAATTTGATGATTTATTTAAAAGTTAGTTATGGCTAAACAAAAAACAGAAAGCCTTTCCGGCAAAGTTGGAAAGGCCATTACTGGCACCTTTTCACTTGATAAATTTAAAAAAGGTAAGAATTTAGGGCAAAGTTCATCTAACTTTAAACCACAAACCTGGATTAACTTTACATTACCTGTAAGAGAAACTTTAGAGATGCCTGGTGTTCCTAAAGGGCATATTACTTTAGTTAGGGGTCATAGTAACACAGGAAAAACAACATTATTAATAGAAACGGCTATTGAAGCTCAAAAAACAGGAGTATTACCAGTTATCATTATTACTGAGATGAAACATAGTTGGGAACACTGGTCTGATATGGGATTTGATTTAGGTGAAACTGTTGATGAAGATGGAAATAAGCAATATAATGGTTTCTTTCTATACGCTGATAGGGAACAGCTTCAATCCATTGAAGATGTAGCAGCCTTTATTGCGGATTTATTAGATGAACAGAAGAAAGGTAATTTACCTTATGATTTACTATTCTTATGGGACTCAATTGGTTCTATACCATGTCAAATGTCATTGGATAAAAACTCCAATAATCCTATGTGGAATGCTGGTGCAATGTCACAACAGTTTAGTAATTTTATTAATCAAAGAATTGTAATGTCACGTAAGGAATCACAACCATACACTAATTCAATGCTTTGCGTAAATAAAGTATGGGTTGAACCAGCATTAATGCCAATGGCCCAACCAAAATTGCGTAATAAAAATGGTGATAGCATGTTTTTTGATTCATCATTCATTATTACTTTTGGTAACATAACTAGTCCTGGTACTCAAAAAGTAAAAGCTCAGAAAAATGGTAAGGAAGTTGAGTTTGCTCTTAAAACAAAAATTTCATGTGATAAAAATCATGTAACTGGTATAACAGCTAAAGGAACTATTGTTAGTACTGCTCATGGGTTTATTAAAAATACACCTAATGAGATTACTAAATATAAAAAGGCACATTCTGAAAATTGGGCTAATATATTAGGAACAATGGATTTTGATGTTGTTGAAGAAGATAATCCTGATTTCATTGGAATAGATACATCAGAACTATAATATGAGTTATAAAACACTTTTAGATAATATAAAAGAAGACTCTACTACTGAGGCCCTACATTTAAATAGTAGGGTCTTATTAGTAGATAGTATGAACACTTTCATGAGATCATTTGCTGTTATTAATAGTATGAATACTCAAGGTACACATATAGGTGGTATGGTTGGTTTTTTAAGATCATTAGCTTATGTTGTAAATCTAGTACAACCTACTAGAGTAATATGTGTATTTGATGGTGAGGGTAATATAACAAATAGAAAAAACCTATATTCTGATTATAAAGCTAATAGAAAATTAAAACGTATTACTAATTGGTCTTCATTTGATGATTTAGCTGATGAATCAGCTTCAATGTCCCAACAAATGTTAAGATTAGTGGATTACTTACATCAACTTCCTATAAACATCATAACTCGCGATAAATTAGAAGCTGATGATGTAATCGGTTATTTAGCCCCTAAATTTAATCAATCTGTTATTGTATCTGCTGATCAAGATTTTTTACAATTATGTAGTGATAATGTTCAAGTATATTCTCCTATTAAAAAGAAGTTTTATGGTCCTAAAGAAATATATGATGAATATGGATTATGGCCTCAAAACTTTATTAATTATAAAGTATTAATGGGTGATAATTCTGATAATTTACCTGGAGTAAAAGGATTAGGACCCAAAAAATTATTTAAATTATTTCCTGAATTATCTAAAGAGAAAAAAATATTTTTAAAGGATATAATTTCTGGTAGTTTAGAAAAACATGAAGAAAATGGAATTTATGGAAATGTATGGAATTTTAGACAACAATTAATGATTAATGAACAACTAATGTCTTTAGAAAATCTAAATCTTCCTGATTATGATATAGAAGTATTAGAAAAATTAATATTAAAAGAACCACATGATTTAAATCAATCAAGATTTTTACAATTACATAATTCTGATTTCTTAGAGAGACAAATATCCCCTAATGTAGAGTTTTGGCTCAACTCTAATTTTAGTTATCTTACAAATTATAAACATAAATAAAAGTTATATAAATGGTTGCATTTGCTAGTCTTAAAGATTATGGTCCTACTTTCCAATTAAAGGTAGTTAGTTCTTTATTAAAAGATAAAGCTTTCCTTTTAAATGTAAGGGATATGATTGATGAAGAATCTTTTTCTCACCCTGGCCATAAATGGATTGTAAAAGAACTTTTAAGGTTTTTTGATTTATACCATTCTATTACAACACTTGATTCACTAAAAATTGAAGTTAAAAAAATTGACAATGATATTTTACAGACTGCTGTAAAAGAACAGTTAAAATTAATTTATACTACTCAATATGATGATCAAGAATATGTTGAAGAAGAATTTGCTAATTTTTGTAAAAACCAATTATTAAAAAATGCTTTACTAGATTCAGTAGATTTATTAAAAAATGGTCATTATGATGATATTAGAATATTAATTGATAATGCCTTAAAAGCAGGTTCTGATAAAAATTTAGGTCATGAATATGTTAAAGATATTGAAGATAGATATCGTGTAGAAAGCAGAAAAGTAGTACCTACACCTTGGAGTTTAATTAATGATTTATTACAAGGGGGTTTAGGTAATGGAGATTTTGGTTTAATATTTGGTGGTCCTGGAGGGGGAAAATCATGGGCTTTAGTGGCCTTAGGAGCATTTGCTGCTCAATTGGGTTATAAGGTAATACATTATACTTTAGAATTGGGTGAAGCTTATGTTGGTAAGAGATATGATGCTTTTTATACTAATATAAGTGTTAGTGAAGTATCTTTTAATAAAGATAAAGTTATAGATATTTTAAAAGATATGGAAGATAATGTCATTATTAAAGAATTTGCTCCTAAAGTGGCGTCACTTACTACCATTAAATCTCATATCCAAAAAACAAAAGATTTAGGTTTCAAACCTGATTTAATACTAATTGATTATGTTGATTTATTAAAAGCCCCATCCAGACGTAATGGAGACAGGAAAGAAGAAATTGATGATCTTTATTATGGTACTAAAGGGTTAGCTAAAGAGTTGGATCTACCAATTTGGTCTGTATCACAAGTAAATAGAGCAGGTGCTAAAGATGAAGTAGTTGAAGGAGATAAAGCAGCAGGTTCTTATGATAAAATGATGGTTATTGACTTTGGTATGTCTCAATCCAGATTAAGAAAAGATAAAACTAATGGGACTGGAAGGTTCCATATTATGAAAAACAGATATGGGATGGATGGTATGACATATTTCGCTGAAATTGATACTTCAACTGGCCATATTATAATGGATGAAAGAGAATTTATTGAAGAATCTTCATCTGAAAGCAATAAATCACAGTTTGGAGGGATTACAGATAATGAAAAGAATACAATGGGAAACTTATTTAAAAATTTCAACATATCTGAAAGTTAAAATTAATATTTATAAACCCATTTTTAAAATTTAAAAAACAAATATGAGAGACATTACAAAAGAAAGAGTGGTTTATAAACCATTTGAATACCCAGAAGCACATGATTTTTGGATGAAACAACAGCAAGCACATTGGTTACACACAGAGGTTCCCATGATGTCTGATGTAAATGATTGGAAACAAAATCTATCAGAGACAGAAAAAAATCTTATAGGTTCCATTTTAAAGGGTTTTGCGCAAACTGAAACTGTAGTAAATGACTATTGGTCAAATTTAGTAACACAATGGTTTAGAAAACCTGAAATTATTAAAATGGCAGTTACATTTGCCTCTTTTGAAACTATCCATGCTGAAGCTTATTCATTATTAAATGAAGAATTGGGTCTTGATAATTTTGATGAGTTTTTAGAAGATGAAGCTACAATGGCTAAAATTCAATCATTAATGGATGTTAGAGATTCACATAATGGTGAAGCTGATTGGGCAGCTAGAGCAAAATCGTTAGCAACATTTTCAGCTTTTACTGAAGGAGTAAATTTATTTTCATCATTTGCTATTTTATTGTCCTTTAAATTAAGAAATTTATTAAAAGGAGTAGGACAAATTGTGGAATGGTCAATTAGAGATGAGTCTTTACACTCAGAAGCAGGATGTTGGTTATTTAGACAATTAATATTAGAAAAACCTGAATTAAACACTCCTGAATTAAGAAAATCAATTGAAGAAGCAGCTTTATTATCTTTAAAATTAGAATTAGACTTTATTGATAAAGTTTATGAAATGGGTGATTTGGATGGTTGTTCAAAATATGATTTAGTTAGCTTCATTAAATACAGAGTTAATACTAAAATGCAAGATTTAGGATATGGACCCATTGTGAATGGGATTGATGATGCATCAATTAAAAGAATGAAATGGTTTGATAGTTTATCAGCTGGTAAACAACATACTGATTTCTTTGCAAATAGGGTAACAAATTATTCAAAAGGAGCTCAAAATTGGGACGCAAACGATTTATTTTAAAATATGGACAATAACAGCGTAGTAGTGGATTACACACAATGGGAAAGAGGTAAAGACTTTCCTGAATATTTTGACGAAATATCATTAGCAACAATTAGCAAGGGGTATTTACTACCAGGAGAAACACCTAAAAAAGCATATAGGAGAGTAGCAGCAGCCGCCGCAATGAGGCTAAATAGACCTGATCTGGAAAATAAATTTTTTAAAATTATTTGGAATGGTTGGTTGGGTTTAGCATCTCCTGTATTATCAAACATGGGTACAGATCGTGGATTACCTATTTCATGCTTTGGTGTGGATACACCAGATTCTATACGAGGAATAGGCTTAACTAACGCTGAATTAATGAAGTTGACATCAGTTGGTGGGGGAGTAGGTATTAGTTTATCTCGTATTAGACCACGTGGAAAAGGAATTAAAGGTAATGGTAAATCTGAAGGGGTAGTGCCTTGGGCTAAAATTTATGACTCAACTATTATTGCCACCAATCAAGGTAATGTTAGAAGGGGAGCAGCATCTGTTAATTTAGATATTAATCATTTGGATATTGATGAGTTCTTAGAAATTCGAAGACCAAAAGGTGATCCAAATAGACAATGTTTAAATTTACATCAATGTGTTGTTGTGGATGATGTGTTTATGAGAAAGTTAGAATCAAGAGATCAACCATCAATGGAACGTTGGGCTAAAGTTTTAAAAGCCAGAATGGAAACAGGAGAACCTTATATTATGTTTAAGGATAATGTTAATAAAGCAAATCCTATTTCATATATGATGAATAATCTTGATGTTTCAATGACTAATATTTGTACTGAAATTACTTTACATACAGATGAGGAGCATTCATTTATTTGTTGTTTATCTTCATTAAATTTAGCTAAATACGATGAATGGAAAGATACAGATACCGTTCAATTATCAGTTTACTTCTTAGATGGAGTAATGCAAGAATTTATTGAAAAAACAAGTGGTAAAGAAAGTATGGTTAGAACTAATAACCATGCTAAAAAAGGTAGAGCATTAGGGTTAGGAGTAATGGGATGGCATACATTCTTGCAACAAAAAGAATTACCATTTAATTCAATTGCTTCAACTGCCCACACTCATAATATCTTTAGTAAAATTAAAAATGACGCAGAATCCGCTTCAAGACAATTAGCTATGGAGTATGGAGAGCCATTATGGTGTAGAGGTACAGGAATGAGAAATACCCACTTATTAGCTATTGCACCTACAGTATCTAACTCAGTAATAACAGGAGGTATCTCAGCAGGAATTGAGCCTTTACCAGCTAACATTTATACTTTTAATGGTGCTAAAGGTACTTTTATTAGAAAAAATAAAGTGTTAGAAGCTATGTTAGAAAGTAAAGGTCAAAACAAAGATGAGTATTGGGATCAAATGTTAAGAGACAATGGTAGTGTTTTAGGTTTACCTGATAGTGTGTTATCACCTGATGAAAAAGAATTATTTTTAACTTTTCCTGAAATTAATCAATTAGAATTAGTTAGACAAGCTGCCATTAGACAAAGATATATTGACCAAACTCAATCTTTAAATTTATCATTTGATCCTAATGATTCACCTAGATGGATAAATCAGGTTCACATGGAGGCCCATAAATTAGGAATAAAAACTCTTTACTATTTAAGAACTGACTCAGTAATTAAGGGTGATTTAGGTTCTAGACAAGCAGAGTGCTTAAGTTGTGATGGATAGTATATCTTTTTCAATATATAAACATTTTTAAAAAAAAAGCCCCTAATGTAGGGGCTTTTAATATTTATCACAAAATAACATTTATGAAAAATTGGTTTCACTTAATAAGTTATAAATTAATTAACTTTATAAAAAATATTATGGCATTTAAAGACATTTTTAAAAAATCAAATGATTATAATGAAAAAACAATAATTGGGTTTTTATCATTTACAGTAATGGTAATAGCTATTATAGTTGATTTAGTAACAGGATGGTTAGGAAAACCTTTAGAATTAAATGAATACATCTTTGATGCCTTTATGTGGATTGTGCTAGGTTCATTTCTTCCAGATGTGTTGGAAAAATTTATAGAAATTAGAGGTGGTAAAAAAGACAATAAAGAAGAATAATTAAATTATGAGTTTAAAAAGTTTACAAGAAAAAGTAGGAGTAACAGCGGATGGTATTTTTGGCCCTAATACTATGAAACAATTAATGGAGTTTTATAAATTAACTCCTGTAAGAGCCTCCCATTTCTTTGCGCAAACTTCTCATGAATCTGGAAATTTTAAAATCTTTTCAGAAAATTTAAACTATTCTTCAGAGGGGTTAAATAAAATTTTTCCTAAATATTTTAAAAACGCAGGGAGAGATGCTAATGATTATCACAGAAACCCTGAAAAAATAGCAAATGTTGTTTACTCCAATAGAATGGGAAATGGAGATGAAAATTCAGGAGAGGGATGGAAATATAAAGGAAGAGGAGCTCTTCAATTAACAGGAAAAAATAATTACTCAGCATTTGCTGAATATTTAAACAAACCTGAAATATTAGATAACCCAGATCTAGTAGCAACAGAATATTCTTTTGAATCTGCAATGTTCTTCTTTGACAAAAATAAATTATGGAACATTTGTGATAAAGGAATTACAGATGAATCCATCTTAGTTCTTACAAAGCGTATAAATGGAGGAACTCATGGTATTGCAGATAGAAATGCAAAAACAAAAAAATATTATAAATACGTAAAATAGTTAAACATAAGATGAAAACCGCACTTTTAATCACATTATCATTGACAACAGCTATAGCATTTATAGGTTCATATTTTATGAACCTCACCGCAGACAACATAGAACAATATTTTTCAGTAGCATTTGTAATATTTGCTGATGGATTCTTTGGTGTATGGGCTGGAATTAAAAGAGAAGGTTTTCAAACTCGTAAAGCACTAAGTGTGTTAAAAACATTTGGATTTTGGATAATACTGCTTTCAATAATATTATCCATAGAAAAAGGATTTAGTGGAACATCATGGTTAAGTGAAACCGTTATGGCTCCATTTTTAATTTTCCAATTAATTTCTATTCTAAAAAATGCCTCTATGGTAGGAGTAATAAAAAATGAACTTTTAACTCATATTTTAGATAAGTTAGATAACCATAAGGGAAAGAGGGTTTAATGAAAGGTAAAATAGTAAACCTATTAGGTGGTGGAGGTGTGCAGTTTCAATTTATTGACAGATCAAATGAAAGTACAATATATGGTCAGTTTATAGGTTCCTTAGGTGGTTATAGTATAGTTGGTCTTGATGATACCGTTTCTTTAAAAGTAGGATAATATGAAATTCACAAAACAAGATGGACTTCTAGTAATAATTGGAATTCTAGTTATATTTAATATCTTCAACACTAATAAAATCAAAACTGATATAAAAGGTTATAAAGATAAAATAGAAAACCTACAAGTGAAAATAGACTCAGTATCATCTCAAAACAAAATACTAGATGGTAAAATAGGTTCAATAAATACCCATATTGAAGGGATAACAGATGAAATAAACCATATTGATAATAATATCTTAGTTATAAAACAAAATACAAATGAAAAAATTAATATTGTTGATACCTTTACTGCTAATGAGCTTGAGCAGTTTTTCACAAATCGATACAACAAAAGTAAAGATAAGTAGCCCCATTGCAAAACTTATAATAAAAGATCTTATTATTGGGGATGGAAGTATTAAAGAATTAAAACTTACCCAAGATAAAGTAATTAAACTTGAAGCAAGAGAGAGTCAAAAAGATACTATTATATCTCTTTTGAAAGATAAGGATAAAAATAATCAAGTTATAATTTCTACCCAAATAGATCAATTACAATTATCTATGGAATTATCTGCCAAATTACAAAAAGAACTAAAGAGTGAAAGAAGAAATAAGTTTTTATGGAAATTAGGAACTTATGTAGGCATTTTAACTACATCATATCTTTTAATTAAATAAGTTTGGCTTCCTAGGAAGCCTTTCTTATATTACCATCAAAATAAAAGTTATGATATATTCACCCTCTTTATCTGAATCTGAATTAAAGGTAAAATTTTCTAAATTACGTAAACTTAAATATAATCAATTTAGGTGGTGGAGAATGTATGATAATCCTAAACCTACTAAACCAAAACAATCACCATTAATTGATAAAATTAAAAATGGTGATTTTAATTACTCTCACTATCATTATCAAGCTATGTGGTGTGAACATGAAATGAATAAAATTTATAAAGAAATTGGTCCTGAAGATATGGGTCGTTTTGTAGAGGAAACTTCATTACTTCGTTCTAGAAGAAAACGCTTATTAGAAGATCATTTTAAAGATGAAGACAATAAATTAGAAGAAATAATTATTAATTTTTCTAAAATGTTTAAATTGTCTAAAGATGAGGTAAAAGAAATCATGGAAAAGTTTGGAGGAACATTAGAAGAAATGTATATTTATTTAGAAAAAAAACACCCATTAAATCAATTTTATTTACCAAAATCCTTAAAACATAGACCATAGTTATGAAAATTTCACATGAACTCCCAATTTCTTTATTTCCTTATAATATAGAATATAATGATTATGAATACCTCCTCCCAGTTTTTATGGATAAATATCCTGATTATAAACAATTTTTTTTAGACTCAAGAGAACAAGGTAGATTTATTATTATGGATAATTCTTTATTTGAGGGTTATTCACATACAATTCAAGACTTAAAAGATAAAATTAATTTAATTAAACCAGATATTTTTATTGTTCCTGATGAATGGAATGATTCTATAATTACAGCTAAAAATGCTAAATATTGGAAACAGTTTACCTTACCTGAGCGTACTAAATTAATGGTGGTACTACAAGGAAAAACTGTAAATGAGATGCATTTATTGTTCCAAAATTGTATAGATTTAGGTTACACACATTTTGCATTCAATCATTCTTCAGTTGTATATCAAACTTTATCTAATTCTGAAAATAAATTAGCTAACCAATCAGTTGGTAGAGTAATGTTAATAGAATATTTTAAATCTCAAGGTTTAATTAAAGATCACCATTATATACATTTGTTGGGTTGTTCAACTCCTCAAGAATTTACTTATTATAGAGATAATTGCCCTGAACTTATAAAATCAGTTGATACTTCAAATCCAATTATTTGCGGAGCTTTAGGTATAAGATATCAAGAAGGGGGTCTATTAACTAAACCTTCTAACAAAATAGAAGAATTTATGGAACAAGACCTTACAAAAAATTTGGAAGATATAATATTTAATATTAATGCTTTTAAAAAATTCTGTAACCACTAATTATAAAAGAACTATAATAACATCTAAAAAAACATATCAAATTCTATTTTTTAAATGAGGTACCTAAAAAACCAACTTTTAAAAATTATCAAATAAATTAAACATTTATTAATTTCTACTTGGGATAGCAGGATATTTATGTTATATTAAATAAAAATAAAATTATGAAAGAACAAAAACCTTATATGATGTCTCTTTACGATTATTTAGGAAGAGCAGCTGGACCATCCTTAGGAAAAGATATATGTGAAGTAGCAGTAAAATTAAAAGAAACTATCCATGAAAGAGAAATTTCCAACTCTAAATATACTGGTAAGGTTCATTTATATCGTAGAGAATTTTTAGATGAATATTTTGGAAAAAAAGTTTATAATGGTGAAGAGAAATCTTCTACTAAAGGTTAATAAAATCAAAAATAATAGTTATGGCAAATTACTGCAGAACAAACATCCGAATCGAAGCTTCAGAGGAAGCAATCAACTATTTTAGAGAAAAATACGACAACTGTAATGATGGGGCCTATCCCAATACAGAAGAAACACCACATATTGCAGATGTATTTGGAGCAGATGCAGAACTCTTTATTGATAAAGTAGGATCAAAATGGGTTAAAAAATATGATGTAATGGATGACGATACTAATACATTTGAATTTAGCTTAGAATCAGCCTGGTACCTACCATCAGATATGATGAAAGAAATCCATCGTCAATTATCAGAAATCGACCCTGATGTAAGTATCTTTGGTAACTATTGGGATGAAACATATAACCCATGCGGTGTTTTTAAAATTACAGATACTGGAGAACTTATTACTAGAGAAGGAACACCTGATATAGATGAATATGAATTTGAAGGAGAATATTATTGGGATGAAGTAATTGATCCTTTATTTGATAAATTAAGAAATAGACTTTAGTGATAGAAACAGTTATATATTCTTTAGGATTATGTGGTGAACCTCATGTAAAATTACTTGATTTAGCTGCTTTTTATTCGTATATTATAGAAAATAACGTTAGCCTATACGTTTCAAATACCTGGCAAAAATTAAAACAATTAAATTATGTCTAAAAAACATGTTGTAGTATCCTTAAGTGGGGGAATGGACTCAAGTACATTATTACTTAGATGTCTAAAAGAGTATGACACAGTTACCGCTATAAGCTTTGATTATGGTCAAAAACACAGAGTAGAGCTAGAGAGAGCTCAATCATTGGTGGATTATATTAATAGTAGTGAAGCCCCTAACCCAAATGGAGATGTAAAACCTTTTATAAATTATCGCCAAATCCAATTAAATGGGTTAGCTGATTTATTAGATTCAGCTTTAGTAACTGGAGGTAAAGATGTACCAGAAGGTCATTACGAGCAGGAAAATATGAAAGAAACAGTTGTCCCTAATCGTAACAAAATGTTTGCTTCAATTACCCAAGCAGTAGCTTTATCAGTTGCAAATAAAACAGGAGAAAATTGTGATATTGCATTAGGAATCCATGCCGGTGATCATGCAGTCTATCCTGACTGTCGCCAAGAATTTAGAGATGCAGATGATGCCGCTTTTAGAACTGGTAACTGGGATGCTGAAAGAGTAGGTTATTTTACTCCATATTTGGAAGGGAATAAATTCACTATTTTACAAGACGGAGAAATATTATGTGATGAATTAGGTTTAGATTTTAATGAAGTTTATAAAAGAACTAACACATCTTATAAACCATACCCATCAGGTAATTCAGACTACAAGAGTGCTTCATCAGTAGAAAGAATAGAAGCGTTTATAGCTTTAGGTCGTCCTGACCCGGTTCAATATGAAGATGAAACTGGTGAGGTAAATTGGGAAGTTGCAAGAGATGCTGTTAAGGTAGTACTGACACAGCACGGTAAATAAAATTAATATTAAAAAACTAAATGGTTGTACCCGAAACAACCATTTTTGGAAGATTGGCAGAGTGGTTGAATGCGGCAGTCTTGAAAACTGTTGACTGTAACAGGTCCGGGGGTTCGAATCCCTCATCTTCCGCAAAAATATTAAAAAATAAAACTATGGAACAAATTTTAGCTTTTATTTTGGGTGTTAGTGTAGTTACCTTTATATGGGTAGTTGTAATAACTTTTAAGACAGCAAGTAAAGTAAGAGAACTTGAAAAAGGAATCTTAGGAACCCAAGATTGGATTAATCAAAATGATCAATTAGTAAATCGTAGAATAGATCAAGAAATTGATAGAGTTGATCAAACCCATAGGGGATGTATAAGATATATAGACTCCAGAATAAATAAATTAGAAGTAAAAATATCAGAAGTTGATATAGATGGTTGTAAACCAACTAAGAAAATTTTAAAAGGGTAAATTAATCCAAAAAAAAGGTAATTATTAAAAAATTATTATATATAATATATTTCATCCCATTAATATATTATTCACAGAACATCATAATAGGAGACTCACAAACCCCTTACATTGATAATAATTCAATTAAGGTAGAAAAAGTGAGATGTTTATGGGAAACTGGAATAAGAGTTAATAAGTTGACCTCAATGGTTTTGGGTTATAAAATATCCCCTAATGTAAAAAATATAATTTTATGTATAGGAACAAATGATAATTTTCAAACTGGAGATATCAAATACTTATTTAAAGTAATAAATAAAACCTTTCCAAATGCTACCATTTATGTAATAAAAGGATCATGGGGGTGGGGAGGAAATAAAAATATAAAACTTCAACAAGTAAATAATTATTATAAAAAGTATGAACAACAAGGGGGAATTATAATAAACCCCGCGATAGGAAAGAATGAACCCCATCAAAATCTACCCATTTATAAAATAATAGGAAGTAAATTAGATAGCATTTTATAAATAATATTTTTATATACTTAAACATTAATTTAAAATAAAGATTATGTATTACAAATTTAATAAAGAAACGTTGTTATTTGAGAAAATAAAAACTTTAAATGTTATAATATTAGGATTTGGAGCTTTAATAGGATTATATTTAATATTGGGGTTCACATCCAATAATAAAAAAAATATAGAATACTCATTACAAGAAGAAAAATTAATTTTAATTAAAGATAACAATAAATTCTCAGAAACCAAATTAATTGAAAAAATTAATCAACTTAATTTCAAATTCCCTTATATAATTTTAGCGCAAGCTAAATTAGAATCAGGAAATTTTAAATCAAATGTATTTTTAGAGAATAATAATATGTTTGGTATGAAGGAAGCTAAATTAAGGGCTAATTTAGCAAAAGGAACAAATAGATCACATGCTTATTATGAAAATTGGCAAGATTGTGTTTTAGATTATGCTCTATATTACTCAACTTACTTATATAAATTAAGAACTGAAAGAGAATATTTTGAGTATTTAAGACAAAATTATGCTGAGGATCCAACATATATTCAAAGATTAAAAAATATTATTAAAAAACAAAACTTAAAATCTAAATTCTAAAATAAACTATATAAATAATATGGAACCAGAACTAGATATATTTGATCAGTGGGCTGAAGAAAAGGCTAAAAAATCATGGATTGTAAGAAAAATTCAATGGGTTCTACTTTGGTGGAATCAAGAAGGGCAGTACCTTTATAGAAACTTTAAGATTGGAGTTAAAAACTTAATTTATTGGTTTCCTATCATTTGGAAAGACCGTCATTGGGACTCACATTACATTTTTGA
>Ga0099847_1000066_pt1 | contig 29921 bp, 48 predicted proteins | sample CB_VirMetaG_2_FD_78178 | JGI IMG/M metagenome (GOLD analysis project Ga0099847, IMG submission 78178) | Freshwater to marine saline gradient viral communities from Chesapeake Bay - CB_1504_2 Viral MetaG | ecosystem: Environmental > Aquatic > Marine > Coastal | place: USA: Chesapeake Bay...
AACAAAAGCGCATTAACCAAAAAGCCCACTAAATAGTTAGTGGGCTTTTTAATGTAAGACTAATTAACGCAATCTAGCTTGTTTTTCCACAAAGCGCACACTTGCTGCAATTTGTTGGTTAGCGGCTTCACTAATTTCTAGCAACTGCGCTAAGGTTAAAAAGCGCGGTTCGCGAATGTACTGCACTAATTTTTCACGGCTAGTCACAAACTGGTCGTCATGTATCGGTTGCGAGCTCACAATTCTGCCTGCTTCCCATGTAAACATCATGCGCTGACGCTCAAACGGGTGAGTAGTGCGGCTGAGTTTAGCTTGAGCTTCGTTAAAGGCATTAATAAAGTTTATTTTTAATTGTGCTGCTTTAGCGCCGGTAAAGCCCATCACTAAAAACATAAAGCCGTCTTTGGTCATTTGGTAGATCTTTGAATCACGATTTACTGCCCCAGCCCGCAGTTTTACTGCGTGAACTCGAAAATGAGTTGACGTGAATTCAATGGGCGCATCGGTGATTATTTCGTCAATTTTACGTAAGACGTTGTAATGCTTTTTGCCAAAATAATCGGCCACAACTTGTGAGTTGGTAAAGGTTTGTTGGTCGTTAATAAAAACGAGTTGCGTAGGGTAATTTTGATTTAATGATGCAGACATAATGAAACTCCTGTGATCGTGAGTATTCACCAACCAAGAAGGCTAAACTTGGGTGATGAGCTGAACAGGATTAGCCTTACCGCTCACAGGAAGCGGCGCACCGAAGTGCTCCCATCCAGCCCACCATAGTAGAAGTGCGCTGAATCACGCAATAAAAAGCCAGCTATAAAGGCTGGCGTCAATTGCGCCTGTGAATTGCGAGAGGCTAATCCCGGCACTGGATTTTGCCAGTACCCAATCAGTATCGCCCCTCTTAGGCGCATTTGTCAATTTGTTATCGTTTAAGTGAGCAGGGTGCACAATTAAGACTATTTGGCTTTTGTTTTTAAATTGGCCTCGTTGTAGAATCAAATTAATTCAACAAGGTGGTGCTCTATGGATAGAAAATTATTAGTCTTGATTATGGCCATGCTGGCTAACCCCGTTGCCGCAGAAGTGTATAAGTGTGCGGATGGTAAATACCAAGCCGACCCATGCGATGAACAAAGCGTACCCCTTGACTTGAGCGGTGTTGGTAGCTTTGTTTCTCAATCTGGGAATGTTGACAGTGCTGAAATAGAAGATGTCACTGCTATTAGTGGCAACCCAGATAATAAGGTCATTGATAAAAAACAGAGTTTTTCTGACTATCTAAGAAAACAAGAGTTAGAGCGTAAAATCAAAAATCTTGAAAAAGAAAAAAAGAAAGCATTTGTCAGCCGAGATAAAAAAATTGCCCAATTAAGATCTAACGGTAATCGTGCAAATAATAATTTAGCAGGTGCCACATGGCAGCAAAGTCTTGCGCAAGAAATGACTGCAGTAATGCAACAAGCTAGTACCGAAGTTGAGTCAATCGACAGAGAAATCGCTTCGCTAAGGGATGAGCTCAAACAACTGTAACCGAATTCATTAAAACATGGCTGCCACTAGGCGGCCTTTTTTATAAACAGAATTTAACCCCATCCTATAAATATCACTATACGTAATCAAGAAACCTTGATCACGAGGCTTTTTGCTGCCTAAAGGAACCTATATGAGTTTTAAAGACCAAATCATTAATCTTGTTATCCAAGGTAAAGATTTATTTTCCAGCGAAGCCAAAAAGTCTGAAACGGCTGTCACTGAGTTAGCGGCACAAAGCGAACTATTAAACGAACGCTTAAAAGAATTAGAAGATTTACAAGCCGCTGCCAACTCAATTGATGATTTAACCGCATCAATTACCAAGGGCGAAAAGGCCTATAAAGATAACTCGGTTGCGCTTGATAAGTTAGTTACTGAGCAAAAGGCAGCAGCTAAAGAGTTAAAGCAATTAGAGGCCGCGCAAACTCAAGCGCAAGCCACGACTAATGAGCTTGAACAAGAGTATAACCAAGCCCAAGCCGCATTGGTTAAGTACGAAACCGAATTACAACAAGCCCGTGTTGAAGTTGAAAAACTTAGCTCCGAGCAGCAGCAAGGCGCAACGGCCAGCGCAGAGCAAGCGGCCGCACTCAGCAAAGCCACGGTTGATTTACAACAATTAGCCAATGAGCAAACAGCCGCTAAAAACAGTGCTAAAGAGTTGGCCACTGCATTGGATACGCAGCGCCGCGAACTGCTTGAAGCGACCACTGCCACCGACACCGCCAGCCGAGCCAAAGCGGAATATACCCTCAATGTTAAAACCGCCCGCAGTGAATTAAATAAGCTGGCTAGCGGCATTAATAAAAACAAAACCGAGCTCGACAAAAATACCGCCAGTTTAAAAACGGCGGGGATCAGTATGGACAACCTAGCTGATGCCACTAAAGATTTAAAGCAGCAACAATCCGCTGCTGAAACCGCGTTAGGCGGTGTGAACACCAAGCTTGAAAAGCACAATAAGTTGCTGGTTGAGTCTAAAAAAGACGCGGGTGATTTTGGTGGCAGCATTAAAAGTGCGACCAGCTCACTGATTGCCATGGCGGGTGCGTATGTTGGTATGGATAAGCTGTGGGAAAGCATCAAGTCGGTATTAACTACAGGTGATGAAGCAAAAGCCTTTGGCGTGCAAATGACCGCCATGATGGGCAGTATTGCCAGTGGTGAGCAGGCAACACAATGGATTAAAGACTTTGCCAACAACACCGGTACCCGTTTAGACACCGCGAAGCAAGCCTTTGCCTCATTAAAAACTTTTGGCATCGACCCCATGAATGGCTCGTTGCAGTCAATGGTGGATTACAACGCTCGTTTAGGGGGTAGCCAAGAAAAGCTCGAAGGTATCATTTTGGCCGTTGGCCAAGCATGGGCTAAACAGAAATTACAAGGCGAGGAAATATTACAGCTTGTTGAGCGGGGTGTTCCCGTTTGGGATTTACTTGAAAAAGTCACGGGCAAAAACGTGACTCAGTTGCAAAAAATGAGCGAAGCTGGCGAGTTAGGCCGAGACGTCATGAAGCAGCTGTTTGATGAGATGGGTAAGCAGGCCAATGGCCAAGCAGCAAAAAGCTTAGAATTGCTAGGTGGTCAGATTAATTTAATCTCGAATAAGTGGACCGAGTTTAAACAAATCATTGCCGATTCTGGCGCGTACCAAGTTGCGGTTGATTTACTAAAAGACCTCAACACAAAGTTTGATGAGTTAAACCAAAGCGGGAAGATCAAACAAGCCGCGCAAGACATTAGCGACTTTTTTACTACTCTTTTAAAAGATGGTGGTAGCAGCCTAAAAACAACGCTTGAAAACATTACTGCATTTACAACAGGGTTAAACGTAGTTGTTGGCAGCGTTCGACTTGCATTTAACGTAGTGACATCAGTTGTTGCGACATTTGGCGCGGCAGTAACAGGTGCGTTTGCGTTATTCCCTCTTGGCATGGCAAAGGCGTTAAGCGTTTTTGGTGACAATGCCCTCGCTCAAAAGTTTCAAGAGGCCGCTAACGGCTTGCTTGCTATTGCAAAAGGTTATCTGGATCAAGTCGAGCAAGATGCGTTAGATGCAAATGCATCGCTACGGCAAATGGGGTTTGACATTCGTGTTGACTCAGATGCCACCACGAAAACCCAAGTAGATAATGCCGCCAAGGTTAAGTCTGCGATTGAGCAGCAAGCTGAGGCGCGTTATAACAGCTATCTAAAGGATTTAGCGGCCAGTGAAAAAGTAGCTGCGTTAGCGCAAAAAGAGGTTGACGATTGGAAGGCTCGGCAAAAGGCAGCAGAAGATCATTACAATCAGCTCAAACTCAGTGGTACAGCATCGCTAGAAGAAATTGAAGCAGCTGAAACCCGTTATGGTAACGCGACCTTAAAGGTAACGGATTTACTGGTAGCGCAACATTCTGCTCAAACAAACCTAACTGATGCTCAAGTTAAGCTAAATGACGCAACAGTGGTTTTTTTAACAGCTCAAAGTAAGCTTGCTGATACAGAGCTTGCAAAGGTTCGTGATGCTTATATCGATGGTACTGCATCAATAGAGGACTACGAAAAAGCGCAGGCCACTGCCAAGATAGCGGCAGAGGCATTAGCTAAAGCGCAAGATAAATTAGTCGAGTCAACCGATGCACAGACAAAATCGGTTAATGACTACGAAGCTGCAATGCAGCAAGCCAATGTTACCACGTTAAAGTCGTTGCAGGATTTGGCGACTAAAGCTAAAGCCACTTATGATCAGGTTAAAGAAGCGGTTAAAAATGGTGTTGGGTCAACTTATGACGCGGAACAAGCGTTTTTAAAATATGCCGAGGCATCAATTAAAGCCGCTGCTGCGGGTGACAAGCAAGTTGAGTCGAGTCTTAAGCAACAAGCAGCCAATCTAGGTTTAAGTGAAAATATTGATGTATTAATACAGCAATATTACCGACTGAAAGATTCGCAAAAGGATTTGGTTGATGACGTCAACGACACAGAAGAGCAGGTTAATAATGCAAACCAAGGTATTGGCACAACCATGGAAAATACCATGGGGTTGGTTGTCAAAAGCTCGCAACAGGCAGGTTCTTCACTTGCAAGCGTTGCTAAGTTTTTTACCGACTATCTTAATAGCATTACTGATCAGGTTGCCCAGCTCAGTACCGGTGCCGTCGCTTACTTTAAGTCGATACTTTACGGCCAAACCCTGCTAACCGACTCAAGCAGTGAGCTCGAAAAAACCATTCAGATATATAAAAATCTGCGTGGTGAGATTGGTGAACTGCAAACGATTCAAGCCAAGTCTATCGACTTTACTGGCATTAGTAACTTTGCTCGGGCGGCTGAAATTGCAGGCAAGCAGGCGCAACAAGCCTATTACGGCCAGCGTATCGAACTGCTTAAAATGGTTGATGCACTCAATGCGGCCGAAAGTGGCAATGTTGGCTTAATCAATAGCGCCGAACGTGCGGCTAACTCAATGAACTTGATGAACGATCAAGACTTGGGTGTGCTTAAGTCGGCCATTGATTCTGCTAAATCGAGCATGGACTCGTTACGCGATAGTGCGCAATCAACCCTCGATACCTTGCAAGATGAACTCGACGGCTACCTTGGTAACCAAGCCGCAATCCAAGAACGTCAGTATCAGCAAGAGTTAACCGAGATTAAAGCTCAGTTAGCAGCCGCTGAAACCACGGGCGACAAGGCGTTAATTGCCCAGTTAAAAGAAGCCGAGAAAACGCTAAACAAGGTTTACGCTTACCGAACTGCTGAGATTAAAGCCCAGCAAGATGCCAGCGAGAAACAAGCCATTAGCGATGCCGCAACCCTCAGCAATCAAACTGCCAGCACTGCTGCAACTAATACCGCCAACACTGCGGCGAAAGCCACAACAACAACCCAAACCACGACCACCACAGCCGCTGCAACCAGTAGCGATACGGTGGTGCTGCAATTGCAAGTAGGCAATCGCACGTTTGATGCTCAAACTAAACGCAGCATTGTGAATGAGTTGGTTGCGGAGATAAAGCGCCTGCAATCGGTTGGTGGTTAATCTTGGCTTAAGACAAATAAAGAGGCGATATGTATAACACCACTATCGACACCATTGCGCTAACCGAGCCGCTGCACTGGCTTAATCGCAATAGTACACAGCGTGTCGCGGCCAATATGACAAGGGCACTAAACGGTGCCCCGCATATTCAGCAAACCATCATCCCCGCAGGCTTTACGTTAGAGCTTGGCACTAAGGCCGGCTGGATGCTTCGCACTGAGTTTGAGCAGTTACAAGCCCATGCTGCCAGCACCATTACCGAGTTCACTATTAATCACGATGGCACCGACATTAATGTGATGTGGGATAACACTCAAAGCAGTGTGATCACGGGTGATGACGTTGATGATCAGTTAGGCGGGTATCCGTTACTGACCAACGTGGTATTACGATTTTTAACGCTGTAACTCTTTCACGCTTTTTTATACACACAGGTGGCCCATGAGCATTACCCGTAATGATTTAAAAATATTCAAGCCCGAACTGCTCGGTACCAGTGACGATGCAGGCGGCCAGCGTACCCGCAATGCGGTGCAGTCTGGCACCCTTAACGAGTTGTTTACTGCGATATCCGACATTGACCACGCGCAATCGTCACTCGACGTGGTTAAGTGTTATCCCGCATTAGACACCACCGACACGGGCACCTTACTCGATGCGCATGTGTACATTAGCCAACCGCCCACCGACGCGTTAGTGTCAATGTTATTAGTTGAAGCTGATGCGTTAGACGATGAAGATCGCATGGTTGAAATGAAAGCCATTTTAGAGTCATCAGTAACCGCGGGCTCGTTAATCCGTGAGGGCGCACCGGGCTTTTTACCCAATCAAAACAGTTTTAGTAAAGACTATTTACAGTCTACTTATACCTTTGATGGTAAAGAGTATCGCAAAACCACAACGTTACGAGTGGGCCAAGTGATTGCCATTACCGTTGAATATCCAGACGCCGAAGATGTGGAGTGGCCACGTAAAACCCATTACGCAATGGTCACTGACACCAACGCACCAGGAAACAGTGCCGGTAATATCGTATTCGACCCACCGATTGATTTTGCTACCCCTGAGTACAACGAAACCATTAACGGCAAAAGTAACTGTACTAAGTTGCGTTTAACCAACGAAGCCACCCCGTTAACCTTTCACGGCGTGACTAAGTTAACCGCCGCGAGCAGCAGTAAAAATTTAGCGGTTGCCGCCGTGCAGCAAAACTTATTGCCCGTGGTATTAAGCGAACAAATTAAAACGGGTCAATCGATAAGTGATGGCGATGTGGTGCGTAAAACCGTATCGCAAACCGCCACCGCAGCCCAAAGCTATCAGTTTGCGGCAATTGATGTGCTGCAAGGCACTAACACTGCAGTTGATTACACCCCAGTGGTGAGCTACACATCAGGCGGTATTCAATACGGCAGTGATGATGCCATTAGTGTGGTAAGCAGTGATTCAATTAGTGTGACGTTATCGCGCAAGCCTGACCTTAACACCCCAGTGACCTTGGGTTATATCTCAACCAATGCGTACCAAAACTACAGCAATGCCGATGTGTTTCCGGCAGATCGCGAATTAGTAGCCAACACCTTAACGGGTAAGGTGACGTATCAAGGTTCACAATATTCGTTCACCGAACGTGACGGCGCGTTATACATCACGATTGTTTCAGGTATTGGCTCGCTGGTTGTGCAAGCAGAAAAACGCGCCGCGATTGTTGATTACCAAACTGGCGTGGCCACGCTTGAGTCTGGCATGAGCGGCTTAACTTTTGTTGCATTAGTTATTGCACCGGAGTCTGCTGACACTGCCACCTTTGTACTTAACGCAGCCGACCCAGTGTTAAACACATTTTATGTGCAAGTAATGACAGTGGGTGATGTGTTAATCAGCGCCAGCAGTGATGCCAACGGCACCATTACCGGCACAGGGATTAGCGGCAGCATAGTAAACAACCTGGTCGAAATGACATTCACTCAAGATGTTAAGTTAAGCACCTTGCGTTATGACATTACCGAGCAAGTGCGCAATCTGCCACCGGCTGACATTTACGGCCTTAATCCGCTACGCATTCCCAATGCCGGTGTGGTTGATATATTCAGGCAATGGGGCACAGTGGCGGTATCGCACACTGACTTTCAAGCCATTGTGAGCCCAAGCAATGGTGCAACGGTAACGGTACGAACCAACACTAATTTTGTTGATATTACCGACGCCAACGGCACCAGCTTATGGACCGCAACCAGTGACCACTTTAGCGTTGATAATGCTGCCGGCACGGTGACGTTAAATAGTGACTTTAGCGGCTTTACGGCACCGTTTGTGTTAAGCGACACCATCAGCGAGTTGGCATTAGTGACAGCCGTTAACGAAGGTGTGGTGAGTATTTCAGCGCCGTTAACTCGTGAGTATCCAGTGGGGGCCAGCGTGGCCAGTGTGCAGATATTGGGTGATTTACAAGCCCGTGTCGGCAAGGTGCGCGACATGACCAGCTGGGCAAACAACTGGGACCTGGACGGTGACGCCGCCCAAGGCACGTTAAATACGGTGGATTACCCGATTGAGGTTACCAACCAGGCGGCGGTTAACGAAGATTGGGCGATAGTGTTTACCTCAACCACTGCGTTTCGCTGTGTGGGTAAGCGCATTGGCCAAATTGCCACGGGCGATACGTTAAACGATTTTGCCCCAATTAACTCACTGACAAATCAACCGTACTTTGTGATCCGCTCAGGCGCGTTCGGCGCAGGTTGGAACCCGGGCGAAGCAATCCGCTTTGCCACCGTGGCCAGCGCCAAACCCATCATGCCAATTCGCACCGTGCAAGCCGGTCACAGTCAAATCACCACAGACAAAGCCGTGCTGGCATTCCGTGGTAATGAAGCGTAAATAACTAAATTAAAGTAAGAGGTTAGTTTTATGGGATTACCAGTAACGGTCTATCGCTGGGATGATGTGGGTGCGCCACAGTTAACGACACCAAAACCATCTGAAATTATTAATATTTTACAAAAGTGCTTGGTTGATGGTTACGGTAGTAAAGCATCACTCGGATGGACAAAAGAGTTTGAAGATGTTGCATCTCAAAAGGTGGCTTATCGAAACTCACCCACCGAGGGAAGTGGTGGGTATTTTCAAATGTGGAGTCATGACGGTTCAAATAGCGCAAATACATTAATGCGTTTAACGTCGGCCGTGTCCATGAGTGGTTTAGATACGTTCTTTAATAAAAGCTACAACACAGGTATTCACGCCTATAACTCCAGTTTTAACCGTTGGGTTGTGATTGGTACAAGTAGAGCATTCTATTTAATCTTATCGACCAATGGGGTTATGGGTGGCAATAATGCACTATATGATAATGTGGCATACGTTGGTGACTTTGATCCGTTTATCCCGAATGATATAAACACGTTTATAACGATTGGTAATACCAGTGTAAATGGCGACTTCACTGGTACATCAATGACATCTTGGTCGTCATGCTTTCATACAGCGTTTAGACTAACTTCACCATCATCTTCACCATCTAATAATTTACTAAAGCTTGCTGGTGCAGAGGGTAGCGCCACGATGGTCGATTATGGAATTTTGGTTATTAATAATGTTTTTTATACAAACCCAACCCAAGGTGTAAGCGGTGTTAATCTGGGGGTTTACTACCCTGTATTAATTGCTGCTAGTAATATATACCCAAGCGGTAATTATACTAGTCCTGACGGTGCTAGCTATAGGCAAAGTCAGAATTACCCGCTTTATCGTGGCAAGTTGGCGGGTATGAATTGTTCAATGTCACCACGTTGCGAAAATTTACCGTGGCCTGTTATACAAACCGACTTTGGGGTTGACCACTGGGTTATGCGCAGTACAGGTTCAGTACAAGGTGTTGTAGTTAATATGGTGACTTGGCATGAGTAATATTATGTTTCAGTATAGTAAAATCAGTTTGGCTCCGCTTTATAGAGCCAAATTAGACCTTGATTTAGACCCGCAGGCAGAACGATTTTCAATATTAGACAGAAACACGATGACAACGCTTTACACTGGTAAAGCTGACAGGTCGGTTATTCACTTAAATAATAACTTCACTAGTGGTGGTAATTTAATGGTGATGATTCTTGATGATAACAGAACTTTTAACGCTGCGGTGATTGATGGTGTTGACGGTCAAATTTTTGATGTTGCTAATACATGATTCAATTACGCTTCAACCAACAATGGCCTAATGCCACTTCGCCAATAACGATTCGTTTTGGTGGTGAGTTGGTACCAACCCCACCGATTAGCCAGCCTTCATTAGGTATTAATTTAGGTGTTACCTGGCAACCACCTATGCGTGTTGATCATCAACTGCAATTAGTCAGTTATTGCGCATCAAGGCAGAGTGAAACCACCGCAGCGTGGTTTACTCATTCGGCTATTGATAGCGTGACTAATCTCAATTGGCAATACAAACCACTAACGCAACAGGCTTATTCAGTTGAATACGCTGCAAACCCGTTATTAACCGTAACGAGCACAATGCAATGGTTTGTGGCTGACAGCGTTGAACAGCAGTATGAATTAATCTGGTTAGTACCAAATCAACAGCAAAACCAATGGCAGATGAACTGGCAAACAACGCCAACGTTACTTGCTATTGAATCGGCAATTGATTGGGCAGATGGTACCGCCTTTATTAATCACATTAGCGCCAGTTATTATTACGGCCACGTTCGAGTAGCTCAACCGGCTATTGCTTGGGGGCCGCATACGGCTAGTTGGATTTGTTCAACCCGATATCTTCCTCCAACCGGTAAAGTCACGATTCGCTTTAGTGAGCCTTGGGCCAGTTCAACCAGCCCTTTGCAATTGCGTTTTACGGCATCGCCCAACTATTGTTATTTTGATGATGGCGGCGGGCTAATCGATGCCAACCCAAGTTTACCGAGTGTTGATTTTGAAACCCCCATAGAACCACAACTGCGCAGGTATTATTTAATGCAGCCAACCATTACGTGTGTGCGTGTGTCTGATGACGTACCGATTGTGATCAGTAATATAAATATCAGCCGCAGCCGTGGCCAGTGGGCCAGTTCGGTGAGTATTGATTTTTCAAGCCGCATCGATGCCAGCCGCGCTGAAAACCAATTACTCAAAATCGGCATTAACGGTTATGAGTTTTATTGCCTGGTTGAACAGTTAAGTGTCAGCAAGGTGTTTGGCAGCGAAACCCACAGCGGTTCGGGTCGCAGCCGCAGCGCTGAGTTGGCCAGCCCGTACTTACTGAATATCAGTTACACCAACGCAGTATCGCGCAGCTTTAACGGTTTACTCACCGACATGCTGCAATTTACCGATTGGACAATTCAGTTAAACGGTATTACTGATTTTAACGTACCTGCAGGCGCGTTCAGTGTCGGTAATAAATCACCGATTGAAGCCGTAAGCGAGGCCGTGGCTCAAGTGGGTTGTATGTTATTAAGTAATGACGATACCCGCACATTAACTGTGGTACCACGTTGGCCAACGGTACCGTGGCAAATGGCAGCCGCAACGCCAGATTTAACCGTGCATGATGCAGTGATCACCCAATACAGCCAAACCAAATCACTCAACACCGAGTGCAACGTGGTGTGGCTTCGCGGTGAGCAGCAAGGTATTAGCGCCAAAGTGAAGCGTACTGGCAGTGCAGGTAACATTGCCACCGATGATATAAGCGCTCAGCTAATTGTTGATAATCAATCTGCCAGAATAGCCGGCACCAACGCACTGGCCGACACGGGCAACACGTTAAACATCACCATGAGCTTACCCATCATGGGCGACTTACCGCCAGTAACACCAGGTATGTTAATCGGTATTCGTGAGGGTGTTGAGGTGTTCAAAGGAATATGCGACAGCGCATCAATTTCAGCATCGATTAGCGATAACGGTGACATCGATATCAGCCAATCAATCACAGTGATCCGCCATGTAGCCTAAATGAATTGATAATCAGTGAATTGATAATCTAAGGACCGGCAATGTTAAAGCAGTTACAACAATCATTAGCCCAACCACGGCTGATTATGACCATCAACACCGTAAACACCGACGGAACCGTCACCGCCACCACTGCCAGTAACCACACCCAACGGGTTATTGGCAGCGGCAGTGTTGGCGATCACATCTATGTTCAAGACGGCAGGGTGCTAGGGACAGCACCCGATTTACCGTTTGTAGAGATAGAGGTTTAAAAGCAAGCCAGTTTATTTAATGGCATCCTTATCATGCAATCGTTTCGGAAACAGCTCAGTGTAAACCTGCCACAGCGTATTAATATTACGGTGGCCAGTTACCTGGGCAACCTCGTCAATAGTGTAACCCTTTTCAAATAGCCGGCTAGCACCTTCACGCCGCAAATCATGATAGCGTAAATCCTCAATACCTAACGCATTACGTACCCGCTGAAACCCTGCAGCAACTGACCTTTCATTAAACGGGAATACCCGCTCATCATTCCGTGGTTGTTTTTGTAAAATCTCCCACGCCCCACCCAGTAACGGCACTAGCATGTGATTACCCGATTTTTTACGAGGGTCTTTACGGTCACGCACAATCACCGCTTTTTGTGCTTCATCCACATCGACCCATAAAATCCGGCACATCTCACCAACCCGCATACAACTCAATATAGAGAAGTCGAGTAAATCAATATACGGAATATGCGCAGCTTGTTTATTGGCGCGTTCTGCTAACCCAACCTTTAACTTTTCAATTTCAACTGAAGTTGGCCTACGCGAACGCCGCGCAGATTTAGCGATGAGGTTTTGATTATAGAGCGCATCATAAGCATCAATCACCGGGCTTTGGGATACATCATAACTAAAATTAGACTTAGCGATTTTTAGCAACCAACGGATCACACTCACATCGATGTTGATTGTCGCAGGCCCTGTGCCAGATTCTTTTCTACTTTGACAATGTTCAATCACATCTTGAGACTTTAGTTTATCAATTCTGACTTTGGCTATTTCACAATCACCCAGTAAACGAATACAAAAACGCTTAGACCGACCAATAGTGCTATCGATATTTGGGTCAGCCAATGTTTTATCGATTATCTCACCAAGAGTAGGGGTCACCGTTTCGTCTTGAGCAAACCCGTCTTTTTCAATTTCAACAATTCGTTCTTTGCCCCAAGTCTCAGCAGGTAACTTTTTGGTAAAAGTTCTTTGCTCCGTGTATAATACGATGCCTTTTTTCTTAACACGAATTAAGCAGCGATACTTACTTGTGCCGTCAGCTTTATCACGTTTTTGAATACTGTAAGACGCCATTGTTGAGGTTCCCCGTTGCCATAGTCCAATCTATTATGGTTCCCTATAGGTTCCCCGCGCAACTAAAAACGATTAAAAACGTGTAAAAATACCCCAAAATGTGAGAATGATGAATTTGCCAAATATAGACTCAAAGCAAGATACACCAAGGGTTGAGCTGGATAGAACGTTTAGCATAGCGCCTATGCTGGATTGGTTTGATTTAAATGTAAGTTATTGATATTAATAATGCTGATGTATTTCAGGTTCCCTATAGGTTCACCGCTGTTTTTTCTTGTCGTTATGGTTCCCCAAAAATCATTTTATACTAGAAATCATCATCTAAATAATTACGATATTGATTAGTGCATTACGTATTGTTGATATAAAATTGTTTTATAGTCCATTACATTAACTCACAGGAAGTTCATGAATTTTGAGCAAGTAAAAACAGCTACTATTAACTCAATTCAATTGTTTTTAGATGAAAAAAATCTTGATTTGATGGTTGGTGAGTTAAACGATGATGATTATAAGATTTTATGTCGTGGCTATGGTGAGTTAGAGTGGCCATGGGCGATTAGTAGCATTGGTAATGATGATCATAGCGTGTCTTTTTGTTTCAAAATAACAGGTGGGCACATACCTGAAGGTATTGCGATGGGGCTATATGATTTTGAAAGCGAAACGCTTTCTATTCATATGATTGAGTCTTTTGTGAGGGGAAAGGCTGATCACCCGCTAAGCGGTCGCATGATATACTTTACTTTAGTATCTGCAGCTTTGTTTATTGCAGCTTTTGATGGTAAGTTTTTGAATTTTGTTGACCCAGTGAACTCCGATTTAGAAAAACTTTATATATCATACGGTTTTTCAGGGCCTTACATCTCTGGGGCTGTGATGATTCAGTCCATTTCAATAGACGGTTTGCTCGAAAGTATTGCAGATTTTAGTGAAAGTGATTGATACTAGTTACTATGTGCGTATAATATGAACCCACTATAAGTAACGTGACTTATTATTAAAACTATACAGATAAATAGTTTTGAGTAGTAAATCACAAATTTTTTTATTTTTTTCAATGATACTTATTTTTACAAATGTCGTTGATAGGAGTATGGCTATGAAAACAATGGAAGCCTCTGCTATGAAAGCAACATTATCTGTAGATAAAGTCTATGGTCGTCTTGGATTAACCTTAAAAGGTCTATTAAAAGCCGCCCCTAAGCATTTAGATGATGCAAACAGATTTAGTGGCCCAGAAACACATGGGCGCCGTAAAGCAAAAGCAGCTTAAAAAAAGCTTCAAATCAATAAAAACAAGGCACCCTAGGGTGCCTTTTGTGTTTTATACTTTAAAATTTCGTTTACATATTTTTTTGCATATTATCTAATAAAGATAATGCGAGGGTTGAGACTCTGCACTCCCTCAGTTCTTGCATATCGTATGCGCTCAACGCATTGTTAGCCGCTTTTTGTCTCAATGTGTGTGCGGCTTTTGATGTTGCTTCTTGGCGTGTTCGAGCCAGTCCTTTTTGTGATAAATATTTTTTTACCGAGTATTGGCTTATCCCCAGTTTTGCAGCAACCTGATCACCACTCATGTGTTCATTTATGTAGTAGTCTTCAATTAGGTCGCTGAGTATTAATGCCATTGCTGCGCTCATTACTTGCCTTCCTTAGCCAGCTTTTCGGCTAGTGTTTTCATGTACTGTTGGCATGAACCGACCTGATCACGCGGCAGGGCGTACCATTGGCGCAGTGCTTGTTTGATTGCTTCTGACTGTTTCATGTAAACCCCTTATGCTGCTTTTGCAATTTGTTTGGATTGACCTGGCAAGTTAGCCCTTACCAGTGCTTCTGATAGTTGCGGCGGTACGCTGTTGCCGACACGGGCGACTTGTTGTTTCTTGGTCGATTTACCGTTGTAATCACTAATGATGTAATCTGAATTAAAGCCCTGACATGCAAATAATTCATGTGGTTCAAGCATACGCAGGCCAATATCGACTATTTGATACGGTTCACCTTTGATGGTGACTAATCCAAAACGGTCATTGGTGGTGATGGTGTGCAGTGGTTCATCACATGCAACCCCGTCTTGCTCATTGCCGTAGTATTTAATGAAGAACGCTCGCACTTCGCCTAGGTGTAAACCGCCAGCGGTGATGGTATGCGCGGGTTCGGTCATTTCAAAGCCGATGTTAGTGCCACGCATTTTGACCATGTGACTGGTGACTAATGCAAAGTGACCGCCTTTCACTTCTGCGCAGATAGTGCGTAACGGTTCATCTGCTGGCATGTTTCGTTGTGCGCTGGCATTTGCGCATTCAGTGATAAATGGTGTTATTACTGCTTGTGCCGGTGCAATAAATGGGTTGGCACAATCTATAACGAATTTTTGAATACCTTTGGCGATTCGCTTCATGGTGTTTTCTGCCAATGGTCTTTTACGTCCAAATATTGATTTACATGGAATAGTCCAATCAATACATTCTGCAGCTGTTCGCCACGGCAATAGCTTACCCGCTTTTACTAATTCGCTGTTGGGTGCCCCGTGTGTTGGTTGTGGCCAAACTATTGGCTGGTTGTCGCAACGGGCTATCATAAAGAAGCGTTTGCGGATTGTTGGTGAGCCAAAATCACATGCACGCATTTCACGCCATTCGACTTTATACCCAAGGCCTTTAATTAATTTTGCGGTATCGAGCAAGCCAAGCGTGTCAACGCATTCGGCAAGTGCTGGATGCTCTGCGTCTATTCCATTGCTGAGCATTTTCACAAATGCATCAAAGGTTTCGCCTTTACGGTCTGGGCAAGGTCGCATTGAATCGGTTACCTGGCACTCAATTACTGGTCCCCATGTTTTAAATTCTTCGACATTTTCGAGCATGATTATTTTTGGGCGGACTTTCATTGCCCAACGAATAGCTACCCAAGCAAGGCCGCGGATCTCTTTGTTTACTGGCTTGCTGCCTTTTGCTTTTGAAAAGTGCTTACAGTCGGGGCTAAACCATGCCAAATCAACTGGCTTACCTGCAGTGGCCTGTACTGGATCGATATCAAATACCGATTCGCAATAATGACGTGTGTCGGGGTGATTTGCCTTGTGCATGGCAATGGCATCTTGGTCATGGTTGATAGCAATATCAACACTGCGACCGATTGCCCAGGCGATACCGGTACTCGCACCACCACCGCCTGCGAAGTTATCAATAATTAAACCATTCATGCTGCATACCCCTGTAAACGTAGTTTTGAATCGGCAGTGCAGGCGAATAACTCAGCATCTGCTTGGGTGAAATCGCTAACTTCAATAGCGTTGCACGTTTTACACATACCCCAACCGCTGTAATTGTTGGGCTTATATGTCACTTCAACTTGCTTCTGGTCATGCATAAGCGTGAAGAACGGCGCCGATAAGGTCACTACACCTTGTTTGGTGCTGAATGTTTTTACGGGTTTGCTCATGCTGCACCACCTAATACCGCGCTTAAGTTTATTTTTGGGTAACCGTTAACTTGGTAACCCGCGATAGGGTGACCGGGTAATCTAATTTTTTGGTACTTGTATGTATGAATAATCGTTCTGCCAATCCCTTTTGCTAAATTAGTTAGGCCATTGCCCAGCGCTTGCCAGTAAAGACAATCAAGCGCCCCTAGTATCATGGCCACTTTGATTTGGTCGCCACTATGTATATGAAATGGCAATCTACATTTTTGGGCGCGATAATGGCCTAAGATATGGTTAAATGCTGCTTTATTTTTCATTTACGTCTACCCCTTAACAGTTATCGTATATGCCATGGTCAATGCAGATTTGATGCATTTCAGGAATTGCGCGATAGGTCCACACATCACCGCAATCACGGTTAAACTGCTTGATATACTTTTGACCAGGAACAATGTTGAAGCCTTTTTTTTTGGCTTTAGCGATAGTTCTAAGTTCTGAAAACGTAAAGCTATACTCACCATAACTATTCATGACCCATTCGCTGGCCATGCAATCATATTGCTTCCGGGCTACTGGCGTTGTTTCTTGAATTACTTCCATCATGCCACCTTGCTTGGTTTGAATTTGGCCCAGTCGATTTCTTTTATTTGTTCGACGGTGAATGCCACTTGTTCTAATCGTGCAACTGGGCGTGATAAGTTGCTTTTTTTAATACCGTTACGAATGGCTGAAACCGTATCTTGATGACCTGTCACGAAGTGATCGTTAAGTGCTGCGATGATGTCAGACGATTCGATGTTGGTAAGTTGCAGTAGCAGCTGCAGGCGTTCGGCCGACTCGCAACCTTGGATTAGGTATTTCATTGCTTACCACCTAATATTTTAGAAACATGTACAGGCATTTCACCGCTAAGTATTCCAAGCAATAAGTCACCAAGTTTTGATAAATAATAAAAGTAAGTGACAGTTAATGACCAAGTAAAAACCAGATCAAACCAATGCTGAAATCCTTGCCCTGTGATGGCTCGTTCTATTGAGTAGCTGCATATCTGCTCTGCAATGAATAAGCCCATGAACAACCAAGTCAACTTTTTAACGTCCATTGCGACAAGAGATAAAACCCATCGGTCGATTTTGTTTAATTTAACTTTCATATCTCACCGCCGGTACTTTCAATGATGTTGTTAATCATGGCGTCATGGTTAGACTGTTTTGTTTGTTCGCTGTTAGGTTTAGATTTATAGCTAGATGATGGTATTGGTTGTTTTTCCTCAAGCGGCATAAAGCCTTCTTCTGGATACTCTGAAATATGAACAGTCATGCCCTCATAGTAAGTTCCATCTTCCATGTCAACTTTCAGGTTGTTTGATACAGTGAACTCTTGTTCTAATTCATCTTCATCAAGCGGACAATCGGATATTGTAAGGCCTGCAAAGTCAGCAATGCTGATGATTTGGGCCATAGTTAATGTGACGCTCATGCTATATCCTCCAAACTTAACCCAAGCTCACGGGCTAATTTAATATCTTCTGCTTTGCTTCTGGCTGCTGCTTTGATTTTTGCCTGGTCACTAATCGCTTGATTGATGGCTTTACGGTCTTTGTATTCTTCACCGTCATTAATCACACCATTGAAAGCATTGCGGCTTTTAAGTAGTCCTCCCCATTCAATATCACCTTTGGTCACTTGCGCTGGCTGTTCAATTGCTTTTGGTGCTGGTGATGCCGTTGGCTTTTTGTCTGTTATTTTTTTTGAAACAAAATCAGGCACATTATTGCCTACTGATTCGTGATACTTAGCGCGGCAACGAGCCAGTATGTATTCGCGGTTTTCGCGGTAATATGCTCTTGCTGCAATCTGCTTTGGGGTGAGTTGGTTCATGCTGCTAAATCCTTGCGCTTAGTTGTCCATGTAATATTGTGATTTATTGTTAGTTCAAAGGTGTTGCCGCATTCATAGCATTCGCGGTCGTCACCATCGCTGTCGTAATCTTCGCCCTCTGACTCAATGGTTGCTTTACAATGAGGGCATGTGATTTTGTCATTAGAGTAGAAATCCCACTCGTCATATTCATAATCAGCCGCTCGCGCTAAAGCGGCTTCCTTTCTGGCGGTATCTTCTATATCTGCGCAGGGTTTACAAACCCAACCATTTTTACGGCCCCAAGGTGCCTCTGTTAATTGTGACCTGCCTATCCCGCAGCAAGCGCATACATTGTGTTTGTCACATTCAATATATGTCATCCAGCTTCTAGGCTTTCCATTGCATTCAGCGCAGCCATTAACCCAGTACCATTTTCCGTCTATAAGCTCCGCGTAAATGTGCTTCTCTGGCGGTTCCAAATTAATAGTGTCAGGTTTATCATGCATTTTTATCGAATGGCATGATGGGCCTCCTTCCTCGCGATAACGTTCAAAATCTCGTGGGTCGCTGCCATGGTAAAATGTCTGAGCGGTTCCATTGCGCACTCTTTTGGTATAACCATCTAAGCGAGGGTCATTTATTAATTGTGGATAGCTCATGCTGCCACCTCGTTGTGTGGGTATTGCTTTCTTATAGTGCTAATCGCTTCTTCCATGGTTGGGTGGCGCTCATGCATGCGACCCTCACGCAGATGGCGTTTATGAGCGGTAAACTTCAACATGCGCGGTCCAGATGGTTCGATTTGAAAGCGGATCATGCGGTCATGCGCAATGACGACTGCTTTTGTTAGGTTGCTATAGTCAAAAGTTGACATGTAATGGGAGGCTTTACTGTTGATGAATAAGCCCTGTTCGCCAGATGGCTGAATATTTCCAAACATGTGATTTGCGCCGCCGTGAATGTCACATAGAAAGTCAAAGCATTCACGTTGGTCTGCGTTAAGCCAAGGATAATGCTTGGCGTAGTAGTCATGTGTTGGATTCATGCTGCCACCTCGACTTTAGCTGTGTCATAAGCGCGTTTAGCTGCTTCATATTCGCTGCCAAATATCTCTGTTGCATCCTTAAGCGTGAGGCGGGTATTGAGGTAAATAACGTCATCGTGAAGAAACAACGAAAGAGGTGTGAATAAGCAATTACCCCAGTCAGTACCGATAGCTTTAAGCAGTGGTTCGCGGGACACTTCTTCTGGCGACATGGCTTCATACTTATTTCTGATAGCTTCTAGTGCTTCGCGATCTGCTGCTTTCGGTTTTCCGTATTTAGGTGATGACGCAAACGAACTTGAGGCTTTAGGCTTCATCCAAAGGTGGTTGTTTTCAAGTTGATTGAAGTTGTGAAAGTTTATTCCAGCAAATGAAATACGTTCGACCCGATTACTAAAAATTGGCTTACCACCGAAGTGATCTGCTAATTTAGTGGCTTGAGTAATAAGCTCTGCTTTAGCTGTTTCAAATGCTTTAAATTCTTGTACTGCTTTATCGTTGGTAATTTTGAAGTAACTCATAATCGCTGCTCTCTTCGATTGTTAGCCTATGTATGTGGCCCATTCCAAAACGTCTTTCTTTGTTTTGGGGTTAGTGGTTCCAGTTGGTTTTCGGTATCTAATTTCAATATCACGGCACTTTTCTTGTGCCTTGGTTAGCTCTGCGTATTGCCTGGCTAAACTGGGCGTTGATAAGCCGTGGCTGAGTTTTTGTGCTTTCATTTTGGCAAACAGGTCATCACGGGTTTTCGATAGCTTTTGTTGATATTCTTCAAGTGATAGCTCTCGTCTATTTGGATAAGTCCCAGTGAATCGACTGCATTTTTTATCTGCAGCCTTTTTCACTATCGTTTCACTCACTCCGAATACAAAAAACATAGAACCCCCTTAAACTGTTTAAGCCGCTTTTGTGCTGTGTACGTGGTCTTTTTTGGCTTGGTCGCGTAACTGGTCTAGGTATTCAGCTAGGTCGGTTACGTTGATCATCCAAATCGATTTGTTGCTTTTACCTGTGCGAAAAGCGGGTATGGGCAACTTGCCTGCTTTGGCGTAGTTCTTGGCGACACCCGTTGATAGCCCAAAAAACTCATTACAGATGTCTTCGAGTGGGATAACGGCTTTGTTGAACTGGGCCATGAGTAAAAATGCTGTGTTCATTGGTTTTCCTTGGCATCTTGTTCGATGCGAGCCTGTATCTGTTTTTTGGCGCGTTGCCAGCCGGTGATGATGCGATTAAGCGCGACGGCTTCATTTGGGTATTCATTCAGCATGGCTTTGCAATCTGCTATTTCGCGGTCGCAATATTCGATTGCCGCGCTCATATACTTGCCCTTAGTTGAAACACGGTGCCGCTTTGATGCAGTGGTGTGTTGCGCCATAAGGTGATGCGGCCTGTGTTGTAGTTGTAACGCATGGCCAGTTCGCTGCCGATTTCGCCTGCTTTATGCTCATATTGTTGAATGAACGCCTGACTTGGGCTTGCAAGCGTTAGCTTGCGCTCGAGTATTTCAATGCGCTCCATCACTCGTGGGCATTCCATTGGGTCTTGCTTGGTGGTGAGCAGACAGGCAAAACGAATGCTGACCAGGTGGAAGTGCTCAGCGCGTTCTTTGTCTGTTTTTGGTGTGTTAGTCAGTATCATTTTGCCGTCCTCGGTTAATTTCCTAACTACAATTTAAGAAAACTTAAATAATTTGTCAATAAAATAATTTAGGTTTTCTTAAGTTATTTTAGGGTTAATGATTTTTTGAGGGTGAGGTGGTATAAATAATTAGTTAACTAAGGAGGGTTTATGGCGTTGATAAAGTGTGATGAATGCGGAAAAGAGAAAAGCAGCGCGGCAAAGGCTTGCCCGCATTGTGGTAAGAGCCGAGATCATATTTCGTCAGGGGTAGTTTGGTTTGCAATTGCTGGGGTGATTGTGTTTTTTGTGGGTATTAATTTTGTAAATACAGCCGCTTTTAAAACCCAAAAAGCTGAACAGAAATTAATAGCTCCAGCCCTTAAAACCTCTAATTATCGTAAACCCAGCCCAGAGAATTCACTTGAAGGCGTTACCGATTATATTGGTCGATTTAATGTTGATGTCGCGACAAAATATGATGTTGAAATTAATAAGGCTGGGAATATTTTCATTGATAATGAAGATTATCAAGTGTCATTTGAGACCTTAGACAACGTTGTTACTTTTATTTCTATAGGCTTAAAAGGGGCCGAGCCTTGTCGGTTTGGCGAGAAAGTCTCAAATTATGATGACTACATTAGTTATTTAGGCTTAAAAACGGCAGACCTTAATATTCATCCTAACTCTACTAAGACCACTTTTCGCTACACTATCCCATCAGGAAAAGGAAGTATCTCTATCTTGTGCCCAAATTCAGGAGGGATGTTAACTCTTTACGTTAGACAATCATAAAAGTACTGAATACCAAAACACTTTACCAATCACAGTGATTTGTTTTAGGTCATCACCTTCGTAGCGTTCGTCGGGCCATTCGTCTAGATTGAAGCTGCGAAGGCGCAAACCACCACCTGGTAATTTGTATAAGGTTTTAATGCGTAACATGCCATCGTGATTGATGGCGTACATTTTGCCGTCGATCACGTTAGTTTGTGAAGTGTCCACGCCCACTGTGGAACCATTGGGCAATACTGGCTCCATGCTGTTACCACTGACGCGAACACACGCGGCATTTGTAGGGTCTACGTTTGACTTGCGTAACGTTGATTTTGCAAAGCGTAATTTTGGCCCGTAAAAATGAGGCATTTCCGCTATGCCGTGTCCTGCGGCGAGTTCTACTTCCATGTAAAAAGGGATCTCTACTTCATCATCATTGAGTGGGGTATTACTGTCCCACGTTTCCATTGGGCCAGCCCATTCGGCGTTGCTGACTGGTTTGGGCTCGCTACCAAACAATAACCAATCTGGCGAGCATTTTAATGCTTTTGCAAGTTTGTAAAGGTTTTCGCCCTTGGGGGCTGTGTCACCAGATTCCCATTGCGAAATAGTCACGCCAGATACTCCAACCTTTTTACTTAGCTGGATCTGGGTAAGTTTTATTAATTTTCTTCGCTCTTTTGAGCGTTCACCGAGTGTTTTCATATAAGTTATCTTAAATCAATTTGACTTAGTTTTTATTTGGGCTTAAAGTTGATAAAAATTTAGGAAAACTTAAATTCGAGGTCGTATGAAAAAACAAATAGCTGTAGACCATTTCAAAGGTAAATCGAAGCTTGCGAAAGCCTTAGGTATTTCACCTGCTTCAGTTTCACAGTGGCCTGATGATGTTCCTCAATTACGCGCTTATCAGATTGAGCGTTTAACTAAGGGCAAACTTAAAGCGGATTTACCGCTAATCAAGCAAGCAGTTTAATTTTAGCCGTAAGCAGGGAGAAAAGCATGAAACAAGTATCACGTTTAACGCTGTTGATGAAAGCCATTAATAAGTGGCTTGAATTGCCAAAAGTGAGCCGTTCGGCATTGGCCACTGCCGTGGTGCAGGCGGTTGATGATTTGAAATTGGTGAGTGTATTAGCCAAAGAGGGCATTTCGTTTACGTATTCTGACGATATTTATAATGATTCGCGAGTTAATGCGCAAAAGATTTTCCGTTGGCTTGGGCAGTATGCTGACCAACACGCAGTACCTGAGCGTTTATTTTATGTTGAGCAGGCCATATTGGCTGCAATGCCGGTTGAGTTGCGCATTGGTTATTTAAACGATGTTTACAACATGGTTGGCGTAACGGTGGTGGTTGATCACGTTAGTGATGGTATGTCGTTAAGCACGAGTGACATGGCTGCGACGTTAACTAAGGAAAACAGCGAGGCGCAAATTGCGGTTATTCGTTTGGGCTTAGTACCTTCGCGTCATGATGTTGAACAGGCCTATCGTGAGTTGCGTGAATCGCGTGGCATGACTCAGGCGGCTATGGATGCGTTTGAACGCAACTACCCATATTTATTTGATAGCAAATTAAAGTCGGTTGGTTAGTTATGTATAACGTTGATGATGCGAATGATATGGCTGAACTGCATTTGGCCGCTGAGCTGGCTAAAGCAAAGCCTAGCTTACCACCATTGACCGGGCATTGTTTTTATTGCCATGCACCGATTACCGAACGCTTTTGTGATGCTGATTGCCGTGATGATTATGAACGCAACCAACGCAGAAAAGTAATGAGAAAGCGAGGTTGATATGTGGTGGTTTATTTTTGGTTGGTTAGGGTTGGCAGTGATTTTAACTATTGCGTTTTGTTTGATGTTTAAAGGGGCGGGGAATGACTCAGTTAAGTGCTAACAGTTTGATTAAAAAGAAAGAGAAGTGGGTTATTGAAATAACGGGCGAAAAGTATCATTTCACCCGCTGGTTGGGAGATTAGGTTCACGAAAGTTATGTATCTGTATCACAAGAGGTTGCTTGTATACATGCAGTGGCTATTGTGCAAGGTTTTCAACCACCACATTGTTTGTACTATCTCAAAAAACTTGTTGATTAAATTCAACTTGAACTAGCGTTGGTGAGCGCTGTTTTAAACGCTTGTAATCAAGTGTTGAGAAGTCTAGCAACATGTTATCAGGATAGTCGCTAAGCCACTTTTTGAACTCACCTACGGTTATTGATGGTTTGTATTGTTCCATGATTCGTCCTTGATGGGTGATGTTATGAATTTTAAAAATAAGAAACCCCGCTTAAGTTTGGCGACAGAACGGGGTTAATACCTAAAAGAGAGGCAGTTACATGTTACGCACGCATTTTAGTTACGTCAATTTAGCGTTTTGGTGTGAGGTGTCTATATGAGTATTGCATTAGTTGCAAAGGCATTTAAATTGCGCCTCGGAAACCCTACTCGAAAAATTGTTTTGGTTAAGTTGGCTGACAACATGAACGATCATGGGTACGGTTTTCCGTCTTATGATGAAATAGCGTATCTGTGCGAGATAAGTAAGCGCTCAGTTATTCGTCATTGTAAAGAGCTAGAAGAACAAGACATTATCAAAATTGTTCACCGTAAATCGCAACACGGCAACAGAAGCAATGCATATTGGTTAAATATTCCGTTAGTTGATTCCCTTTTGTCTGAGCAAAATCGTAAGTTGGAAAAGTCTAATTTTGATAGTGACAATTTGTCACCCTTTATAGAGTACGACGAACCTGACGAACAAAAAGAACACAGTGTCACCCCTCAAAGTGACACAGTGTCACCCCTCAAAGTGACACAGTGTCACCCTGCTAGTGACTCTGTGTCCAAAAAAGTGGACAGAGGATCACTCAGAACCATCATTGAACCATCAATAAAGCATAAAGATATTATCACCCACTCAAAAAAATCTGATTTGGATTTTTCTCCATGGCCTGCTTTGCCAAGTGAACAACTTTTTAATGACTGGCTTGCCGTTCGTAAGCAGAAAAAAGCCAAATTAACCCAAACTGCGATTAATCGCCTGACACCGCATTTGGTGAAAGCCGTTGATGCTGGCTGTTCGGTTGATGACGTTTTTGAGTTGTGTGTTTCACGTTGCTGGATTGGTTTTGAATTTGATTGGCTGGTTAACGCTGGCCTAGTTGCTAAGCAAGCGGTTAAGGCTGATTGGTCTTATGCCGTTTTTGACCCTGAGGATCCTTTGGTATGAAAACACTTCAATCAGTAATTAATTCAACTCAGGTGGGAATGCCGAACGCTGGCCGCGCTAACAAGCAGCCTTCAAACATGGATATGGCGATTGTTGACAGTGTGTTTTCAAAGTTGCGGGTGTTGTTTCCTGTTGGTGCTCCTCGGGCAGAAGACGAAGCCGTGCACAAGAGTGAATGGCTTAAAACGCTCGCATTGCAGCAGGTTAGAACCACCGAGCAGGTGCAAATGGGGTTAAACCGCGCAAGACGTGAGCAGGGTGATCGCCAGTTTTGGCCTACGCCACGCCAGTTTGCTTTGTGGTGTCAGCCAACGGCTTGTGATTTTGGGTTACCTGATTTGGATTCGGCTTATCGTGAAGCCAAAAAGCATTATCACAATTTGACTAAGCACAAGTGGAGCCATGATGTTGTTGGGTTGGCGACTCGTGAGTGTGGTAATTGGTTGTTTGCGACAGGGCTTGAAAAAGATGTGTTAACCATGTTTACCCGCCAATACGAGATTATGTGTCGAAAATTCGCTAATGGTGAGTTGATTGATGTTGAATTACCCAAGGCGTTACCCACTCGTGCTACCCGCCGCATTGAACCAGAAGAAGGCAAGGCGCTGGTTGCAAAGTTTAGACGTCAACTCGGTTTAAGGAGTGCTAGCGATGAATAAGCCTGTTTTGAGTAAACCCGCTACTCAAAAAGAACGTTTGTGTCGTGTGTTGAGTCAAGGTCGGTTTTTAACCCTGTATGAGATTCAGCAAGAGTGTTTTGAGCGATTTGGTGTGCATGATAGCGAGTGTGCGTTAAGTGCGCGTTGGCGCGAGTTGCCTGTTTCGGTTAAGCAAAAGCGCCGCCGTGATAAGTGTCAGGCGTGGGAATACAGGTTGGTGGCATGAGTATGGCGGCATCAGGTGTTGAAGTGGGAAAGCTAAACGATGCGGCGTTACGTCGTTGGTTACGTGCTGGGGTTATTCGCGATTATCGTGATCCGCAGTTTCCTGAAATTCGTTTACGTGCTGCTGCTGGTCGAACGCGGGCGAGTGTTCATTTGGTGTTGAATGAAAACGGTAAGACGGTTTGGCAAAAGGTGGGTACCTGGCCAAGCATGTGTATTAAAACCCTATGCGCTGATTTGCCTGTGATGTTGGCTAAACGCAGTGGCGGCAATATGGTGACTGGCCAGTTTGATACGGTCGGCAGTTTGCTTGAGTGGTACCAGGAGCATATTGAAACTAACACGACGTTAAGCAAAAGTTGGCGCAGCAATATTAAGTCGATGATCAAGTGTCATTTGTTGCCTCGTTTGGCTGATGTTCGTTTGGCTAATGTGAGTTTTATTACTGTTGATGGCGGTTTAGTTAAGCCGATGTTGGTTGAAGGGTTTTCACCTAAATACATTCGCGAGGCCGTTAATAAGCTTAAAGCTGTGTTTGCTGCGGCGTCAAAGTTGCGTTTGATTAGTGCTAACCCTTTAGCCGGTTATCGAGTGACGTATTCAATTAAGGTGGCTGATGTGGTTGATACTCGCTTGTTTGAGTCGGATTTGGCGGCTTTGTTTACTCGCTTAGGTGAGGTGGTGATGCCGGTGCAGATGTTGTTTGTGTTGATGATGATGTTCGGTACTCGCATTAATGAGACTCGTTTGGCTCGTTGGGAGCACTTTGCAGGGGATTATTGGGTGATACCCGCAAGCAATGCCAAGAACAAGCAGGAACATCGGGTACCTATGACTGATTCGGCTAAGGCGTTAATTCAGCATTATCGTAAGTGGCAGCTTAAGCATGTTGGCAAACGCTCGTTTTTGTTTCCTGGCAATGTTGGTGCTATTTCAATCCGCAGTGCTCATGAGTGGCACACTCAAATTCGCTTTAAACACTTCACGAGTCATGATTTACGTCGTTTGTTTCGCACCATCGTTGCTGACTTAGGTGTCGATACCATGATTGGTGAACGTCTGCTTAATCATTCATTGCCTGTTTTGCTGCGTAAGTACGTTAAATCGACCTTAGATAAGGGCATGAGCCAAGCGTTAGACCAATATCACCAGTATTTAATTTATCGTGGGTTTTCTTCTGTTGCGCCCGAGATATTGCCTAGATCGTCCGTTGAAAGTGAGAACGGTCAAACCAAGAGTGCAAGCGGTTGGCTGTGATGATCACCGCATCATTATTAGAAGAATATGCAGTTAAGGGATTTTGGGGGCGAAATGGCATTACGCGGGTTTAAGATTTTGAGGGCAGGCCGAACGATTCGTGGGTTAACTCAGTCCGAGGTTGCCGAGTTTTACGGGGTGAGTGAACGGACTTATCAACGATGGGAAAAAGGGTTAGCCAGAGTGTCGTTTGATGATGTTTCGGCAATATGCGACCAGGTGTTTCGGTTAGGGATTGATGAAATAAAGGCGGTGATTAGTGACGAAGATTAACGTGCAGCAGCTGGACCATCAACAAGCGGCATTGAATATGAAGGCCTTGCGCCATGGTTTAAAGCGTTGGGGTAATTACTGGGCATATCAAGAACGGGGCAAAGGCTTTGCTAACCGAAGCCAGTGCGACAAGTTAGGTGAGGTGATTGTTTACGGTAGTTCTGCAGTGATTGAGGTAACGCCCCCGCGTGAAGTTAGGCAGTTTGATGTGATGATTGAACGGTTAGCACCGCAATGCATACGGGCCATAAGGGCGCATTACATCAGCCAAGGCCAGTGGGCACTGGTCGGGTTCGAAAGCAAGAAAACGTATTTGTATTGGTTAAGACGAGCAGAAATAGAAATAGTGAGGTGAGTATGGACTTTTTTGGAATTGGTAATGCAATCAAAGCATGTGCAAAGATTTATTTTAGAAGTGCTATTCAAACTGGAAGAACAACAGCATTGATTCATAGCTTAAAGGAGGGTGACAGAGTTTATTTTAGAAAGCATGAGGAAGCTAAGTGGTTTGAACGCCGTCTTAAAGACTTTGGTGTTCAAGGTGTTGATTGCCTAGCTTGGTCGAAAATAGATGTTGGTGTTAATTTTAGGCAAGGAAAAGCTAAAGGTAATGCTGTATTGGACCACATGTTAATTGAAGAAATGTACCTGAAGGCAATTGATGATTGCAGTCGTAATATCAAAGGGATTGAAGATGAATTAAGCACAAGGTCTAGCGTTGTTGAAGCTGAACCCACAAGAAGATGCAGACCAGATATTGATATGAGGAGGTGGTTTGTTGACTAAACACTGTAAGCGTTGCAACAAGGCAACCAATCACCGAGCGCTGGAACGTTTAGGTTTCATGTCTCAATGTGTGGTTGCCATTGTTACTGGGTTTAAGAGCGACTTAAGAGAGTTTAAGTTTGAGTGTGTTGAATGTGGTACACAATCGAAATAGTGAGGTGAGTATGAGCGGCTTAAAAGTGAAAATTCTTAAAGTAAAAGATAAAGATTTATGTGTATACGGTGACTACTTAAATGAAAGTGCAGCAGATGAGTTTGTTAGTGGTTCTTATACTCACATCCAGCATGTAGAGGATAACTCTATAGCCGAGGCCGAAATTACTGGGCAGATGCCTGCAGGATGGCCAATGGTACTAATAGGTGAATGTGTTAACTAATTATAGTCCTGAGTTGATTGATAGTAATAGTGAGGTGAGTGATGGGTTCATGCGTTAAGTGTGGTTCGGCTGCGATAGCAGTTAAATGGATTGGCAATGGGCAGACAATTGGCATAAGTAAATAACAGTTCGATAGAACCGAGTTTGTAAAGCCCGTTGCAAGAACCTTTGATTATAAGGTGATTTCAATAAAAGAACATTTATGTAAATCGTGTGATTGTTGCGGTTATGAATGGCGAGAAAACACTAAAGATAGCGCGTCAAACGGTGAGCCCACCCCTCCACCCCTCCGGATATTTAAAGGTGTTGGCTAATGAGGAAACACTGTAAGCGTTGCAACAAGGCAACCAATCACCGAACGCTGGAACGTTTAGGTTTCATGTCTCAATGTGTGGTTGCCATTGTTACTGGGTTTAAGAGCGACTTAAGAGAGTTTAAGTTTGAGTGTGTTGAATGTGGTACCGAATCTAAATAGTGAGATAGGTATGAATATTGTTTTTTGGATTTTGTTTATCTTGTCGTGTTTATCGACTTTAATTTTTATGTTTGGAGTTTTATTTCCCCCTAAACTTGGCCGTAAATTGCCAGTACCTCCAATGCCTGACTGGTATGGGAAAACTGGGAGTTCTTGCGTTAATTCTAGTCCTGAGTTGATTGAGTCTAACAGTGAGGTGAGTATGACAAATAGGCATAGTAAGTATTGGTTTGATAAACCGCAGTGTGAGGCTGATCTTGAAGGTGTAATGCTAACTGGTATTCGTGTTATTAGAAAATCAGAGGCAGTTGATATAATGAATGATCAGCATGAGCAGATTGATGCATTAACTCAAGATAAACACACAATCATCACTAATCACCTTAACGTTCTATCTTAGTGCATCATGGCGGTACCAGTACCGGAACATGGCCGCGAACATAATATTAAGATGAGGGATGCAATACTGAATGTAATGGCGAGTAGTGTTGCCCCTTACCAAGTTAATGGCACTGGCGAGAAGAGTGAAGCGATTGAGTCATTAAGGCAGGCTATTCAAAATTGTGAAGAGCATGGTCGAGTGTATGTCGAATTGAACGGCGAGTGGTCTAAAGGGTATCAACAGGTTACTGGTGTAGTCGTTGATGACGTTGGCGATATTGTTATTAACTAACGTTAGTACCTAAAGCATAGCCGCAGGCCTGCGGCTTTTAACTGAATAATGAGGTGTGTATGAGTAATTTGTTTTTAGGTAGTGGAACCTTATATATAGACGGTGTTGAATTGGTCGATATAAACATTATAAAACCTACCAATAAGCCTTCGCATAGTTGGAATGGTGATCTATCTACCTGCATCAAGTGTGGAGATAAAGATTGGATGGCGGATGAATTCTGCTCTGAATCACTATTAGTAAAGCCATCAGCCACGTTAGATGACCGTTTTACTGTCACTCGCACCGAACTCATTAATGATAATTACTCTCAACAACCCCTCAAAAAATAAATGGGTCCTTCTGGCTCGGTGCACTGCGGGGGAGGACAAG
>Ga0099847_1000067_pt1 | contig 29886 bp, 37 predicted proteins | sample CB_VirMetaG_2_FD_78178 | JGI IMG/M metagenome (GOLD analysis project Ga0099847, IMG submission 78178) | Freshwater to marine saline gradient viral communities from Chesapeake Bay - CB_1504_2 Viral MetaG | ecosystem: Environmental > Aquatic > Marine > Coastal | place: USA: Chesapeake Bay...
AGCCTGATCTCCTCAGCTCAGTCTGTGGACGAAGCCTTGGCTGGGTTTAACGCTCTATCTGAAACACTGTCTGAAGGAGCCGCCGATGTCAGCGCAATTAATCCCGTTGCCTCAGTACCTGCAGGAAGCTCAACTGGCGGGGATCTTGTCAGCACGAGAGGCGTGCCTGATCTTTCTGGCGGAGGAGTTAGCGAACCTGTTTATGCTGGATCAGATAGAGCTGACATCGGAGGAGTTCTTAGCGGTGAGCAAACTGGAGATGTGGGAAATGCCGGTAGCCAACAGTCAGCCAGTGTAGAACCGGGCGCCGTAAACGCTCGCGTAGACATCGGCTCAGGCGCGATCACCGCTGCCTCGGGGCTGCCGTACAAGTCGGAACAGACAGCTTCCGTTGCGCTAAGATCCAAAGGTCTTTCGGACTCCCACCAAGTGTCAGCGGTGGACGGTGGTTTCGTGCTGACGCCTAAAGCTCCACCAACCAACCAGGAGACAGTGAATGGCCAAGAGCTGCAAGGGCAAACGCCCACCCAAGAAGTAGTCGAACCTATGGACGACCTGGTGCTGCCTGACGTACAATCAGCAGCATCAACCTCCGAGGTATTGCCTGATGAGCAACCAACCGAAACCGCCGCACCTGCTGGACGAGTTCTCCCCGGAACAGATAGCGGAACTAGCACCTCACGAGCTGGAAGCGTTCGAATTGCTGAACTCAGCGCTCTCGCTCAGCGAAGAGGAATTGAAGCGGGAGCTACAGACCTGGGAGCAATCTCGGTCAGCCCAGCCACGCCAGAGGATTTGCTGGCACTTCCCCGAGGAACCAGAGGATTAATCGAATCCGTAGCTAAAGCGTTCGGCAAAAATGTAGTCTGGTACAAGCCCTCTGAAGCCGCGAAACCTTACGTGCCCGACGGCTTTGTTGTTCGAGGCAAAGCAGACGAAGCTGACACCATCTATTTGAGCGTTGATGGGTCAGTCTCTCCAACCCGTACCGCCTATCACGAAGTCCTCCATCAGCTTCGCAACGATGCGCCTGACATTTACGACGAGTTCAGTGCTGCCATCCGCCCGCTGATTGACGAAGAGCAGGCGATGCGCGTGTCTGTCCAGGAAGCGAGCCGATCACCTGACGGCCGCGACGGCACACAGGCTCTGGGCGATAACGTCTATTTCGAAGAGCTTGCCGGTGACATCTTCAGCGATAGCGCACACAAGCCGGAGTTCTGGCTGGATGTCGCTGACCGCATGACAGGCGAAGTAGCCTCTCGCTTCTTTAAACTGATCAACACTTTGCTGGAGCGAGCCAAGGCTGCGCTGTCTTCAGACCGCACCTTTAACTCAGACAGCTATGTCAAAGACTTGGAAGCCGCTCGCAAAGCTGCCGCTAAGGCCGCTGCGCAATACTACATCCGGCAGAAACAACGAGGCAAAGCCGACCTGCGTAACGCTGTTCGCACTGCCAATCAAACCGCTGCTGAGGTGCTGGAGAGTCCACGCCGTAAGACTGAAGCCCTGGGCGACTTTACTTATTCGAGAGATAAGGTTGGCGGCATCACGGTGTTTGGTGACGCTCAGGATATCCGCAGCCTTCTGCCTGACGGGGTGGTGGGGCGTGTAGTCAAAGACGGTTTGGCCTTCACTCCTGCTGACGCTCCCCGCGTGAAAGGTGCTTTGGCTGGCAGCAAACTAGCCTACAGCCGCGCAGGCGAAGTGCTGGACAAGCTGCCTATGCGCAACGGTAAATACTTGGGCGCTCCACCTAAATACGACACTCCTGCCAAGATCGGCACTTTGCGCCGTAAGCTGCGCCAGCTCGCAGACGAAGGGGCTGACGGTCGCTTGTGGTACGAGAACTCCGGCAAAGAGGTGCTCAAGATGGTTGGCGGGGATGTGCAGGAGGCCCGCAAGTTTGTAGCCTTACTAGCGATCTATTCTCCTCAGGCAAAGGTCGGTGCAAACTCTACGTTCGCTCTGCGTGCCTGGGCTCAATACAAAGCTGGACAGCCTATCGACATTAAGCAGAAAGCTTTTGACGACAACGCCAACGCAGCGATGCGCGACGTAGACGCGTTCTGGTCCGGTGAAAAGACTGGTAACTTTTTTAATAATCTCCTGCGCGAAATCGACCCAGCGACCGAAGGCCAGCAAGGCGCAACGATCGACATGTGGATGATGCGTGCAGCAGAATACCCGACAGACGCTCCGAGCAAAACGCAATACTCGTTTATGGAAAACGAGACTAACCGTATTGCTCGGGATCTGGGCTGGGAACCTCAGCAGGTACAGGCCGCAATCTGGGTGGCGATGAAAGCCAGGATGGAGAACCCTGGCGTTAAGAAAAACACAGAGGCCAGCTCTGAGAAAAAAGGCTGGCTGACCTACGAGTTCCCAGTCAAGAACGGCAGACCTGTGAAGACGCGCAAGATCCTGAACGCAGAGGCCCACCGCGACAACTGGCTGAAGCACGCCTTCAGGCACGACCCGACCAGCACAGACACCGCTTTGGCCAAGTTCGATTTCGGTGACGGGCTACGCCGCCACATCGGCCAGATATCTGTCGAAGCGAGACCGAGCACCAAACTGCCGATCTTACCTGGCGTACACTCGGCCCCTTACGCTCAGCAGCTGGAGTTCCAGAATGCTGCTCGCGCTGCGTTCCTTTCAGAGGATGGGTCTGACCGGCTTGCTCAGCTGTTAGGCTTGATGGTCGATACGGCAGACATCACCGTGCCTGGGGTGTGGGAAGGTGAAGTCTCGCCAAGCACTCAGCTGCAAGTAGCTGTGGCGCCAATTGCCGGGACCGATGGCAAGAACGAGGTCGATCCCGACCAAGCCAAGCTGCTCGACACTTACGCCGCAATAGCCGGTTTGGTGCTTCGCCAGGACGGCGTGGGCTGGCATCGCCCTTTTTACAACGCAACCAAAAAGACGTCGAACGGTCTAGACCTGGATTTCAAGAGACCCCTTCGAGCTCAAGAAGCCAAGGACATCGAAACGGCAATCGACGGCTGGATGCGCGAAAACAACAAACCAGCTAACTGGCGTGATCGATTCGCCATGATTTCTACACCTAGGGGTGTACGCCTTGTTAGTTTTGGTGTAGTATCTATAGACGAAATGTCTGGCAGCATGCTGTCAGCTCTTGAACCTGTTGTTGCCGGTGAGGCAGAATCTGTCTGGTTCAAGTCGTCAGGAAATTTAGTTTTCAATGATTGGAAGGAGAACCCTAATGGGGAAAATTACGTTAAGAGGGCCAGCGCCGCCGGATCACCCGATGTTCTCGAGTGGGCCAGAGATGTTCTCGCCCCTCGGGTCCAGTCAGTCTTCGACGAATACAGTGCCAAATACGGATGGGGCGACCCAGGCAAACTCGTCTTCAGCAACCGTCGATCTGGGACCGTCGGAGCTGATGAAGGCGTACAAGAAAGAGTACCCGACACCAACGCTGACACCGGAGGACGAGGCGATCGACGGCCAGCTGCGGATGGCCAAGTTCAAGCGTCAAGCGGAGTACGCCAAGACACTGACCAAGAAAAAAGACTAGGCAAGTACGACCCATTACCCGGTGCGCCAAACGTGCCGGGCCTCAACGGGCCTCTTCGCGGTGTGGTTGATGTAGCTGAAGCCTACGCCCGCCAGAATGGCATCAACCTCAAGCGCCAATCCGAATACGTCAAACTGGACGAAGGCCGCGCCCGTCGCTTAGCCGGAGCCTACGCTGCGATGGAGAATGCACCTCAAGACCCCAAAGTCAAAGAGGCCTACGCCAATCTTATCCAGCAAACTGCTGCTCAGTACCAAGCCTTGCGAAACGCCGGATATCGCTTTTGGTTTATCGACCCTGCTACTCAGGCTGGTCAGGAATACCTTGCTTCTCCTTGGAACGCTCTTCGCGATCTTGACCAAAACCAGTCCATGGGCGTTTACCCTACGGCCGATGGCTTTGGTTCAGATCAGACCTTTGACGCGTCCAAGAATCCGCTCTTTTCAGAGACCGGCCTGGAGTGGCCAGTAGGCGAACCGAACTCTACAGTCATGGCGCCTGTCTACGCCAATGATCTTTTCCGCGCTGTGCATGACGCGTTTGGCCATGGCCTCGAAGGCGCAGGCTTCCGTGCTCAGGGCGAAGAGAATGCCTGGCAAGCGCACGTCCGCCTGTTCACTGGCTCAGCAGTAGCCGCGATCACAAGCGAGACTCGCGGACAGAATAGCTGGGTTAACTACGGCCCTCAAGGTGAGGCCAATCGCACGGCCTCGGCTGAAGATACTTTCTTCGCTGATCAGAAAGTAGGCTTGATGCCTGAGTGGACCTGGACCGAAGGCCGGGCCGGTGACATGGAATACAGCAATCGCCGGGCAGGTCGGTCAGCTGTGTCAGACTACACCCCAGACACCAGCCTGGTTGATATCTTCAAAGCGATGAAGTCCGACGCTCGTTTGATGCCAAAGTCTGTTCGCAACAAGGTTGAAGCTCACCCGCTGGCTGCCGAGATTCGCAACGTGCAGGACAACTTTTTAGACATCCTCGAACAGTTGGAGACAGATGGCTTGGTTAAAATTAATTGCTAAATATCTAAGAGGCAATTATGGCTACCTGCACCTACACTTTTCAAACCGCTCAAGGTCCGATCACGATTAAAGGACAGGCCGAGTTCAAGGCCTACCTTGCCAGTCAGGGTGTGGAGAGCATACTGCCTGCAACGCTGATGAGCAATCGCCGCAGTCAGACCGAGACGCCCGAGTTCAAGCGTTGGGCCGGAACCGACACTCCGGTCATTCCAGGTAATGAGGTAAACGACACTGACTTTAGTGGCCCAGGGCCTTTCGTGATGCAAGCTTTTCACGGAACAACCCACAGCTTCTCGGTCTTTGACGCTTTAGAGAAAGGCAACAAAGAAGGTCAGTTTGGCGCTGTTAACTACTTTACATCCAGCGAGCAAGACGCTAGCGACAACTACGCGGGCGTAGGGCCTGACTTGACGTCTAGGCTTGAAAATCTTCGCGAGCGTTTGGAGCAAGACTTCGAGAGCCTAGTTGACGACGGCGCCAGTCCGGACGATATAGCTTCTGAGATTAACCGGCGCTACGAGATTGATCTGCAAGCGCAGGATGTACCCCGCGTGGATAACGAACTGGATGGGCCTGTCGACCCTTACGCCCTTGCCAGCGATGTGGCCCAGCGCGTTCTGAACGGCGGCGAAGAGATCGTCATGGAAGTGTATGTCAAAACAGAGCGGCCTTTTGTCGCCGGAGATCCTGAGCGCTCTCCCTGGTTTGAGTTCTTTGACGAAGCGCAGATTGAAGCGCAAGCGCTGGAGCGCGTGGCGGACAACGAAGGGCCTTCTACGGAGGATATCGAAGCTGATCGAGACTCGTATGAAGACGCTCTTCAAGACGCTCGCTATGAAATTATGGACGAGCAGGAAAACCCGCTGATAGCTGCGGTGCAAACGGTCGCAGATCGCTACGATTTTGATCCGTCAGCAGTGTTGACTAGCCTATACGACGTGACCGCAGACGGCAGCGTTAAGCACTCACGCCTTGAGGACGATTTGCGCCACCTACTGGATCGTAGCTATGTCGAGGACCCAGACTCTGGGGCACTGATATCCAGCCACGTTCTGGCTGAAGTTATCCAGGAGCTAGGCTTCGATTCGATCATTCTGAAGAATGCAGACCGCCGATTCCGCAATATGAATATGGAGCCGGGCACTGCTCATATCCATGTGTTCGATGCAAACAACACGAACATAAAATCCGCCACGGACAACAACGGCCAGTTCGACCCTGAGAATCCAGACATCCGCTACAGCAATCGCCGTGCGCCTACGTTCTTTAGCCAGCTCGGTCGTGCGATTGACGAGGCCAAGATGGAGACCATGCCAGGCAAGCAGTGGAGCGCTTGGCTACTCAGCAACGCAGGCAAACTAGGTATCAAGAAAGACGAGATCCAGTGGACAGGTATCACTGACTGGTTAAGCCTTCAAGATGGCAAGGTATCCAAAGCTGATATTCGAGCCTACCTTGATAGCGAAGGGGTGCAGGTTGAGGAGACGATGCTTGGCGATGCTCCTCGCGACAGCCTGACTGTTCATGATATCGCTCAGGATCAAACGCTTTTCGATCAGTATTACACGGGCAAGTATACCTTTGACGAGTTGACTTTCACCGACAGGGTTCGGTTGCTTGAGCGGAACTATGTATCTGACCAACTTGCCCTTGACCGGTCAGATGACGCCACCAAATACTCCGAGTACTCCGTACCGGGTGGCGAGAACTACAAAGAGTTGTTGCTGACGTTGCCTGAGAGGTCTAGGCCTTCGCCAGACTTCATGGCTAAGGAAATGTTTGGCCAGCCTATGGACAAGTTGCTTCCGGAATACCGCGCTCAGGTTCGGGCTCGTCTGGCTGAAGAAGGTCAACAGAGCTACAAATCTTCCCACTGGGACGAACCTAACATCCTAGCCCACGTTCGCTTTGACGAGCGCACTGACGCTGATGGTAAGCGCGTGCTATTCCTGAACGAGATCCAAAGTGACTGGGGCCAGGAAGGTAAGAAAAAGGGCTTCATCCAGCGCTACAAAGAGAGCGACGTCGAGGACGTCCCCGCAGGGCGAGAGGGCGCGCAGGACGACATCTTCTGGTACTTTAAAGTACCCGGTAACGAGTTGCAGATTCCTAAGTCTAAATACCCTACTCGTGAAGCCGCGCGTAAGTATATCCTTACCGAGAAGCAGACGATCTCGGGGGCTACCGTACCGATGGGGCCGTTCGTCACTGACACCAAAGCTTGGGTGCCACTCGCCATCAAGCGCATGCTGCGCTACGCCGTTGACAATGGCTTCGACAAGGTTGCTTTCATCAACGGCCAGCAAGCGGCTGACTTGTATGATTTGAGTAAGCAGATAAACATGGCTTCTGCTATGGCAAACAAAGATGGTACTTATCAGTTAATCCTTGAAGATAAAAGCGGGAATGAGATAGCTGGTTATGACCGTTCAGGCAAAAAACTTACTGCTGAACAAATGGAAGATACTGTTGGCAAAGAGCTTGCCAAGAAGTTGATTGAAGGTGCTGACAGAAACAAGGATAAGCCATGGCCTAAAAATGTAAGTGTCAATCCAGCATTTTTCACTTTACGAGGACTAGATTTGAAAGTCGGTGGCGAGGGTATGCGCGCATTTTACGATCAAATCGTGCCGCAGGTGGCCAATGACGTTCTTAAAAAGCTGGGTGGCGGTAAGGTTGAGCAATCCAGAATAGCCACAGGAGACGATGACCAGTATATGGCCAACCTAATCAGGGAGAAAAATCCTGATTACGGATTGACCGTTCAAAACGCTATCACCATCACCCCCGAAATGGCGGCTAAGATATCCAGCGGCCTGCCATTGTTCAGCAACCGCCGCAAACCTGGATCAGGCAGTAAGTTTGCGCTGCCTGAAGAGTCTGCCTACGACGCGAGGGTGCGCACCTGGCAGAACGACCAGGTTCGCTGGAAGCGCCAGATGGCAGCTGTCAGAGACAGAGGCGGCGTAGTCAACGAACAAAACGACGTCTACCAGGCCATGGAGCGCATGATCGCCAGGGCGATGAACCGCACTGAGGATTTCTACGCCAAGACCGTCACACCGATTCTCAAAGAGATGAAGGACGCCAGCATCACGATCGACGCTCTGGGTCAGTACCTGTACGCCCGTCACGCCAAAGAGCGTAACGCCTATATCGCTGAGATCAATCCGGCATTCGCCAACACAGCCTACGACGAAGTAGGTGGCTCAGGGATGTCTGACCAGGAAGCCGACGAGATCATCGCTCGCGTCCAGGCTGACCCGCAAGCCGCTGACTATGACCGCTTTGCTGAGGCGTTCAGAGGCTGGGCAGAAGCAAACCTGGATGGCCTGGTCCAAGGCGGCCTGCTGTCTCAAGAGCAGGCAGACTCTATGCGAGAGCGCTTCCCAAACTATGTACCTTTGCGCGGTTTCGAAGCGGAGGACGACGAGGCGGGTATCTTTGGCCAAGGCGCTGGTTTCTCTACCAGCAAACGGCTATTTCAGCGCACACTGGGTCGCCGTACTAAAGCGGACAACCCGGCGTCCTACATCATTCATCAGGTAGCCGAGGGCATGCTTGCCCGCGAGAAGGCCAACGTCGGTCGCTACCTTGAGCGTCTGGTGGCGGACAACCCGGATGACAAACTGTGGACCATAGGCGAGCCAGACAAAGAGCCTGTCATGGGCCACGCTCCCCTGCGCTACGAGCTGATGCTGGACGGCAAAGAGGTAGACACGTTTAACACGAAGACCCAGGCGCAGCAGTACAAACAGCTGATGAACCTGAAAGGAGCCACGATCGAAGAGACCGGCGGCGAACCGCAAGTAATGCAGCGAGATCTCGGTTACGACCCTGAGAAGGAAGTCCGCTTCATTCGCGACGGGAAGCAAGTGCGCATCCAGCTCAAAGACCCGCTGCTGGCCAGAGCATACAACAATGGCGGTGCCGCTGAAATGGGTGTGCTGCTGCAGGCCAGTGCCTCGATCAACGCTTTCCTACGCGAGATGTGGACCCAGAAAAACCCGGTCTTCCCGCTAGTCAATATGTTGCGCGACGTCCCATCTGCCATGCTCTATGCTGCAGGCGAGATGCCTGGTCTGGCGACAAGCATGCCTAAATACCTGCATGGCGCTTGGAAGGCAATGTACTCCCAGGCCAAGGGCGAAAAGATCGAAGGTGAGTGGGGCCCATGGGTTACCGAGTACCGTAAAGCCGGTGGCGGTATCGGCTTCCGCATGGTCGGGGACATCCAATCCACCATGGACCGCATCAACCGCATCGAGAAAAAGCTCGGTCGAGCGAAGATTCTAGAAGCTTTGCGCGAGGGCCAAGTTAAGCTAGCGGGCAAACGTGTTTTCTGGCGCATATTCAACAACGCCTTGACAGACCTCATCGAACGGATCAACCAGGCCTTCGAGAATATGTCCCGCCTGGCGATCTACCGCGCATCCCGTGAGCAAGGCGCTTCAGTGGCGGAGGCCTCCCGGATGGCCAAGAACGCAACGGTCAACTTCAACCGCCGTGGCGAGATGACCAACAACATCAATTCGCTGTACCTGTTTGCCAATGCGGCAATACAAGACCTGGCCAAGAACAAGCGCTCTGTCATGGACGCCCCTGGCAAGGCGAAGGTCGGTGCAGCTCTGGCTGGCGTGGCTACGCTGGGAATGATGCTCGGCTTCTTTGCTGACGACGATGACGACCTGATCGACGAGAACATGAACGTCAATGCTATCCGGCTGACTGTAGGCGACAAGACTGTCAGCCTGCCGCTGTCCTACGGCTTGATCGGGTTTGCCCACTACCTGGGTCGGTCGATTGCCAAAGTGGCCAAAGGAGAAGACATCGGCATGCAGTCACTGCGATTAGCTAGCGCTTTGCTGACCAATGCCTTGCCAATCAATCCGATCCCTAACCCGGACAAGGTCGACGTGGCTAACACCGTGATCGGCGTCGCGCCGACTGCGATTGAGTTCCCGCTGCAGGTCGCGCTTAACCGAAACGCGTTCGGCTCCATGATGATGCCGGACTACAACAACGACCCGGACGCATACAAGACTTTCCGAGGCACTCGCGGAACCATTTATGCCGACGTGGCTGCGTTCTTAAATGAATCCACCGGCGGCGACAAGCGCCAGTCTGGCTGGATCGACATCAGCCCCGAGACGCTCAAAGGGATCGTGCATTTCACCCTTGGCGGAACAGGTAAGTTTGTCGCAGACTCTTTCACCTCGGCAACCAACCTGCTTGGAGGTAGCTCCGCCAACCAGAACAGCGTGCCGGTGCTTAACCGCTTCGTGAAACAGAACGACGCTACTGTCTACCGCGCTCGGTTTTACCGCCAAGCCATGGAGGCCAAAGACAAGCTGGAGCTATACAACGAGTACCGCAAAGACGGGGACATGGCCAAGGCCAGAGAGTTCAGCCGCTGGGTGCCGGTAGGCCGTACAGGCAACAAGCTCTGGAAGCAAATGAACGCTTTACGTGATCAAGAGCTCAAAGCTAAAGATCAACTGACAGGGGCTGCTTTAGATGCTAGACTGCGCGAACTGGATGAGAAACAAGTCGCGCTGTCCAACCGATTCTTTGAGATTTACAAAAAAGCGGCAGCACCAAAATCAGCACCATCGCGTTGAGAAGCAAGGAAATAAGCGGTGTTTGGTGCCCAGAAGAGGACTCTCTACACCCGTAGGCTATGCACCTGATTTATAAGCGATTGATTTTTATAGCCTACACTTCACCCCTCAGGACTACACCTACCTAAAGCTACACCTTTTTTCACCTCTCTACGGTATACTGCACCTTTTGCCAGCACCAAATCAGCACCATGGCCAGTATTTCCAAGAGAGGCAAGTCCTACCGCGTCCAAGTGCGCGTCAACAACGAACGCCGCACAGAGACCTTTAAGCTCAAAGCTGAAGCCCTTGCCTGGGCTATGCGCACAGAGCAGGAAATGCGATCTGGCGTTAAGACGGTCGAACAGCACTCCCTTGTGGAGGCAATGCGTAAATACTCAGAAGAGGTTTCTGTCGGTAAAGCAGGAGGTCAGTGGGAGCAGGTTAGGCTTAAGAAGTTTGAACGCTCGCTGCCCTTTGCTGATAGGTTGATGGGCGAGATCACGGCCTACGACATCGCGCAGTGGCGGGACAAATGCAAGCTTGCTCCCGGGTCTATCCGCAGAGAGATGGGCTTGCTCCAGCTAGTGTTCGATCTGGCTATCAGGGAGTGGGGCTGGCTGAAAGAAAACCCTATGGTCGGAGTGACCAAGCCCGGCAACCCTAAAGCTCGCAACCGCATATTTGCCGAAGACGAGATCCGGCTTATTTGCGAAAAGCTAAACGGGCCTCGGTCCAGTCTGGTGAAGAATGCTTTCTTGCTGAGCCTGGAAACGGCCATGCGATCAGGCGAGATACTGTCGTTGACTTGGGACCAAGTCGACCTGAAGAACCAGGTTGCCCATCTACTAAAAACCAAGAACGGCGATGAGCGGGATGTGCCGCTGTCTACCAAAGCTGTAGCCCTGATCAACAGCCTGCCTCGGGCAGGTGATCTGCTGTACGAGGGGTTGAATGCGAAGTCGAGAGACGTGCTATTCCGAAAGGCTAGAGATAAATGCGGGATTGAAGGAGTGACCTTCCACGATGCCAGGGCAACGGCGATCACCTGGCTCAGCAAGAAGGTCGATATCCTGACACTAGCCAGGATATCCGGGCATAGAGATCTTAAGAGCTTGCAGATATATTATCGGGAGTCTGCGGCGGACATAGCGAAGAGGCTGGGCTAGGGGCGGTTTTGATGGTGTAGAGCTTACCAATGTTGGAATGGTTGGTTACGTCACTCATCCCATCATCTCCTTAGCCTTAGCGAGTAGTGCAGCCCATCTTTTATTGACTTCTTCCATTGCAAAGTCGTAGCGAGTTAGCTCAAACGCTTCCTCCAACGCCTTCACCAATTCAGCAACGATGTCGGGCTGTGGGGCGGTGTAGAGTAGATCGTTAGGACGTAAGCTATATTTGTTTCCAATCCACTCAATCGAACCTCTCGTTGAAAAACCTAAGTTAGAAAGAGTTAGCACTCTAGCTATCGGCTCCTGCTTCTCAGCCTTCGCCTGCTCGATGATTTCACCCACAGCATAAGCATCTAATACAAGTTTCGATTTACCATCAACAAGCGCCCACCAGCGTGGCAACGCTTCCAGCTTTTCAATTAGTGTTTGTGTCATGAGTTAGTCCTTATTTTGGTTAAATATCGACGTGAACACCGCCTGACACAATGGATATAATTACCATGATTCCAAAAGTGAGGCCGCCAATCCAAGAAAGTGCGTCAATTAATACAACAACAAATGCTGCGAACTTTTTCATCCTTCTCTCCTATCATAAATCTGTTCAACAACAGCCATCACTGCATGGGCGCGGGCTGTGAATTTGTTGGGGTGGTCGTCAATATAAACGACCGTCTCTGCATGCTCATGGCCTATTACGCCCCAAAATTCAATGCGGCTTGGTAATATATTCATATGCAATGAGGCGAAGGCACACTCCAAGTCCATGAGGTCGGCTTTGTTGGTGAGAGGGTTGAATAATTCCAAATCTCCCTCGCCAGTCTCACCAACAAATATTCCTTCATCGCATGTGTTATCAAAAACCTTATACCCCATCAACTTCGCAGCTTTTTTAATTGTGGTTAGGGTCATGGGGTTTATCCTTTATCTGTAAGCATTAGTGGCTGGCAAATCTTGATGTAATGTTTCAAAATATTCACCTGCAAAAATTCTGAAACTACGACCATCAGTTATATCGGCATGATGCACTGATAACGTCCCATTACTAAAAACATCCTTTACGATAACCACGTCGTTTTTATGACCACACACGTATGAAGGTAAGTCTGAATTACCTTCAATAATAGTTTTTGTGAGCTTTACTTTAGTGCCAACCGCTATTGCCATCTCTATTCTCCTAAATCAGTAGGGCGGGCGATGAGTGCGACATCTGAGTCGTATTCTTTACTGTGAAACAGCGAGCCGACTTCGTCCATGTAGCCCCATACGTTTTGCATATCCAGCCACTCCCTCAAAAACGCCTTCGCGTTCTCATGGTCAATGTTGTGCTTTTGGGCTAGGGAGGTGAGGGTCATTCCCATGGCATCCCCGCTTCTTTTTTGTCTCGCAAAATAATCCTGTCACAGCCGTTATATTTGTGAAAGCACTCCATCGGCATGCCCTCTTCATAGGTCATCCCGCAATCTGAACACGTCCACATTCCTTGCATTCTTGCGCAAGAAGTAGTCCATGCCTGCGCGATAGAATTCATTTGCGCGATCATATCTTCGCTCATTTCACCTTCTGCTATAAGTATCACTCCCCACCCCCAATCTTGCTGAGGGCGGCGTCGATGGCGGTTATAGGCTCAGCGCAGTGGCATTCGTTATCTGGAATACCGCCGTTTTCTTCATGCCATTCAGCAGAGCCGTAAACAGTCCTAATCTGTCCACCGCAGATAACGCATTCCTCAAAAGTTTCAGGAGCAAACATGGCTATTCCTCCCCGTGCATCTTTGTTGGATGAAAATACGTGACTTCAACAATACGCAAAGCCTTCGCATACTCGTCTACTGGCGCATCCATCAATGCGTCATTGATATGTGAGTTACACAGTTCTCGACTAACTGAAGTAAAAATAAGCCCGTCATCAGGGTGCCAGACACCATACTCTCGCATTAATTTACGAGAATGCTTTAACTGCCGCTGGCGGCGTTCATGCCACTCACGTTTTTCTTTTGCGCTAGACATAATGCTCATACAATCCCTTTCTCTAAAGTGGTGGCAGGCTGCACTGGCTGAGGTTTTTTAGGCTTCTGCGCCGCAAGGATAGCTTGCGCCATTGCCACCCCAATACCGCTGCCTTCAATCTGTTTGCGGGTATGTTCCTCGACAGCTTCTGGCGTGTTTGTCATGTTGTTGAGTGCCATATTTATTCCTCCAGCATCCACTTAATAAGTGCAGCCAGTCCGCTGGCGCTAATGCTGCCATCAGAGAAAAAACGAGACAGTGTTGACTCGTTAATCCCGGTTTGCTGCGCCAATTCCTTGGCAGTTAAATCCGTTGCGGCACAGTACACCTTTATCATCTTGGAGATTCTCACTCCCCACCCCCAATCTGGCGAATGGCGGCGTCAATAGCATTCCACATAGGTTTATTATTATTGTTTTGGTTTGTGCCTGGAAACTTCTGATTACGCGGAAATAGCTCATGATTTACATAATCGGAAGCTTGACTGCAAGGAACCCAATGCCACTCCCTAGCAACTAAAACTAACTCTACTAAGTTACGTGACTTAGTCCGCGCTTCATCCAATTCCTTTTTCAGCCTGTCTATCTCGGCGTCTTGCTCGGCAATACGTGCTGCTGAGTCGGGGGCGTGGGTGAAAAGTGGCGACTGAATTGCAGTTAAACTCTTGTCTTCTCGCAAAAGACGTACATGCCTGTCACTTTCGAACTTTTTATCGTGATAGAAATAATTCCCGTATTTCCAACCTTCTCGTGATACCTCAATCCGCCACGCAACAGCCTCGCCCTGCATCGAAGCGATGGCGGCGTAACCCCCCGGCCACCCACAAGGCGCATCTGTACCTAGCCGCTTGTCGTCCTGCACGTCATAGACAAGATGCAATCTAGCGTCAACGTCAGAACACCGATATACTTTGTACTTATCACCTGAACTGCTAATTAGAGCGTCAGCATCTTCTTTGCTAAACCTCTCCGCGCCTAAAATATAAGAGGTATAGCCATTGCCACCTTTTGCCCACCACATCGGAGCATTACCGACGAAATCACCTTTTCGGTGTATGTAATACTGCTCAAAATCACTCATGTTTATCTCCAATAAGGGCGCTGTAATACTCAAGAGCTTCTTTTGCTGGGGTATTAAATACCGCTCCCAACCCATTCATTTCGGATTCACGATAGTTATTCAAAGCCTCAACCAACGGCGCACAAACCTGCTCAACAGTGGCGTGGAGTTGGGCTTCAGTAAAAATGTATTGCTGCTCATTGCGCGATACTGGCAACGGCAAAGCCCCGCACTCTTTAGCAATATTTAGTAAATCGGTCATGGTTAGTCCTTTGGTGGAGGAAGAAGCGGCATCCAGTGGGTTATCCATCTTAGATATTCGTCATGAGGAGAAAAAAATGAATCGCCATACTTTAAGCTACTCAAGAATTTACCAATTCGGGAAAATTTGCCATTCCAGCAAACAATTTCATCGTGACTAACATCTGGGAGCCTATCCTTAACGCTTATCCATTCACTCATTCCATCCTCACTATCAATTTAAAGTAGGGGCTAGTCATGAAACTATTAGTTAGTTTCAAGTAACTTGGCTATCAATTCAGGTGCTTCTGATTTTAAACAGCGGATAAGGTCACCTTCACTAATCTCAAGCTTCGCAATAGCCTTGCTACCACCCCATGCTTTTGGACCTGCGAGCCTGTAACATCCGCTGCCTGTCCATCCATCTTGTTTATTTCCCTTGCCAAAACATGCCAATTTATCGCCCTCGGCATTAACTTCAACGGTTAGCAAATAAGTCATCTCTCACTCCATAGTTATTTGGGGATGTACACGTATACGGCGGAAGTATCAGGGAGCTTCTTACCGACTAATACTCACGTTTCGACATAATCCATGTTCAGCAACTATTGGCATTCCATATTCCACGGCTGCATGGGCGGCGTTTTCATCTTCAGATTACTTTGATACTTCCTGCGTATAAGCCCCGGTCTTTCCCGGGTGTCGTGTGGTGGCGGTCCGGTTTTACGGAGTAAGCCTGATTACTTATAGCTGCCTTTCGCAATCACATTTCCTACCCACCATGAAACATTGACAGCAGGTATATTTCCTACGAGTTGGGCTTGCCACCACACAACAACGCACTCGCTATAAATACGCTCTTGTGTGAGCTGGCTAGGCCAGCGTTGGGTTATTTGGTAGCATCAGACACGTTATCTGATACCTTCTCTAATGCTTGGGCGGTGTAAGGCTTATCCTGATCTGTCAAAGCGCCACCCATAGTTGCAACATCTTTAACCAATGCGATTGGAGTTTCTACAACTAACCCAACAGCAGCTTTTGTTAAACTTTCAAGCATTCCGAACATTTTCCATCCTCCTAAAGTTATCTGGTGTTACCTACATTACCGTGTAGGCTGCGGCACTACTTACGAGCTCCGGCAGGCCACTCGACCTGAAAGACGGTTCCGTTGATCCAGTATTTAAACTCCACCTTATCGCCTACCCTGATCCAGCACGCAGGTACGGTTCGGCTGTTCTCTTCGTTGCGCACCTCAGCGGCCCTCCAGTTCTCAATCACCTGACAGGGCTCGTCGAGCAGAACGATGTAAGGGGTCATGGGTTAACCCTCGCTGGCAAAGGCCATCAGCATAAATATAGCCACGAGTGCTGAGAAAAAATACCCACACACCCACGCCTCTGCGTAGTGGCCGATCGTTGTAGCCGCAAAGCCAAGCACTCCCGCGCACAAAGCTGCCATAACTCGCATATCAAGCTCCTTCCCTATTCATTACTGCTGAGTATACCCCTATTAACTTTAAAGTAAACACCTTTAGGTGTATTTATAAGGTAAAATTTTTACGCCCCTGTACTGCCGAAGCCTCTTGCACCCCGGTCTGTTTCTGACAGCTCTGCTACCAGCTCGAACTCTATTTCCGGTATGGGCAGGATCAGCGCTTGAGCGATGCGGTCGCCTGGGCTTACGAACAGACCGGTGTTTTCGCTGTCCGGCTGCAGGGCTACCTGAACCGATCCTCTGTAGTCAGAATCAATTAAGCCTACGCAGTTGGCCAAGCGCACAGCGTTTTTAAATCCATGACCACTCCGGCTGAACACCAGCATGCCCATACCCTTGGGGATCTCGAACGCCAGTCCGATGTCCACAACAGTTTTGCGGTCCACTCGGGCGCCAAACACATCACTGCCGTTTACCGCTGCAGCTTTCAGGTCGAACGCCATGGCGCCGTCTGTCGCGTATGCCGGTAAGCTGGCATTGGGGTGGGTCTTTTTAATTCGTACTTTCATAATGATCTCCTGTATTACCGTTCTGACCAATGATGTCGACCCGGCTGTCGTCATCCGGCCACTCGGCTTCCATCTTCAACTCTGAATGCTTGGCAGCCAGATCAGGTATTGCCGATGTGTCATACCCTTGCTCAGCCAAAGCAGCGGCATAGCCCTGCGAGTAGCCATCCTGAAAGCCTTCATCAAGGCCGTCTTTGAAGGCGACCCAGACCGCTTTCACCATGGCGTCCTGCATGTTCTTTGTCCGCTGCAGCTTTTCAGCAAACAGCTCAACGTATTTCTGTACCACTTTCATCGTTTGGTTACCTCCGGGATTTCCAGATCAGTGCAGGGCGCTTCCAGCTCTTTGCCTTCTGGCGTGCGCACCATGAGGCTGTCCGGGTAGTGACCAGTGCTCAGGACTTCAACCACGCACTCAGCTGCCCGGCTCCATAGCCAGCGCGGGATTGAGGTGCTCATTTGAAAACCCCCATCAATTCCAGTATTAAAAACACGAGCGGCGACTGAATCAGGATCGCGATCCACAGCCCTTTGAATATGTTGCAGTCGTTCATGCTCATGGGTTCACCTCAAACTCAACTTCTAGCACCTTAATGGTCAGCACGTCTTTGAACAAATGGTTCGCCGCGCCCTTGATCGCTTCGTCCTTGGTTTCTTTCCAGCCAAAAGGCAAGACCGGGTGAGGCGTATCAGATGGCAGCGGGTGGATCTCCTGCCAAGCGCCATACGGCGATCTAGCATAGGCCTTATAGCCGGTGACCTTGGTTGGCTTTAAGATCTCAGTCGACTTTGGTGCTACGGTCTGTACGGTGGTCATGGCTTAACCTCGCGTTTAGTGGATTCGTCGCGTTCTACGATCTCGTAATTCTCAGGCTCCCAAATTTCTCGCATCTGTTCTTCTGATTGGTTAAAACCCGTGTAATGCAATCTTCCGGTATGGACATTTCTAATCTTCCACTGCCACTCATAAACCGGCTCAGGATCAGGCGTGAACTTAATCTCAAATATGCCGTGTCCGTGGTGGAGTGTAGAGACGCTGTCTAATTTAAACTGTCTACCCTCCGGAGTGTAGGCATCTTTCTGTCCGCTTTGAAATTCAACGACAACAGGGAAGTACTTCTGTGGTTCCCGAATGTTGGTAACCACACCCTTGCCCTTGAGAATGCAAGTTACTGGATCACCTACTTTAAATTCTTTGCTCATGCTTCCGCTCCTTCTCTGTGTTGTTCAAGCCAGGCCAGCACTTCAGACTTTAGCCACTTGCGCTGGCCGCGCTCACTGGCTCTGAAAGCTGCCGGGAAATCCAGGCTTTTGAAAATAAACTTCTCGCTGAAATAGCGAGGGGACTGGCCGATCAGCGCGGCCGTTTGCGCCGACGACAGCAGCTCGTCGTCTTCAAGCTTAATGGTCATTGAGGGTTCCTTTCATTTCGTTAACTTGGTCGATCAAGCGCTGGATTTCTTTACGCGCGGTCTGGTAGTTTCGGATCAGCACAAAGTAGATAGCCCGGCACTCTGTGAAACCAAGGCCATTTTTGCTGGCATACTTCTGTGCCTCGGTCATCAGCGGAACGTGCTCCGATTTATCAGGCGGCGGCTGTTTGGTCAGCTGCTCCTGCAGGTCTACGCAGTGCAGCGCTTTCTCAAGATCGGTCAGGGGCTTGCCTTTGTGCATGTACCGGCTGATGTATTTAACCGCTGTGTGCTGACAGGCATCCAGTCTCATGCGCATGCTGAACGCCATGGGCTGCTCACCCATACGCTTGTAGTGATCCCCGTCGACTTGTCTTTCCAGTGCTGTCGTCATATCAATCCTCTTTAAAGTAATATTCAGTGGTGTACCCATCCCCCTTGAGCAGCAGCCCTGGTGCCCACGGAATGGGCTTGGCCATTACATCAAGCAGGTCCTCAAGCTGGCCTGGGTTCTCCAGCTCGGCAATCAGTTCATCGTGTACGTGAAACACGACTGGGGTGGTTTCTTTGTCAAAGCCAATCAGGCTCTCGACCAGACAGTCTCTTGCCACGGCCTGGCAGATGTTCTCCAGCATCAGCCCGCCATACAGCCATTGCTGCGCCCACTTCTTGGTCTTGCTGTCCACGCCCCAGTAGCTCACGGCCAGTTTGTCCCGCTTGTTGCGACCTAACTTAGGCATGGCGTAGTAGAGCTCCCGGCCGTTTGGCAGAACAGCTCTCAGGAAATGGCCGTCGTACAGGTATCCGGCATGCCCGACTGGCTGGTAATCCGTGACGATAGGAACCAAGACCTGCGGGTTCTGCATCGCCCTGATCGCCGCCTTCTCGCAGCCGTACCAGTAGGCCTCAATTGCCGGGTTGGCTTCCCGCCAGGCTGAGGCCAAGGGCGCAAGCTCTTCGAGATTCAGGCCCATGTCCAGGGCACCCATCGTGATCAGTGCTCCTTCCCAGCCCTGATAGCCAAGAGCCAATTCGGATACCTTGCCTTTGTCCCTCATCGGGTCCCCTTTTTTAACCGATCCAGGGGGCAGGTTGAACATACGCTCTGCGCTGGTCTCGTACAGCTTTCCGCCTCTGGCGAACAGCTCAAGGCGCCAGGTCTCGTTCGCCAGCCAGGCAGTGATCCGGCCCTCGATCGCGCTAAAGTCGGCCACCGCGTAGACCTTACCGTCGCTAGGTATCAGAGCGGGCCGGACCAAAGAAGACAGCACCTTGGCTGTGTTGTCGAAAAGCAGGCCGATCATTTCAATCGCCAGCTTCAGCATCTCCCTGGCGATTGCGATTTGCTGAGAAGGCAACAGCCCCTTACTTGCTAGGTTTTGGACTTGCAATAATTGCCCGGACCATCGGCCGGTTCCTGCCCCATAGAACAAGAGCGTTCCGCGCACACGACCGTCCTTACAGACTGACCTGGCAACCGCTTCGTATTTCTTGACCGAGGCCTTGGCCAACTGCTGGCGGATAGTCATCAGCTCCAGGACCACTTCGTTTGTGGTGCTGCCGATGATCTGTTCCACGTCTTTCTTGGTCAGGGTCTGTGTGAATACATCTTCTGTCTCCAACCAGGCCAACAGCTGATCGCGGCTATTAGGGTTATCCAGATTGGTGATCTCGCGGGCGCGGGCCATCAGCTGCTCGCGCTCTTGACTGGCCAGCTTGATCGCCTGATTGACCAGACGCATATCCACCCGGATGCCTCGGTCGTTGATCTCCTGATCTTTGTGATACATCCTCCACTCGCTATCAGGCATCGGCCACCGTGCGAACTTGCGGTGGACTTCCATCTCCGCCACGACGTCCTGGCGGTTGTACTCCTTAAACAGCTCCCAATTAACCGGATCATCGGCAGGCATGAGCCTGGTCGACGGGTTCTTTTTGGTGGGCTTACGCGGCTTGCAGAACTTCGTGATCAGCTGTTTGCCGATCTTGAGCTTTGCCTTGTCGCCCAGCTTCAGCACTTCAGAGAGCTTGTCCAGCTGTCGGGGCAGGCCCAGATAGGCAGCCCACACGGCGGTACAACGAACTTTGTGCAGAGGGATGTCGATACCCAGGCAGGCCTTGGTGATCACGCGCTCGAACGGATTGTTGTGCGCGTAGACCTCAGTGTCCTCGTCAGTCAGAGCGTCAAGAAATTCTTGGGGGATAGGCTCGCCTTGAGCAACATCCACTTGAACTATCTCGCCACCATTAAGGGTGTACGCCAATAGCAGTATCTCTGCCTCTTCGGCATAGCGGTACATACCGACTTTCCTTAGATCAAGCGGCGAGAAAGTCTCGTAGTCGAAGTGCAGAAAGCGAGCCATTATGCAGCTGCCTTGGGCCATCCCGCTGCCATCAGCTCAGCGACCATACCGGAAACCATAGGCAGCGAAGCAGTCTTCGCCTCTTCGGACGGCAGGTATTTTTCAAACTCAGGCATAAGCTCTAGCGCTTGCTTCAAGGTCGAGCAGCCGTTTATGGTTGAGGTGAGCTTGCTCTCGAGGTCATGGCGGCGGTTACATTGCTCTTGTTTAGCGTCAGCCAAGTCTTCTAGCTGGCTCCAAAGTTCAGGAAAGGCATACCGAATGTGGTAGCCGCTTTTCTGGGCGTACGCCGTAGCGTTGTTAAGCTGGCCGGGAGTGTACAAATGCTGTCTTTCGATCCAGTCAGGGCACTCCTCTATTACCCGCTTAATCGCAGCAGGCATGGTGGCGGTTTCCCAATCACTGATTAGCTTCAACGCCTGCTCGTCGTAGTCCACTTTCGGGACATCCGCCATAACCGCCGCAACAAAAGCTTCTTTGTGCCACTTGTTTAGTTTCATTTTGAACTCCTTGCTTCATAGGTTGTTGAGGGAGTGAGCTACTCGCTACACTGCGTTGCTCCCGCCGGGAACCCCCAGCGGCACAGCATCCGCTTTCACTCACAAGGCTGGCGGCTACTGGCACAAGCAGGAGGGTCGCTCGCTTACACTCATGCCGTTTCGCTTCTCAGGTCTTAGCCTCCACGCGCAACCGCCAGCCTTGTGAGCCCCCGGCGAACCGGGGCCCCTTGATTAGCCCATGAAGTCGGCTGTCTCTTCTGCTTCCACAGAGAAGTCTTCTTCAGGATTGCTGCGGCCACCCAGGCGCTCGCCGTCTTTGATCTTCTGGATGTTGTTCAAGCCTGCTGCAATACCGATACCGCCTTTTTGCTTATATGGGTAAAACAGAACAGACACTTTGCCGTAGCAGCCTGAGTACAGTTCAGACTGATCCAGGATAGGCTGAACGTTGGCATCCACTACGCCTGGTTTTTGAGAGCTGTTGCAGTTGATGAACCAGTGGCCTTTGTACTCAGGGCTCGCTTCGGTGTCGCGCTCAGTGTCGCCGTCGCGCAGCGGGTTCTTGTAGCTGGCCAGCCACTTGGTGCCCCAAGTAGACTGTGATTCAGGGCTGTTCTTGACGTGATCAATCGCTGCCTGGATCTTGGCTACTGAAGCGGTGTCGCTCTTAGGGATTAAGATGCAGACGCTGTAAGACTCGCGACCTGTCTCTTCATCCTTGCGAGGCGCAAAGGCGTTGATGTAGCTCAGTCGTACCAGACCGGTAACGATTTTTGCTGGGTTTACTTTTTGGGTTGTTGCCATGGTGATTCTCCTTACTTGGAATTGAGGTTAAGTTTCTTCAGCAAAATCTCGTGCAGCTGAGGACACGGACATCGGCGGACGTCGGTCGGACAAAACCGCCAGTGTTGGTTTACCCGGGAGACGCGTCGCCATCTCCAGGACTTCTGATTTGGTGCCCAGAAGCTTGCCTGCCTCTGTTATGCCTATGATCTTGACTGTGTATATCTGCTCGTCAGTCAGGCCTTTCTCGCGCATGGCGTCAGCCACAGCCGCTTCGTCTTCCCACTTGCGAGTTGATCGGCCCTCGACCACTTTGTAGCCTGGGATCTCATGACCGGCCAGCGCTTCGGCCAAGGCGTGCTCCTGTACTTCCTCAGCCCATTTGGCGATCTGGCCGAGGCGAGGCAGCAATGAGCCCAAGTCTTCCAGGGTCAACCGATCTCCGCTCGGGCAAGGTTCGCCAAACTCTTCCATGGCGATTGCCAGATTGGCCTCGGCGCGAGCTTTACAAACAGCCCGACCACGACAGAAGTCACAGTGGTTGCCTGGGTTGAAGTCGCCTTGGCCAGCAAACGCCAGCTGCGCACGAGGCTTCACATAGTCAACCGCCCAAGCCATCAGGTCTGTCCGGCTGATCTCGAACACGTCGATGTGGTCCAGGCGTGGCTGATAGATATGAATGCGCACCTGCTCGACGTGCTCAAAGATGAACGCGTACTTAGCCAATGCCCCGATGGCGTACAGCTTGCCCTGCGGTGAGTCGGCATCTACCTTCTTGCCTTTCCCGTATTTGAGATCGACTATATCTATGGTCTGGTCCTGCAAGACGATCGCGTCACTGGTACCAAAGCCTTCTGGCACGTACTCGCTGAAGTCCACACGGTTCTCGATGTAGCGAGTACCTGGTACGCTCATGACGTAGTCGACATAACCCTGGACGTGATCTGCCATGGAGCTGATCTCGGTTTGCAACTCTTCCGGTGTGTGGTCTGGGAAAACCTTGACCAGCTCAGCGAGTTCCGGCACGTCAGCTGCTGTCACCTCCGCAGCTGGGCGCCCTGTCTTCAAGGACCACTCGCCAATTGCGTGGGCGATGGTGCCTTCCAGTGCGTAGACGGACGAGCTGTCTGCGAACTGAGCCTCGAAGCGCGGCGCTCTGGTGCATTCAAGCCAGCGGTACGCCGAGCTGGCAGAGAGTAGGGCGTGTTCAGCCATCACACACCTCCTCAAACATGTGCAAGCTTTCCACCAATTGGCGTTGAAGATCCGGGGGTAGCACTGCGACAATCTTTCCTATGATTTCGATGGTTTTGTCTTGCTTTCTTTGCAGACTCTCAAGCTCCCCATCGTGGTAGTCTGGCGCCGTCTCTATGACATGCTCGACAGCTTGAGCTGCCGTGAAGCGGCTACCTGGATTTCTATTGAACTGCTCCCTGAACTGTAGCGCCATCACACACCTGCCATCAGCTTGGCCAGTTCAGCGCGTTTGTCTTCAGGCACTTCGCTGATCTTGGCTACACCGAACTCTTTGACCAGCGCTTGGGTCTTGGTGATGTCGCGCTTAGAAGCTTCAGCCACGACACTGCGCAACTCATCCAAGCTCATCGGGGCTGGGGCATCCGAGGATTCCTTTGATTGCACAGCCGTCTCCGTCTTCGTTGACTCGCTCGAAGCTGACCCCGCAGATGCTGCAGACTCCTCCTGCCCATTGGTCTTTGGGTCTGAAAGGGATTCCGTCGCAGGTTGTTCCGCTGAAGGGGCAGAGTCTGTCTGAGGGTCTGTCGAGGCTTCCTGGGCAGGTACCGCTGCGGCACTCTTCTTCGTCGACTTTTTTGAATCAGACTGGACCTTGGCCACAGCAGCGGCCGCCTCGATACCGGTCGCAAGGTTTTGCGCACCGATCGCGTTGGCCAAGTTGTTGATGCTGTTAGCGATGCTGTCCAGCCCGGTTACATTAATGTTGATATCCATGTTATTGGTCTCCTGGGGTTAGTCTTAATTAGCCTTGGGCTTCTTCCATCGGCTCGTCAGTAGTCGTGTCGTCATCTTCCTTAATAGGGGACAGGCGGAACCCGTCACCATCAGGGTCGACTTCGACGGAGTAGTAATTAGCTGCGTCTTTGCTCAAGCGCATGACACCGAACATCTTCTCCATCATAGAGTCCGCATTAGCGTCGAAGACCGCAGCGGCAAAGGACGCATGCACTTCAGCGCGGTGTGCGTCGACGACTGCTTCGTGGAAAACGCCGTCGTTGGTCGTACTAGGCCAAGCGCGGATCACCAGAGGAATGCCAAGGCGCTCGCAGACTTCTTTAAGCTGCAGCATGAGAGGCTTTACTTCAGCCTGGAATTGCTCGCGTACATCGTAGATACGTGTTTCTGTTGCCTGTGTCATACTTTTCTCCTTAGTCTAAAAATTTAAGTGCTACCAACTTCTTCAGGGCTAAATCGGCGTTGTAGCTGACACCGGCCGTGTGCCTTAAAAACTTCTCCGCTGTCTCATAAGGGCTCAGGTCTGTCGGCTTGTAGCCTTCCTTCGCCAGTTCGGCTTCTGAGTGTGTGCGGATAATCAATTGGGTCTTGGCCATCTCAATCACCTCGAAAAGCTTTCGGCCTTTCTTGAGGATGATGGCGTGGCGCATACCTGTCTTGCGGATGACTGATGGAACTGCGTACATCAAGCACCTGCGCTTTTTGAAACTGCCGCGACAAGCACTACCAGCATGAAAACTGCCAGAAGGCCAATAAACCACGCGAATGTGTGCGCGATTAAGCGACGGGTCTGGCTATCGGTGGCTGCTGGGGCCTGTTGGAAATCTGCTGGGTGGTGGTACTGGAAGTTCCAGCCCTGGACTGCTTGATCCATGACGTTCTGCATTTGGCAGAGTCGGTTGTGGGCACGAATGCGTGCTTGGATTTCAGGTGTTGACGGCATTTCTTTGCTCCTGTCAGGTGAATGTTTTACTTAACAACAGAGCGAAGTGTATACCTGAGTTTTCAGGAAGTCAACACCTTCAGGTTAATATTTTTGTGAAATAAAAAGGAGCTAGGTGTAGCCCCTTGAAAGAAAAGTGATTATCTGAAGTTATAGACAGCCGCTGACCCAGACCACCCGGCCAACCACATCCAGGTTCTCTACCTGGTCGTGCGAGAGTTCTTCTGGGGAGTATTTGTTGTTGTCCGACACCAGCACTACGCTGTTCGTCCTGACCTGAACGCGTTTCACCCGAAGCTGGTCCAGCACTCGCAAGGCGTATATCTTACCGTCGGTCAGTGTTTTTCTGGAGGTGTCGATCAGCATCGTATCCCCGTCGTGGATTCGCGGCTCCATGCTATCGCCTGTGGCATACGCGACAACCAGCTTGTCTACTTGCAAGCCGTTCTTGCGAACCCATTCCCTGGTGAAAGCCAGCGGCGGGGCTGAAGGTTCGTCGAATACCATTTCGCCGTCACCGGCTGCGAAGCGGACTTCTCTGTGGGGGATCATTACATAGTCCGGGTGACCGTCCTCGGCCTCGACAACTCGTCTGGCGGAGATGGTCTGTGACGGCGCTACTATTCCGCTCAGGTCTGATCCTTCTCCGTGGTCCTGGTCCATCCAGCCGTTCGGCAGTCCGCAACCTTGCTCGATTTGCCTGGCAACCTTTTCGCCTATGTTCTTGTGGTTCTTGACATCGGCGTCGGTCAGCATGGCATTGACGTAGGTAGGGCTCTTGCCGATCGCCCTGGCAAAGTCCGCTTGCTTGCCTGTGAACAGCATCTGGTTGACCAGTCGTACGTTTTTAAGACGTATTTCAAATATCAGGCTCATCGCCTTCTCCTCATAAAAATGCAAACCTAGTTTACACCCGCAGGTGTAATTATAAAATTCTCTTGCAAGTGTTCACCCAGTGGTTGTAATATCTCTGAAACATAAACCTACGGGTGTATACCATGAATAAACAAAAAACCGTCGACCCCAAGGATCACTTGGAGTCATACCTCTCAAAGCTCCGAACCATGGAGCGTCACGCGTTTGCTCGTAAAGCTGAGACCTCTGTCGGCTATTTGCGAAACCTGATCTATCTGCGAGACAAGAAGATCGGTCCTGAGTTAGCCCTGCAGCTGGAGATCGCCAGCGGCGGAGACTTACAGGCTGACAAGCTTTGTCCTCACTTCGACTGGAAGGCGGCAGCCCGTGGTCGTTGTTCATGCTCACAGCGTAACGGATAGGGGTTGCAAATGGCTGAAATTAATTCCCGAGAAGTTTCTTTAAATCGCTTGCAAGACGCTGCCAGGCAGTACGGACTGCAGAAGAGACTGGCCCTTGACATGGCCATGACAGACTCAGAAGTGTCCAGGCTATTGCACGAACAAGCGCCTAAGCTGATTAGTCTGATGGCTCAGCTGGGACTGGAAGTGGTCAGCTCTGAGTACGTCGAAAGCTTGCGCAGAATTCTGAAAGAAACGCTTTAAAAGCTACACCTATAAAGTCTGACACACCAGGAGGCCACGACCCGTGATCAGGCTTAACAACCGTGGCAGGAGATATTCATGAAGGCGATACCTACTGCCTATAAAGGCTATCATTTCCGCTCAAGGCTCGAAGCTCGTTGGGCGGTTTTCTTTGACACTCTAGGTCTTGAGTGGGACTACGAACCTGAAGGTTTCGAGCTCGCTAACGGGGTGAAATACCTTCCGGATTTCTACATCCAGGGTAACGGGGATTATGGCCCGTACGTGGAGATTAAGCCGAAAGCGCCTTCTAAGGCAGACTTAGACAAGCTCGTCGCTCTTTGCGAAGAGAAGTGCGCGTATGGATTGCTTTTCTGGGGAGATCCTGTGAAAGGAGGTGGGTACAGCATCCTTAAAGAAGGTTTTGTGGAAGCTGAGGGGTCTGCGGCGTACCAGATCTCTGCGGGCTGGAACCCGTTCGACCCTCAGCACCACGCCAGGTTAGAGGATGCGGTAAGGGCTTTTCGATCTGCCCGATTTGAGTTTGGTACTTCTGGAGCAAGTCTATGAGTTCGGACAGCATTACCCTACTGAAAGCGGCCTCTGGTAAAAGAGCCACTAAACTCTGGACCGCCACGACCATTGAGCCTTATGACGCTGGTTGGTCGTTCAGTTTCCAATCAGCTAAAGTACGCGGCATCGCTAACTTGTCGAAGCTCTTGACCAAGATTGAGTCTGATCCTCGTACGTTCATTATTCGAGGTCAGGTCAAACCGCTCGAAGAGATTCAAGGCGTAACACCTACGACGAGGGGCCGCCCCATAGTCACACCGGAGGGTCGTATAAACCGCTGGAACGAAGCGGTGAATGATGAGCCTCTACATAGCATGCTTATTGACATCGACGGCTTTCGGCCTACAGGCGTTGATCCTGTCAAAGAACCGGTAGCTGCGATTGAACAATATATCGCTAAATACCTCCCTGTCGAGTTCGCGGGCCGATCTTTTCACTGGCAGCTTAGCTCCTCAGCCGGGGCACCTGGTAAAGAAAACATCCTCAAAGCGCATGTATGGTTTTGGTTGGAAACACCTTACCCTTCGCACGTCCTGCGCGAGTGGGCGAATCCGAGACGTCCACAAGTAGACGCGTCTCCTTACCAATCGGTGCAAGTACACTACACCGCCAACCCTTTGTTTGAAGAGGGTGTGGTCGATCCCGTAGTGGTTCGCTCTGGATTTCACGAGGGCTGGCTTGACGACTCTGTACCTTTAGTTATTGATGAGGTCACTTTGGCAAGGGCTGCCGCCGCAGCTGAAAACAAAGAGACGGGTCGTGACCTGAAAGATCCAAAAGAGAAGGCCGGTCCTATCGGTGCGTTCCACCGGGCTTTCTCTATGCAGGAGTTGCTCGAAACCCACTTGGCTGAGCACTTCGAGCCGGGTTCTAAAGAGAATCGCCTGACTTGGACTGGAGGCAACAGCCCTGAAGGTGCCTTCATCACAGACGATGAGGAGCACATCTACATCACAAACAACACGAGCCCCTTAGAGGGTCCCGTAAACAAGTTCGATCTTATCCGACATTTCATGTTCGGCCATTTGGATGAAGGCCTGGACCCGTTTGAGATCATGGACATGAACGATAAGCCTTCGTACCAGGCTGCGATGACCTTCATCTGCGATCTGCCGGAAGTGCAAGCTGAACTAGCCAAAGAAGCGGAGGAGCAGCAGACCGAGGTCGCCAATAGCAGGGAAGGGCTGATCGGCCTTATTACCTCCGCTCAAACGGAAGCCGACCTAAGAGGCTCGATCCTGACCCAAATAAAAGAAGTCTACTGGGACCTTGAGAAAGTCGACCTTGACGCTCTGGCTGTCGCTTTGCAGCGACGGTTTAAAGACCTCGGCATTCCGGCCTCTCTAGACGCTGTTCGAGACATTATGCGTCCTCCCAGAGAGATCGGTCCGGCTGCTGTACGCGCCGTCCCTGACTGGGCTCAGGGGTATTACTACGTGACCAATCACGAGAAATTCTATCACTACCCGACCGGACAGTGGGTGTCTTCCAAAAGCATGGACCACCTTTATAACTGTTTGGCGGGAGTGGACGCGGAAGGTCGGCAACTATTCGCCTCAAGCCTTTGCCGTGATTCGCCTTCTGTGCCAAAGGTCAACGGGGCCATCTACATGCCCCACCTAGGCGAACAGTTCACTCTAGGAGAGAAAGCCTGCGTCAACACCTACGTGCCCGCCAGCGTCCCGCCTAGCAAGGCTGAGAGCCTGTGGACCAAAGCGGACAGAGAAGCGATCCGCCGCGTCAAGCGCCACTTTGAAATACTGTGCAGCGAACGGCAAGAAGTCGTGACCGCTCTCGTCGACTGGTTGGCTTTCTGCGTCCAGAACCCCGGTGTGAAGGCCCGATACAGTTGGTTGGTCTGGGGCGGTGAGGGCGCAGGAAAGACCTGGATAGGCAGACTGATGGCTGTCGTCATAGGCGGCCGTAATGTCAAGCTGGTCAATCTGAGAGATGTGCTTAACCCGACATTCAACGGGTGGGCTGAGGGGGCCGCATTCTCTGTGATCGAAGAGATTCGCATCGCCGGGCACAAACGCGATGCCTGGGAGCAGCTCAAAGAGCCGCTGACTAACGACAAGATCAGCATCACACGAAAGGGCCTGGACCCTTACGAGACACCCAACGTGACCAATTACCTGATGTTCTCCAATCACCACGACGCTGTGCCTATTTCTTTGGGCAGCAGAAGGGTTGGGGTTATCCAGGTCCCGTTTGTGGGCGACAAGACCAAGGACATGCTAGCTGAGATGGCTCTTAAGGAAGGGTATCTCAGTTCGGAAGAGTATTTCGACACGCTGTTCGGTATTTTGGACGATCACGGTCCGGCGATACGGGAGTGGTTTCTGCAGCGGCAACTGGATGCGAGCTTCAACCACAACGGCTGGGCGCCTTTCACCAAAGAGCGAGCCGCGATGGCCTCGGCAAGTGTATCGGAGGACGAGGAGGTCGTTCGGTCGGTGTTGGAGCAGTGGGGCATGTCGGAGGGGGAGGCCGTGGTCAGTCCTGGCGACCTGAGAACCGCATGCGCTGTTTGGGATGACGGAGGCGTGGACATTTCCCCTGAGAGGATCGCGCACATATTGGCAAAAATAGGCTTCGAGAAGTACCCGAATCAACTAAAAGTTGCAGGAGCCAAGAAGCGTGTCTGGGTTAGAGGGGTGAAACTTCCGGCCGATTTGCAGCAGGCCAACGACCGTCTTCGCGAAATTTTCACGAAACGCAAACCAGCAGAGGATTTTATGGGCTGAGAGCAGGTACCGGTCAACTGGTACCTTTTTGTAACTGGTACCTAAACTGGTACCCCACTTAAGTTATTGATTTATATATTTATATTCTTATAAAGGTACCAGGTACCAGTTAAGAAGTAGATAAAGGTATATACAGAGAGAAGAGGAAGAGACAAAAAAGAGGCATCGGGATATCACACACGAGTACGTCTCCCCTTATATATCTCTATGGAAACAAACTGGTACCCGGTACCAAACAGGGGTAAAAACGGTGTTTTACCCTATAAAATCAAGTAGTTAGGTCTGGTACCAGTTAACCCTCTAAGGTGGTACTCGCTAAACAAGGCAACGAAAACAAGGAGAAAAGCAGTGAAAGAATCCAGAGTTGAAGAAATTTTAGTGAAATCGGTGCAGGCTGAAGACGGCTTGTGCTGGAAGTGGACATCGCC
>Ga0099847_1000069_pt1 | contig 29830 bp, 44 predicted proteins | sample CB_VirMetaG_2_FD_78178 | JGI IMG/M metagenome (GOLD analysis project Ga0099847, IMG submission 78178) | Freshwater to marine saline gradient viral communities from Chesapeake Bay - CB_1504_2 Viral MetaG | ecosystem: Environmental > Aquatic > Marine > Coastal | place: USA: Chesapeake Bay...
ATCTTGTCCACTAGTTGCGGTATTAATTAAACGTAAAGTGGTATTATCTGTTGCGCTTGTTATTGTTAATCCTCCTTGATTAGTTGTAGTTGTTATTGTTGTATCACCCCCCGATGAGATGGTAAGACGTGTGGCTAGTGTTCCACTATCAGCAGTTTTAAAAAATAATTGTCCAGTGTTAGACGTTATTTGATCATATTGAATTTGAGAATTTATGTTTGAATTACTACTATCATAAAAATTAATATTTCTAGTAGCACTTCCTTGTAAACTTAAATTTCCACTTACCGTTACACTTTTATAAAAAGTAGCCGTACCACCTGATGAAATATTAAATCTTGATTGATTTGATGTCCAAAGAGAAACAGAATCAGCCGTAGTAGTTCCCAGACTTAAAGTTTGATTCTTAGATAATACCGCACCGCCTCCACCAAAGAATGATCCCGTTCCACCGTCAATTTCTAGATATTCAGTAGCCGCATTTTGATTATTTGCTCCAACAATTAATTCGTTTGATGGTATGTAGGTTTCGCCACCTAAAAATAATTCGTTACTACTCTGAGTAATTACGCTATTATTAAAGGTTGTTGATGTGGCAAATTTAGCAATCGTGCCAACCGTTCCGCTTCCTTGATCTTGAGCATCGACATAAGCCTTGATGCTTTCCGATGTTGCTACCGTTGTCGCTGATGCCGTTGCGAAAGTGTCATCATCCAATACCGCTGATCCTGAGATGCCCGTGTTTATAACGGGACTTGCAGTTGTAAGCGTTCCGCCAACCGATGCGTCCGCACTCATTGTCACATTTCCCGACAAAACCGAGGTAGTAACAATATCCAAATCGTTGCCTTGTAGTTGTCCCGATGCTACTACGTTGCCCGTTGCTGATCCAACCGTAAATTTATTTGTGTTTACTGAGAAATCTCCCGCAATATTTGATCCTAAAGTTGTATCAAGCGATCCCGTCACGGTCAAAGCCGTTCCCGATTCTGAAACGATTGAATCTGATATCGTTGAACCCGTTGCCCACTTGGTAAGAGTTCCCGTTGTTCCCGTGCCTTGTACTCCCGTTTGATCTAAACGTTGCCATACTCCCGTGGTGCTAAAAATTGCCCAATCTCCAACCTCCCAATCTGTGATTCCGTTGAGGTTTGTTGATCCCGCAACGTTAACTATGTAGTAAAATCCTTGAGTTCCGACGCTACTTGTTAAAGTAGGTGTATTTGTGGAGGCATTCCATGATCCTTGGTATTGTAATCCTTCAGCAATTCCGTTTATTTGGCTTTGTAATTTACCGAAAGCAATCAACATGCTATCAGTAGCCAATATAGTGGCTCCTGCGGGACTTTGTAACCCTGTCAACACTTTATCTATTACTGCTGAGTTAGTCAATGTAAGAGCCGCAGAGACGTTCGTAGTGCCATCTATTGAAGGAGTGACTCCCGTGGCTTCTCCCGTCAAGGTTATTGTCCTTCCATTTGCCCAAGCAGTTGCCGTGTCAGCATTACCCGTTAAATCGCCCGTAACGTTTCCGATAACGTTACCCGTATGCAATCCCGTTGTGTTTCCCGTGAGATTTCCCGTGACATCTCCAACAAGGTTGCCCGTAACATTGCCCGTAACATCACCCGTTAAATCTCCCGTTACATTACCGATTACATTTCCCGTGTGTATTCCCGTTGTGTTTCCTACAACATTACCCGTTACGTTACCCGTTAAATCGCCCGCTACATCTCCAACTACGTTTCCCGTGTGAAGTCCATTTGTGTTTCCCGTTAAATTACCCGTTACATTTCCGACTAAATCAGTAATAATTGAACTAGGTAAACCAACCGTTAAGACTTGACCCGTTGCCGCAGTTGTGATTTCGTTGGTTGTTCCTTGAATTGTTAATGTCTGAGAATCTAAATCAACCGATCCGTTGCCGCTTGTTCCTGCAAAATCTAAGTCTTGAGCAGTTACAACAGAATCAACATAAGCCGTTGTAGCAACCTTTGTTGAGTTATCCCCTGATGATTGAGTTGTGGCAGTCGTAGCGGTGTTAATAGTGCCGTTTAAGTCACCAACAAAAGTTGTTGCCGTTAGTGTTCCCGAAATAGTGACGCTACTTGGCAACCCGATGGTCAAAGTCTGACCACTTCCGTTTGTTGTGATCTCGTTTGCAGTTCCTAAAACGCTAAAAACTTGACTATCCAAATCAATAGATCCCGTTGTGCCTCCATCTCCACTAAAATCTAGGTCTTCAAGAGTAATTTGAGTAGCAACGTAATCTATAATTGCGGCACTCGTTGGGATTGTGGTGTCATTATCGTTGTTAATTAAGCCATCTGCCGCATCAACAAACTTTGAAATGGTTATATTTTCACCGATATCTTTTAATGAGCCAAAAGAAATTATGCCCGTAGCTTGAAAATCGCCTAAATTACTAAGTGATATGCCCGTTGCGTTTCCTGCGCCATCACTAATCTCTGATAGTCCCGCCCCAATTATAGACGTGTCTAAGGTTTTGAGCAGTCCTTGATAGGTGTCTGCTATTCTAGTGTTAAATAGAGTTGCCATTTTTTTCTTTTTTTATCTCTTTGATTTTCTGTAAAAAAATTCTCAGCTTTTCAGCGTTTTTATCTTTTAATTTCATTGGTTTAATCATAACACCCATCCATTGTTTAAAGCATCATAGCTAGGATACAAGTCGTCATTTGTGTTCAATGTGTATTCGGGATAAGTCGTTTGATTAAACGCCATAAAATCAATGAATCTTCGCGTGTACCAATCCGCTTGAGTGCGACACTTCTCAATTAAAAAGTCAACTTCTTCTTTGCTGACCGTTTCTGAGTTCTCAGATGAGTGTTTATACACACCGCCATTCCTTATCTGATATGCTGCAAATGGAATGTAGTCAACTTGGGCGTACCAAATCAACATAGGCTGAAGATATTCGTTCAATAAAGTCTTGTATGCCGCGTTAGCGGGTAAATCAATATCACTATTCCCGATTAAAACACCAATTTTATCGTACAATTTTGTCCCCGTGAATTGCTGAATAGTAACAACTTGAGCCGTTTTGATGAATTGAATGAATTTATCCGTGTCAATGTTGCCATCTAAAATGCTATTGCGGACAAGATCCGTTCTATTAATAAATAATACTGTTGCCATAATTTTCTATTTTGGATATGCGCCTTTATTCGGCATGTCAAACGGAGCAATTTTTGCTTGTTTACGCCCACTTGGTCTTGGCATATAACTCTTTGGAATTGTTCTTGTCTTCTTATAATCCTTCAAATCATCTGATTCTTCAGTTTTTTTCTTTAATCTGTACAATACTTCCATCCACGCGTGACGACAATATATGCCGCCTTTGAATTTAAAGAGGTCATATGCCCTGCCTTTGTGACCTAATTGATCGTTTACCTTATCCCTTGACGCTCTGTCAATGTCCTCTAATCTATAAACAACGCCGTCATTTGATAGTTTCATCATGTTATAACAAAACGGTCTTGATTTGTACGTGCTTTTTCTCTTTCCGTCCTTATCTTTTTGGAGTGATTTTGCGTTGCTTTTCTTAAAATACTTGTATCGAACCTTATAAACGCTTTTATCAAGGATGCTAAACCCGTTTGGCTTTGCGTAAATTTCATTTTTTAACTTTTGAAACAATCCTTCTTTTTCTTTAATACAAATATTTGCCCAATCTTCAATAGATAAATCATCTGTTTCAGCCTCCCGCTCATCAACGATCTCCCATTCATCGCTCATTTTATCGCCTGATAAAGAATCTAATATTTGATCACCCAATTCGACGGGTAATTCATCCCGTAAATCATCGTGATTCTCACAAGGCATGTAGTAAATTTCGCCGTCAATCTCGTGTTCGTGATGACCTTTACAACCCATTTGTTCCGCCATGCTTTCGGCTTCTTCAATAGTTTTGTAAGCCACTTGACCGTCAACTTCTTTACTCATTTTTACACCCGTTTCTTCTTCAATAGCTTCGTCATCTTGTAGTGACGTATCAACTTCAGTGAATTCTAGCGGTTGTAAAGTCGTGAAATATAGGTTTAATGAAATATCATTGTACGATAATAGCTTGTCAAAGCAATCAATCAGCAACTCTTGAAACGGTCTGATCACGGTATTGTCCATTAATAGACTCGCAGTCTTAATTTCTTCAGCGTTATTGCCTAAACCTGAGTTGTCTTTGATCCCTAAAAGCATTGGGGAAACAATCCGATGCGCCACCATTATCTTCTTCGCGCTTTCATCCGAAAGAAATTGGTATTGGTTGTGCGCATCTGATAGTTGTACGGGCGTTATTTCTGCTTGAGACTCCTTGTTATCATTAAAAGCTAGTATAAACTTACCTGCGTTTGAGGATCCTGAGAATTTTGACGCAATTCTTTGCTCAATTAATTCCCGCTCCTGCTGATTTGGTGTCCCATTATTAAAGTTAATAAGCATTGAGGGACTTAATCCATTCATTATGTTATTCAAGTGGTAGTTGGATATGTTTTCTTCCAACTCCGCATATTGAATTCCGCCTTGATAATCAACGGGGGAATAGTAATAAAACCCTGCGCGATAAGGTTTGATGTAATAAATCTCAATTGATTCATTTGACATACCATATGCGGGGATTCTCAAAGGCTTATCACTTGGTTTTATACCAATCCAATCTTTGAAATAGTAATATGCAGGGATCTCACCCTCATCATCTGCCTTTTCCGCCCTTAAAGTCTCAATAGGGAAATGCTCAAGTTGTGATATGCTATTTCTATCCTTTGAATAAACGACTTGAATTGCCGCTTGTCCCATAAGCTTTAAATCATAGCAGAGCTTTCTCACGCAATCCTTATGTAACAAGGTTATCATCTGCGCATATTGATCGGGTTTTTTAGCCGCATCAGTCGCGTTTAATCCTTTGCCGTAAATGGCTTGACTTATTCCGTTGATAGCGGCGTTGTTTGTCGGACTTCCGTTGTAACGATCAATTAAAAATTGGAAATAATCGTTGTCAGCACCGTACGCAACCCAATCTTTGTTTGCAACTTCTTGTACCTCAGGACTTGTGTATGTACTGAGGTTTATCACTCCAATTTCAGAATCGTTTTTAAAACCTTTCTTTGAAACAGATGGTGATGAATTTTTTTTATTTCTTTTCATGTCACAATATAATCATTGTTGTACGAATTATTGGTTGTGTATTGACCCTCGTTGAGTTTGTAGTATTCGTTTTTCGTTTGATCAATAGTTTGATCGGTACAAAAAATGCGGTCTGAGAATATTTCAAAAACGTTTAAATTAGATTCGTTCCATTTTGTTATTTCAGACTCCCATAAATTAAAATTTGTGTTCCAAAAATTATAATCTACATACAAACGAATGTCATAAAAATGATTTTGAACTAATACGGGACTAAATGTCAAGTTAAATGTCAAGTAATTTCCTACCGTTGTTGCCGTTGTCACTTCATAGACTTTTGTAACATTTGTGCTATCATCTCTGAGGTCAACGCTAAATTGTCCCGTATATTCTCTTGGAATGATTTTAAGGGTCTGAGCAGTTGATAAGGTTTTTAATATTATCATATATAAGTATAACGTAAAAATGGCGTTTGTTTTACAAAAAAACACTCAAAAAAAAAGCAGTCCCCCCTTTGAAGACTGCTCATTAATTAACCAAACCAAAATCAACCCGTTGGGGCAATCTGAGTTCCTGCAGTTGCCGTTGTAATCAACGTTGATGTAATAAAGTCAGCGGCTCTTTCTTCCATTGCTTCCATTGTCAATGTAAATCCTGACAAATCGCCTGCCGCGGTTCCCGTGACAACACTACCCCCCGTACATTCAGCACCGTTTTCTAATCCGACAATAAACATATTGCCATAATAATCTTCAACCGCAATTTGAGGTCTTGCTTGAGCAATTAATTGTATCTCTTGCTGAGTTGCATTGTCCAAATATGTCAAAGTCAAATTTAAAGTCTGAGTATAAAAAGTTGTACCCGTATCCCTTGAACTTGTAATTGTTGTTTCAAGTGACGAAGATCCTTTTACATCAAACTTATATACAGTAGGCGTTCCGCTTATCGCAGTAATTTCACCGTCAGTATAAGTAGCATCACCCAAATCTCCAAAGTCCATAAAGTAGGCGGCTTTGATTCCGCCAAAAGCTGATTTACAAGGTAGCTTTCTGCCTTTTGTTAATAAACACGCCATAATAAATTTTGTTTAAAAAAAGGGCAAATTGAGGATGTCCCCTAAATGCCCTCTTTAAGTTATAAATTAAGAATATAAAACGATGTCAGATCCGATACCGTACTGCACACCCGCAGTAAATCTCATTATGACTCTTACATTTTGTGAGCCATCAAGATCCGCCATGTCAAGCACCTTCACAAGTTGCATATCTGACAATAAACCCGTACCGAAATACAAGTTTGATTTCTGAGCCGCAACTGCGTAATTATCAGGTAATCCTTGACCAACAAATATCTTGACGCCGTCAAACGTTAATGCGCCGTTATTCCACCATTGTGTTCCCTCGTTGTTCACACCGTTTGCGCCAACTCCTGCCGCGGCAAAACCGCCTAAAGAACGAACATAAGCACGGGCGATATTCTGAGAAATGTACAAATACATATCTTCTTTTCCATAAAGAGCAGATGGAATCGCGTCAACAATCTTGCCTAATTCAGCAATTACATTAGCGGCGTCAACAGCTGTTCCAGCTACGTCAATCACGTCTGCGTCAGCCGTCATCAAGGTAGTAAATCCGTCAAACTCTCCTAAAGCCGCTCCACCAAGATTTCCTTGCCAAATATTATTTTCAGTTGCCGCTGATACTTCCGCCGCTACATGAGCGATCAAAAACTCAGCAAATGTAGGAGGCAATTGATCAAACGCTGAATATCCCATACTTTGGGCGCCCCAATTCGCAATGAAAGGAGTTTTACAAAGTTCAAGATTCACTTGAAATTCTTCGGGTTGAATAATTCTCTCAGTCAACGTGACGTTTCCTGCGTTAGTAAAATCACAAGACGAATCAGTGATCAATCCCGTTGTTGCTACTTTTTGGACAACCTCTTTATATTTTATGTTGGGCATTACTTCAATGCCTCCATTGTCAATAGTTGATCCACTTAATAATGCTGCAGCGATATATTTTCCTGCAAATTCACCTGCGTAGGTGCTTGTTATAGTTAAAGCCATTTTTTAATTGTTTATAATTTTCGATAATACAGAATCCATCACAGATCTAGTTCTTTGTTTTTGAAAAGTTACCTTTTCGTGTTTGCTCCCGATTGATTCGGGGCTATGTTTAATTGGTTGAGTTGCGGGTTGTGAAAGTTGATCTTTAAGATCTTGATTCATTTCTTCTTTCTTTCCATATCCCATTTCTTCGACCTCTTCAGCTGACACTTTATCGCGTTTCAAATCAGCAATAGCATCCTCAAGATTTTGGATGCGCTTTTCCATGCCCTCCCAATCACCTACTTCTGCCATTTTCTTCTCATCCTTATCTTCCGTGTCTTCCGTGTCTTCAGCTAGATCCTCTGTTGTATCCTCCTTTGCGGTAACATCGTCACTAACATCTCTAACATCAGCAATAATACCTTCTTCTTCAACAACCAAAAGCCGTGAGTCAGCAAGTATGTATTCTCCAACGGGCATTGCTACACGTTCGTCATCTGTAAGGATAAAAACCTCTTTGTCCTTTTCAAATGAGTCAGCTTCAATGTCCGTTCCGTTCTCAAGCTTCATGGTTTCCAATTTTACTTGAATATCCAAAAGCGTTTTTATTTGATTTAACATTTCATTTGCTTTCATATAAGTATAACGTAAAAATTTAAAAGTTTTGTATTTTAACTCTGTCTGTAAATTGGTCCAATACCCTGATTCATTGTACCGCCTTCACAACATTTTCTTGAATATGTGTTCTTGTGTCTACACAAACACGCTCTGCTACTATTCCGCGGACTAGTCCTGCTTGGAATAAATGTTTTTGTTTTTACGTTTGCCATTATCCGATCCCCCTCACGTTATTTTTAGCGTCTGATATACCACCCTCTAATTCTCTAATTGAAGAGGTTAAAGATCCCATTGCGGGGAACGCGTTTGCGTCAATACCAAGATCGTTAATTGCTTTTTTAGCTTTTAAAACTAAACTATTTAACGCCTTTAAATGACTTTTGGCTGACATCATTCCATCCAAGTAATCTCTTTCAGATCCCTCAACAATATTCTCAGCTATCTCAAACACTTTTTTAGCTTCAATAAGTTTTTGTTCAAGATCCATTTTCTTTTCCCAAGCATCAGCTTGATTCATTGCGTCATCTTTGTATTCAACTGAAGAATCTCTCATTGATTTAACAAATTGACTTGTTTTTCCTGCGGCTTTATCAATGTCGTTTGTCAATGACAGATCAACTCTTTGATTTGACAATTCTGTCTTTTCTTTCATTTTAGAAAAGATCTTGTTTACTGTTGTTTTGCTATTCATTTGTAAGAATTTTTTTGATTTTATTTAAAATTATCTCAGATTTACTTGATGACATTTCTGTTTTCGGCTTCGTTTGAAGCTTGTCTGCGAAATACCCTTCAATAGAAAAGCCATTGACTTTACCTTTTTTCACGTACTCATTCCACACCTGATCATTATTAACTTTCATTGTACCCATCCACGTGCCAACGGGAACGTCCAACCCATATTTCCTTGACTTGTCATGAACCTCATCTTCAACAATCCAAGATTCGACCAAAGTCAACCCGTTTAATTCGTGTTGATGCTCCAAAGTTGAGTTGTTTTGATTGCCGTTTCTCAAGTACATTTGACTTGCTTTCTCAATCGTGTTCTTTGAAAAATAAATGTAATATTCGCCTTCATCTGAAAACCTATAAATTGGCTTGTTTGGTATCAATAAAGCTCCCATGAGGATCCTTTTTTCTTTTGAAACCTCCGCTAATTTTACATCTTCATTTTTCAACGCAACAAAATCGCTTTCAATCGCGGGATTTTCAACAATAGAAATTGCTTCAATACCCGAAAATTCTTGTTGCTCGTCAATTATTAGTTCAACTATTCTCATAATAGTATAACGCAAAAAACGATAAAGTTTTGTATTACAAAGTTGCGGATTCTACAATATTGCGGTCAAGACTTTGTGACGTTGTAACGTCTCCTGATACAACATAGGCTTTAACGGGCGCCTGAGTTTGACCGCCAATAGCATCTGCTAGTTGATTTGTTCCCGTTGTTCCGACTACATTAAAAGCGGCAGGCATTGAAGCATAAGACGGAGCAGGAGGTGTTGATGCACCACCTACATCGCCCCCTCCCACGCCGTTTATTGTCGGCAATTTAGTTCCTTTTATTTCTTTTATTGTCCGATATCCCGTTGCGATTGCCGATGCCGCCGCAATACCTCCCAAAACGGGTCCAACCACGGGTATTCCAGCCAATGAATTGAAAGCGGATATTGATGATTGCAACGTTGTAATTGTTGTTGACGCTATTGCCGCCGCTTTTCCTGCTTTTGATTCCTTTCCGAAAATATTTGCCAAACTATCTAGTGTGCCTTTTGCAATATCTATTTTAGCCGCCGCAGACATATCATCAAGTTCAGTCATTTTCCTATTTGACTCAGCTTGGTAATTTAATAACTCTTGATTGGCGTCTGCAAACGCTTGAGTTCCCTCTTTGTACAATGCTTTCTTCGCCTCAAGTCTTGTTGTCTCTTCAGCTATCTCTAAAACGGTTGCTTCTTGCAATGCGGTAATTCGCATGAATTCATTCAATTGCCTTTCAGCATTCCACTCGCGTTCTTCTTGCCTTCTTAAAATTTCGCCGTCATTTACTGTTGCGTCAAGTTCTTGTTTTTCTCTTGTCAACGCTAAATCATTTGCTTTTTGCTCTGAGATAAATCCTTCAATGGTTGCCTCAACCGCTTTTACCTCATTTTTAGCCGCGATCAAAGCAAGTTCTTGCTCTAAACCCCCGTTTAATTCAAACGCCGCTATTGCTTGTCTTTCAACAATCTTGGCATTTTCAAGCATATCCTTGTTTTGCTTTTCAAGAATTCCTTTTAATTTTTCATTTGCCTCAATTCTTTTTTCAATTGTATTGCGCTCCTCATCCCTAATCTGACGTTGTTTTTCCGCTAATCTGTCCGACTCTTCAAGTATTCCTATGTTTAACAATTCCGCTTTTTGCGCTTCCTTAGCCATCTGAACACTTGCCGCCGCCGCTTCAACCGTTTTTTTAGTGTAATTCGCAGTCGCAGTTGCAACTTCTTTTACCAACTCAACCGTTTTATCAAACGAATCATCAACGCCCGTTAGAACGTCTGTAAACTCTTTACCCGCGTTGCTTGCCGCTTCAATAGCGCCGTCCCAATCGCCCTCAAAAACTTTTTTGATTGCCGTGCCTAAATATCCAAGCACTTCAATCGCGGAATTAAACCGCTCAATCATGTTTTCTTTTATAGCCGTTCCCAAATCCGCAACGGCTTTCTGAGGATCATCAAATATTTTTTTGAAATAATCTGTAATTGGACCAATACTGCCCTCAACTAATTTAAACAAATCATTAAAAGCGATCTCAAGCGCCTTGTAAGCCGTCTGACTAGCGTCAACAACCTTTTGATTTGACATAAATAATTCCGTCAGACCTTCGAAAACCTTTAAAAACAAACCGATTCCCGCGGCTTTAATCGCAACCCCCATGCCCTTAATTCCACCTGAGGTTTCTTCAGTAGTTTTCTTTAATTGTTCAAGAGCATCTTCAGTTTTTTTGTTGCTTTCAACAACCTCTTTACTAAGATTTTCAATTTGATTTTTTAATTCTTCAATTTGTGAACTAGCTTTTTTGGTGTTTGCTACTACGTCAATTTCTGCAACTTCCATTTTGTCTCTTTTTTAATTTGTTTAAAAGCCTCTTTTATGCTTGACGGAAAACGATATTTGCCCTGAGCAATCCTAATGTTTTCGGTTTCGCCGTCTGCTAGTTTTAGCATTTCAATTATTGATTTCATACCACGTTCAATAGTTCAAAGTCACTTTCCCCCGTTTGAAGGTTTGTTGTGACTGAATTTATAATGTATTTCTGACCTCTCATTTCAATTTTGTCTCTAAGTGTTAATGCAATTATTATTCTTAAAGGTAAAAACGCCTTGACTTTTGTAATCCTTCTTTTTGAATTAAATATATCTGAAACGTAATCAACGTACTCTTGCTGAAATAGAGACCCTTCGTCATATCCTTCGGATGTCAAATTATACTCGTTTATTTCAGATCCAAAATTGATATTACTTGTGAAGGGGAAATTTAAAGAAAGTCCAATAGAATTACTCGGTATGTTATACGCGGTTAATGCTTGATGAGTGGTTGCGTCTGTTCGATATGATATTGGAGTTCCTGACGTAATCTTAATGGGATAAAAAAGCAAAGGTTTCCCGAAATAAGGTTGCTGATTTTCATTTACAAAATAACCATATTGAATATCCGTAAACGCTTGATTGTTTTGATCTTGAAGACGTTCCATTTGCATATGTTCAAACGGCGCTTTGACGTTGTATATCTCGTTAGGCGCATCATAAATCGCGCTATCTAAAGTGTATTTTAATGTACCCCAACCCACGTTATTTAATTGCTCGTATTGCTTGGCAAGAAACGTTCCAAGACCTTCATATTCAAAATTTACTTGCTTAAAAGGCAACGCAACGTCAACCGTGCTTTTTGATATTTCAAGATATTGATCAATGTTATAAACGGTATTTGATGAGTAAAACTGATCAATCGTTTTAACTGATATATTTACCCCGTCATCTGAAAAAGCGGTCAGGTTAAAAAGCGAAAAAATACCCGTCAAAAAATCAATGACTTTCATTTCGGGGATCTGCTGACTAATCACGAAATCAATTGAGGTAGTCGTACTAAAAGCGGCGGCAGTATAAGTGTCATTAAAAGTCGTTGTTGATTGATAACCTTGAATATTCCAAACTACACTTGTAAAAGTCATAGATGTAGTGTTTTGCTGAACAACGCTAACGGTGTAAGATGACCCCGCACTAAAAACCCCCATATCAGCTTGAGTAAATACTCTCGTCACGTTTTGAGACGATGCGAATTGAGATTGAAAAAATAACTGCCCATTTTGAAAAACCCTAACTTGATAATCAATTGAACTGCTTGTCGTTACGCTTAGTGTGTTAGTTGTTATTGTTGTCGGAGCGTTTGGAAATTGAGGGTTTAAGCTTTGTGGGCTAAAAATTACTAAAACTGAATTGTTAGGAAACCCCGTATAAGGATTATTTAAGTTAATTGGAAACGTGCTAACTGAGGTCGCAAATTCTTCTACCTGCGAAGCACTAGAAACCGCGCCACTTTTACGATGCAACCACATTGACAAATGAGAATAAACGGTATTGCTATTATAAAAAAAACTATTATCAAAAACGATTCCGTACTGAGATTCAATTAAGTCAATTAATGCAAATACTTTAATCGCATATTTTAAGTCGTTCCAAAAAACGCCGTGTTGCTGACCGTTAACATAGTTTAGATTTCCTTGCTCTTGATTTGAGTTACTGCTATTGTAAAATAATCTTTGTGTATGGGTTATTAACGGGGCAAATATTATGGTACTTGAAAAAGATGGTTCTAATTGTAATCGATCTTTAACTTCAGTTGGCGTATATGGTAGATCGTATTGTGAAAGACCGTCAAGACCTGATAGTAAATCCTCTCCAAGCAAATCTTTTAAGTTTACCGTGCTACCAAAAAATGTAATTCGATAAGCATATGCCTTATTTTTTTTTAAATCAACGCCTTCAAGCCTAAAAAATCCGCTTTTAAAAGTCAAACTATTTAATTCAATTTTCCCCGCCACTTTATTTAACGCGGGAGTTGGTGTTGACCTTACAATATCCGTGTTGTAATAGTGCTGAAAAATCAAATTATTCTTTTTTGAGGCGGGGACTGAAAATGATTTACTAAAATCGGTAAACACTTTTGATATGTCCTTTACATTTTGGATCGTCTGAGTGATTGAAACCGTTTCATCACCAAACAAATCAATGCGATCTGACCCTAAATAAAGTTGTAATTTTTGCATCTATCTGATGTTGTTTATTTTATCGTAAGCCTCCGCAAATTCAATAGTGTAATCAATCAATTTATCGTTTAGTTTAGTTTTTTCTACAAATGAACTTGTCATTACATTCACGGGTAAATACTGCGTTTGACCTACGGCATTTAAAAATTGAATCCAAACTTGCTCACTCTCTAATAATTGCTCAAATACCGCGTTGTATGCCTCTGGATAATAGCCTGAGTTTAATGTAATTCTTTGTTTTGACTCCTTGTTATACAAAACCTTTGTGGCTTTGCTTGTATCGTAAGTTGTTGAGGATCCGCTTGACGTTAAATTAATCCCTTGATATTCCTCTTTTGTTGTATCTGTTGTCAATGTCTTTTTAAGTAAAAACCAAAGATCTTGAAATTGTCCGTATTTATTTACAAAGGTTATCCTTTGAGGTTCGTATTTTGAGCAAGGCGTTCTGTTTATGTCGCAAGTGACGCCAACTCCGATTGTTACTGATGTAGCAGTTCCGCTATAAGATTGATACGCTACATTTCCGCTTAATATGTAAGGCAAGTAACCACTCTTATTCTCAGGCACAAATATCTCCCAATCATTATTGACTCCTAATTTTGGAGCGATCAACCATGATGCCGCACTGCTTAAAGGATATGGCGGTTCATAATTAGCGCCTTCATCAAAATAACCGTAAGCATCAAAACCTTGATTTCCCGTATCATTTATTGTTGTTATAAGATTATCACTTGAATCATAAAAAGTCATTACTAAATCAATGTCAATTTCCGTGTCTCCTGCGGTTGGTGAACCGTCGTAATTAACGGTCAAATAATCTCGGCATAATTCTGAAACCTCAAACACGGTTGGTGATCCTGCGGTAACGGCTTTTGATAGCGTGTACCGCAAAACGGTATCAATTGTAATTGTTAATTGTACTGACACCGCTCCTGAGGCGCCGCCTATCGTGTGAGTAAAAAAATATGGACTTCTTAATGCTATCCTTGACATGTTATTTTTGTTTTAAATTTAACGCTAAATCAGCCGCAAAGGCTTCAGCTAATTCTTGAGGTAAACGATTAAATGCCGCGCGAAAAGGTTTTGTAAACCAAAGTGTAGGTTTTATCCCTTGAGCAAATATTCTCTTTTGTAGCCAATATCCAATAGCAGTATAATCGCCCTTTTTAAATTTGCCGCTTGATTTATCTCTAAAACGGATCTTGTTAAATTTTGCCCAATCCATTAGAGGGTTCATTGGCGGCATTTTTGATTTGTACGAATATTTACCGAAGATTGTATTGGTTGATTTCCCCTTTTGTTTTCCGTCTTTTACAAGGCTTGGATCGGATCCGTAAACACCCGCATCTTGAAACATACCGTAATTATCAAACGTTATTTTCATAATTACTTTGCCGTTGGACTCTATTGGCTTGGAATATTTCAATGATTTATAGAGCGCACCCGTGTAGTTGTTCGGACTTTTCGTCTTTTTACTGAGGTTTGTTCGCCCTTGCTTGACAACGTATTTCCCAAAGGCTGAATAAGCCTTCATTATTTCTTCATATTTCATCAGCAAATAAGTATGTCGTTGTAAATTAAAACGTCAAAAGTAGATGTCCAACCCGCCAATTCATTTTCAAAGCGATCATAAAACGGCTCCATCCCCGCGTTGCCGTCAAACTGATACCCGTTTTGATGTAAATCGCCGCCCCTTAAGACTTGAATAACCTTGTTAGCAACTGAGAGTTGAGTGTTTAAAATGTCTTGCTCATTGTTGTTTCCCGTAAACAAATCAACCGTTTGATTTTTAGATCTGTCAACGATGTCCATATTTAGTATGCTTATGTTAAATCTCAGCACCCCGTCCTCTTGAGTCACGCTATTTATTAGCAGATGAGCCAATGGAAATATGTCTTGTTTTTGTAGGTTAACTTCAGTGATATCGCCCGTTGAAACAGTCTTGCAATTCACATCTAACAACAACTGATTTTTAATTGTTTCGGTTAATTGATAAAAACCTCTTACGCCTTGGTTGCTCATTTTATTTTTTGTTTCATTAATGTTGATTCCAACTCATTTTTTTCCTTTGTAAACGCTAACATCATCAAACATTCGTGCATTTTCATTTTGGTGACATGGTCAATTCGTTCAACGTTTCCTTGACTAAGTCCATACAAGGAATTATACCACCCCCACTTTTGACCAAATGCGGCAGTTGCACTTGTTGTGTCTCCACCTCCGCGGTTAAACAGCTCAGGGTAGTCATCAACAAGTCCTTCTTTAAATTGAATAAAAAAAAAATTGCGCTCAATACGGCGTTCATCGGCATGTCTAAAGCACGATCTTGCGTCTGAGTGTCATACGGTTCAATTTCATATCTGCCCGCGTTCTTGCGCACGATAGGTCTGTATAAAACGTTTATTGCTAAATGAATGCTTTTCCAATCGCTCAAATAGGTATCAACATCAATGTACTCGCCAAATGACATTTCGTCAAGGTCGGGAATAAAGCCAAACTCAACTTTATTGAGATAAAAAAACCGCTTAAATTCGGGACGGTCTTCAAATAGTAAATTGATTTTGTTCGTGATTTCTACTACTGAATTTGCGGCGATTGATTTGACTTTCGCTTCGGGGACGTTGCAAAAGATCTCTATTGTTTTTTGTTGTAAAAACAACTCGTCATTATTCAATTCTTGTGCCTTGATAAACTCTTGATATTGCCTCAAGGTTATTTCATCAAGTCCCGTTGGAACATTTAGTTGAGCCTTCATATAAGTATAACGTAAATTTGAGTAAAATTTAATAAAAAAAGACGGTCATTTACAACCGTCTTTTCTTTTATGATAAAATATTTAATCCCACTATGAACAAAGATACATAATTTTACTCATCAAAAACTTCCTTTAATTCAAGCGCTAATTTATTGAAAGCGTATTTTGAGTCAGACAACTTCTTTTTTAGTTGCTTGTTTTCGTCCACTAAGCTTGAGGTGTAATTAAACATGATCTTGTGAGCGTCAGTAACGGCGAATATTTCGCCCTCATTTAACACCCCGTTTTTATTGATCTTTTTAATCACACCTAAAGCCGCGTCACATACCGCAAGGAATTGCAAGTGACTTGATTCGTCTATCTTATACATCAACGCCTTTCCATTTTTTAACAAGAGTCAACCCCAACTCATAAGCAACGTAATTAACGTGCTTTGAGGTCGTTGGCGACCACCAACCGTGTTCGATTAGTTCTGCGCCGCTTATAGTTGCGACGTGCGTATCATATGACCAAACCTCAGACCCGTTTAGGATCCGAAGGTTCATTTTGTATCTGTCTAGTGTTCTCATGCGTATGCGTTTAATTCGATTTTCGTTTCTAAGATAGGGATAATTATGTTCTTAATCTGACGTTGTGAGCAACAACTTTCGTTATTCAAGTAAACGAACAACTCAGAATCTATCTCAACATCATGCTTATATTCAGCGGGTTCGGGTCTTTGATAACCCTCGTCATATATCCATCCCGCCTTTTCAACGCACGTTTCCGTCACATATACGGTTCCCCAAAACTCTAAGGCGCCACCGCCCAATCTCCATACCGCCTCAACAGTACGCAATTCAACTTCGCCTATCAACTCAATCTTTACGGGATTCAGTCCCATCATTTGAGTTAGCAATTCCGAATCTGTAAAAAATTCGCCTTCATTTATATTCGTCATAATAATGTGTGTTTGATTATGTTACAAAGATAGTTAATAAAATCTTATTTACCAAAAAGTAGATAACTATTCAATCCATCGAAGATGATTCATCAAAGAATCAAATTCTTTTTTTGTGCCTTTCATCTCAGGAATTTCCTTGAGTTCCTGCTTGACGATTCCCGTTGCTAAATGACGCTTGTCATATTTGTCGCCTCTTGTGTCGGGCATTTCTTCTTGTATCTTACGTCTTGCGCGGGTGATCGTATCGGGTAAGCTGATTTTGCCGCTTTTAACAAGCAAACAAAAAGCCTTGATCTGCTCATCGGTAAAATTTGTGTTGGCTCCTTTTATCTCACGGAACCAATACCGTGCTATCAGATCTAAATCGCAGTCTCTTGATTGAGGATATTCTCTGAGAATTGCCTCAACTTTTTTCGCTTTCTCTTTGATCATTTCTCTACAATTTCGAACACGTCCCAATTACCGATTTTTGAGGCTTGATAAATTGCCTCTTTTTTTAAAGTGTCGCTCACATCTTCGGGATGATACGTCTGATCTAAACGTCCCAACGCATATGCTTGACTCAACATATTCTCAAGGGTAAACCCCATGATCTTGTATTCTGATCTTGATTTGATTTTATCTTGACTCATATTTATTTTACTTTTAAGGATAATAATAATTCAATCTGCTCTTCAATAGCAGAGTTATTTCTATAATCATAATGTGATGATATATTTGTTTTTAAAAGATCATCTAAGTATTTACAGATAACTTTTCTGTACATCTTTTTTCCTAATTTTTTTTCAGCTTTTTTCCAATCAGGCAACTCAGCATATACTCGGTTTGTAGACTTTTTCATAATTTTGTTCGTTTGATTAATACAAAGATAATAAATAATTATTAATCTACCAAAAAGTATAAAACTATTTATTTTCAGCCTTCTTTCGTTCTGCTAGTTTTAGCCGATATGCCTTGCTGTCATACTTCCTACTTTTGCTTTGAATCCAATCTTTGTAGTCTGTTGAGAAAACAAAGTCATATCTGAATCTGTAATCCTCTTTCCTAGTGTAAATAAGATTGAGTTGGTCGGGTATTTTTTGATTCATATTATCTGATTGCGTATTTGCCGAAATTAGGACGGGACAAAAGCGAATATGTAGCGTATCTACAAGAGTCAATCACGTGATTGTTAGCGTCAACGGGAGTGTTTATCAATTTACCCGTCTTGTCTTCCTGCCATTTGTAATTCCTAAACTCTTGGACTGCGTTTGTTGACGAGGATAACACATGGATCTTATAACGCTTGAGCAAGTCAATCCCTGCGTTGACTGAATCTTTACCCTTCAAGCTTGGGTGTATGTTGTGTCCCATCCGCCTGAGTTCGTCGTTGAGCCTCGGTTCAGCTGAGTCCGCGTAAATCAAGGAGCGCTCAAAGCCTTTATCAACTAGAAAATCATGAATGTCCTGCGTTGTCATTTGCGTTCTATAAAGATGCTCTTCAATGTAGATGTTTTCTTCATCCCGATATACGCTTGCCAAAACCGTCGGATCATTCGTGTATCCGTAATCCATACCCATGGCAATCAAATCGGCGCCTTCGGGGATCTTGTTCACTTCCGTGTACTTAAAAATTGTCGCAATGCTTCCTGCCTTTTCGCCCAATCCGTAAATCTTCCAATATTGGTCATCCGTTTCCTTGAGCCTTTCAATTTCAATCTTGATTGCGTCCTCTAAAAACGGATTGTTGAGATAGGTTGTCTTGAAAAAATCGCAGTCGGATCTCGTTATCACTTTGTCATAGATCCAATGATATTCATCTGATGGATTGTAGTCAAGCACAATACGTTCCTGCGTTCTAAAAACGAGTTGTTGCCAATCCTCCCAAAACAATTCATTCGCCTCGTTGATGAACAATAGGTCACGTTTACGCCCTCTAATCTTTTGTGATTGATCAAGTGATGTAAACTCTACAAGATTGCCGTACAAGCGATATTCTGAACTTGACTTGTTGTGATTATTCTCGTTGTATATCTCGTGCGTTCTTAGGATCTCTAAAAAGTCACGCATCACGGTTGCCCTCAATGACGGGAATGTCTTGCGGCAAATCGTTATTATTTTGTTCTCTTTTCGGGTACAATATTCAAAAATGATCCACAACAATATATTGTAGGTCTTTCCCGATCGGGTTCCGCCCTGCTCAACAACAATCTTTTTATCGCTATTTATTAAATGACGATAAACAACATTTGTTTTAATCTTTGCTAATTGAGTCAATGATCTCTATTTGAAAACTAGTTGGCTGACCTTCAACACCCGCAAATTCTTGACGCTCAACATAACCTCGGTTTTTACCTTTGCGGCTTAAATAGAATTTTATCAGCTGAGTGTTCCCGCCTTCAATCCCTTGAAACATCTTACTTTCAGCAAAATCAAGGGCGATGTTATCAACGTTTTTTACTTGTTCGGCAAATTCGGGATCCGTGTTGATCCATTTGTAATATGTGCTATGCGGCACGTCCGCTTTTATCAAAGCCGTCGTAACAACTCCAAGGCTTTTTTTTAACGCCTCAAGCATTGATTGCTTCTTCTTGTGTCCACTTTTGTCTACTTTTTCCATGTCATAATCCTTTAAAAGCTTTTAACGGGTAAAATATTAAACTGTTCCGATAGCCTCCTTCATGCGTTGGAATTATCGGTGTCACCCCGTGTACGTTTCTCCACGCAGGGTAAACTAAAATTGAATTGTCTTCTTGTCCTATTGTTGCGTCATAATCGAGAACGTGTAAGTCACCGCCTTTTGAATTATACTTCTTACAGATAATCACGTTGACGGCTCCTTTAATATTGCCCGTGTCCCTATGTAAAGGCGCTGAAATGTTAAAGTTTGATATTGAACTTGTAAACAGATTTCCAAACCTCCATTCTTTTGGAACATCACTAAATAATTCTTGTTGTTTTTCGTACTGAATCGGGATAAGATCCTTGATCAGCTTTTCGCTTTCCAAAGCAAGTAACCACATTGCCTTAATAAACGTTTGCGCGGTCTTTACTGAATGAACCGATGACCGTGATGGGTAAGGTCTAAGCATGTGAGGTCTTGGCGGCGTTGATCCTAGTATTGTTGAGAACTGAGACACCCCAAATTTAGCCGCGTCTTTGTATGACATACCTTCTTTTACCTTTGTGACGGTATCTGATCTGTTCATCTTTTGTTTCGGGACGTTCTTTGTTCTAAACTCCGCGTTGGAAAGGTCAGCCAACTTACACATTTTAGTCGGCATCTTTTTTAAATAGAATCCTATTGGCTCACCGTCTGAATAAAACACAGAATCATCAACGATGTTTGGCTCAATATATTCGCATACTTGACCCGTCTTTTTTTCGTGCTTTATTTTTGTTAAATCTATTCTTTCCATATCAAGTCTGAAGTGTGAAATGCTGAAATGATTTTTAGAGCCTCTAAGCTGTCCAATACTTCGTAGTTGTGTATTGTGTTATCAACGCGGGTTTGAATCGCTTGTATATGCCTTGCGCTTTGATTTGAGCCTCTCAGTTGACGTCCCTCACTCCCGTCATTCATAATCTTAATGATAAACGGGTCAAAAGCTTTTATAAAAGTTGAATTTGTAAACCGATCCCCCTCACAAACAATCGTCATATCTCTTTTGTTTTGAAATTCCTTTAACATAGAACAATCTCTCATTACTGCCATGCTTAGTTTATCGGATCCCTCAAACATTGAGCCGTTATAATTTCCCATCACTGCTATTTTTTCGTCAGTTTGAAATACAAACATACCCAATTTACCTTTTATTTTTAAACCAAACCGCTTAATGAGCCGTTTCATGACCCATGTTTTGCCTGATCCACAACCTCCAACTAACAATATTGTTCTTTTACGTCCGCTCATTTAAGTATTTTTTATCAAATGTCTCATCCCTAAATTGCCAAAGCAAATCCCAATACACTCCGTTGTTAACTCGCGTTTGAATGTCGTCTATTTCCCTGCCCATTCGGTCAATATAATATCCAACATATCGCTTTCCATATCGGTATTTTTTATATGCGCATAACGTCGTTTCAATTTGAAACACATTCCCTTCATTTGATCTTAAAGTCTCAATAAATTTGCGGTGTAAATATAGAGCTTCCTTGCTTGTCATTTTATCCTTGATCAACTCAGGCTTTTCTAAGGCAAATGCCAATCCGTCTCTACAACTTTTTGCCTCCATCATATTCAAATAAGGCGGCGCAAAATTAATATTTGTAAGCTGATTCAATACGTCCAAATAATTGAACAAACTAAACCGCCCAAAATACTTAATCTTTAAAATCTTGTCATACAGATCCTTCCACCCTCGGCTTTTTAAGTAATTCTTTTGACTGCCTTTACACAACCGCCTATATGAAACGAAAGAATCAACAAATTGATTGTTAGATTTTATGCGCAATCTGTCTGTTTGAAAGATTAGGTTTGATTTATTCTTTGACCACCAATCATTTAGCCTTTGAACATCCACCAATTCGTAATCGGGAAATTCATTGTACATATAAAATGTAGTTGCGGAGCAATAACAAGTGCCATACAAGAACGCAATCCAATAACGTTGCTCAGTATTTAGTTCAAATCTGTCTGATATGTAACGCAAACAAAGGATTGACGGGTCAATATCTTTCGCCTCTAAGCTTTGACGATGATATTCTTGATAAGGGACTACCATTGAACGTGAGAAAAAGGCTTGATCTCACTTGCGTTATCAATCCCGCTCCTAGTTAAAATGTCATTTGTTGAAGCAATGAAAAGGTTTTTGTTCTTTACGCCTTTCCATAAGGGTCTTTTTTTGTTTCTTAAAGCCGTTATCTGATTGTTTTTAAAGAACAATGAGGCAAAGGTCATTGACGTATCTTTTAATTGTTCTAAATCAAAGAACTTATCAAACAAGATCCACCCGTCATTATCGGATTCTATCGGGCAATCATATTCTTTTCGCATTTCATCAAGGCTTTTTTGAGAAATAACGCCGTTGAAAACCATTGCTTGATTGTTTTTAAATATTGGCTGATTGTTTTGCTCAATTAAATAATCTCCGCTTGTTGAATACCTAAAGTGAGCAATGAATTTGTTCGGCTTTTCGTTGTGAATAGACTTGAGAAAGTCGTTATAATTAAAATGCTTTTTAACAATTAGTTCTTTGTCGCAAAAAAACGCATAACCAAAGGCGTGAACGCCTCTGATCTGCGAATTAAAGAATATCTTTTCAAGTGTAAATGATTCGTATTGTCCCGAAAACCCGATCACACTACACATTTATTCTTTGTCTTTTGCGAGTTTTAAAAACTTCATTATCATTCCGCCAATATAAACGTTCTTGTCACGCCAATATTTGACCAACTCAACTGCCTCTTCATGATCGCTTAAATTAAATTCAATCTGAATCGCTTTCTTTACGCCGCTTGTCATCTCATCTAGCTGATCGGTAATGTCTTCTGTGTCAAGAATTGAGTAGTCAACCTCAGCGGGTTCCTGCCAAACGTCCAATCCCCAATCCTCAATCAAATCCGTATCCCATTCATTGGCTAAAACATCCCAATCCCATTGACCAAATCCAATATTATCTTTAACAATAAACTCTTTTTTCTCATCCTCAGTCCATCCTTCAGCGTCATCAATCCAAACCTCTTTCAATCCCGCCTCAACACACGCTTTTAATCTCATGTTTCCGCCTAAAACAATCATATTCTCATCCACAACAATTGCTCTTTTCTCTAACATCTTGGGAAAAGTTTTAATGCTTTCAACTAATTGCTTGAATTTATGATCCTTTATTATTCTTGGATTGTTCGGATTTTGTCTGACTTTCCTTATATTAATTAATTGCTTCATATATAAACCGTCTTTGTTTTTGTTTTCGTCTTTCTGTTTACAAAATTAATCGTTTGCTGAACAAATTCATGACGTTCTTTATCTGTATGAAATCTTGCGGGAATCCTAATCCAATATGCTTTTGGTTTTTCATCGCGCTTGAGTAAGATTTTTAATATTGCTTTTATCTTTTCCTTCACAATTTCTAAGTTTTCGTTCTAAAATACGACATCTGTTTTCAAGAATTTGAATCTTTCGTATCTCGTCAATATGCTCTGATTTAAAAGCGAATTGACTCAAGATGTCTTTTAACTTTTTGTTTGATTCCGCGTATGTTTTGTATGCGGTTAAAGAATGAATTAACGTCGAATTGTTTGTGATCCTTCCGTTGACCTCAAAACATCGCTTGATCGCAATCCATCTCATGTTCATTTTTTCCCGTAACAAGTAAACAAGCAACGACCTTATCTCAACGACACGCCTTTCACGCGATGACTCAAACGGATCAATGCCTGACGCGTCCTTTAATTTTAATATTAACTCAGTAGTTGTCATTTGTTTCTTGGTTTATGTAACGGAATTACGTTGCTAACAATCATTAAAAATAAAGCCGCAACGGATAGTATAATCAATTTGATTAAAAGGTTAATTTTTGTCATTTTTTATTTTAATTTCTAAAGCGTTGATTTGAGACTTAAATACCCGAATGCCCGTCAATAGCTTTTTCATTTCGCCATGAGACATTCTTGATGAATTCATCATTTCATCCTTTATTCTCTTTTGATTCTTTTCTTTCATCTCAATCAAATTCAACATTTCTTTTTCAAGATCCTTTTTTGTTTTTTTCTTTTTCATTTTAATTTATCTTTTATGCTCCACAATGTAGCTAAAACAAACATTGTCAATATCAAATCAAATACTTCAAGAAAAAGTATTTTTGTTTCCATTTTATTCTGTTTTTAGCCTCAGTAAATTATAACACTCACCGTATTTCTCACGTGCTTTGCTTTTGTATCTTTCCTTAAACACTAAAAAAGTCTTTTTGATGTATTGATATTCGCTTTTACAATCAGCAAAATACTTTTTACAAAATTTTGGTCCTTTTCCAAAGATGTAATTGACGTTATCCGCTTGATCACCGCTGATCATTTGCTCATAAAAGTTATACAACGCTTGATCTTTTGTTAAATATGAAAGCCTTGGTTGTGTGTAATAGTAATTATAGAGAATGCAGGGCAGTTGTTTGTAGTCTTTATCTATTGAAACAATCATTACGTTCTCAGATCCCTCTTCATCAGATATTTGTTTCCAAGCCTTAGCAACCATATCGTCTGTTTCAACACCATATCCCCTTACGCTTGAATACTTATCGGCAACGTAATCGTGTAATTCATTTAACACCAACGGTATATTTTTAATCTTTCTGTTTGCCTTATATTTTTTTTTGCCAATATAATTTCTAAAATTTCCCTTGCTCCCGTTAAAAATTGTAATGCTTTTCATAGACCAAGGAAAACTCAGATCATAAGACAATTTTAAAAGATCGTCAATAAGAATTTTGTATATGTGATCGTATTTTTGTGCGGCAAGTCTTACGTCATTGTAAAACTCTTTGTTATCCGAATCGTAACAAGCCGCGTATATCATTGAATCAGCGTCAAATAAAACGTTCATTTAATCGGAATTTGAATAAACATACCGTTAAAACACGTTGTGTGTTCTTCATCAACCTCAAGCATCTCATGATCCTCAATATTATAGAAAGTTAGTCTGTCTTTAATTAAATCAAGAAAAAATAAATGCTGATAAGGCGTTGAGTTTATATAAAAATCAATTACCTCCTGATATTTATCCTTCAACAAACCTTCTTTTTCCATATTGACCTTGTTATCTTTTACAAGGTATTCTTTTTTTTTGTTCGACATAATGTGTGTTTTTAAATTGTAGATAATCCATCCAATAACTAAGCCACTTTGGATCGTCTTTTCTGATCTTCAAATACCTTGTTTCAATGCTTGGATGTAGAAATTCATATTTCATTACCGTAAATATATACTAAAAAATAGAAAACTACAAGCCGTTGTCATAAATCTCGTTTAATTCCTTGACCCATTTATTAAGGGTTTTTTGTCCGCAACACTTACTTGGTCTGTACATCTTGTGTTCGTAATAGTCTGAATGCAACGTACAAATTAAAACGTACTCGTCATGCGTTATTGTGTTTGTTTTAGCGTTTCTGAACGCTTCCCAATCACGATAGTCAGAACGGGATAAGTGATGTTTTTTGATTGTCTTTTTCATTTTCTTGTTAATTTTAATTTGTTCCATTTTTTTCTTCTTTTATCACACTTACATTTTTTGCCCGTCTTTTTATTGTACAGATCAACAAGGTATTTAATCCCCGTGAGCCTTGTAAAGTGAAACATCAAATCGCCTAATTTCATAATAATTTTTTTATTTTGTTTTTTGTCCTTTTAAATGAATTATACAATGAGTGGTAGCTAATCCCCGTCTTATGCGATAACTGCCTGATGCTTTCGCCTTCCGTTATTATCTCAAAAACCTTTCTATCATACCAATACATTTTCTTTAAATGACCCTCAATACTATCGTATAAATCAGTGTTATCGGGATCGCTCTCAAGTCTGTCCAAATCTTTTATGTTTAGATACATTACAACCTTTTCTTTGCGTTTAGAATCAACGTATATGCTCCGCAACACTTTGAATACATAATAATAGTTGATTGCTTTTTTTTTGTACAAAATATCTCCGCCGCTTTTTAATTTTTCAAAAAACTTGATATACATATCTTGAATAAGATCTTCGCAATTATCGGGATGACAACCAAAATGCAATAAAATATTAACCCACTTGTCACGTTTTGCATTTAACATTCTCATCTCCTTTTCGTACATTTACAAATCAGCTAGTGGGTCATAGTATTCTTCAATGACCTCAGGAAACCCGCGTTCATTTACTTTAAAACTAAACGAATTAAAAGCATATCCACGACTGCGTTTGCAATGAACGGTTACCCAATCTGTATTTACGTTGTTAGCCTCCAAATGTATCTCAGTTTCTGTCTTCTTCATTAAAAAACTTCCCAAGTGACCCGTTGCTTTATCGCTCCCGAAATTAGAATGAATCACGGTTATTATATGACAATCATATTTTGCGCTCCATTCCATTAATTTCTGAACACAAGCATTGGATTGTTCAAGGTCGTTTACATCGCTGACTAGATCCGCAATGCCATCAATTACGATCAAGCCAATATCTTTATATTTCTTAGTCAAACAATACTCAATAAAGTCAATCCGCTCTTTAAAAGAAATTGTTCTCAACCCAAAAGTATAGTATTTTTTTGAATGATCCACATTTGCCATGTCGTCGGCTCTTTTAAACGACCTCTGACAATGCCATTCGCCTTGCTCTGTGTCAATATGCAATACTTCCTTATCGTTGCGGTGTCCCCTTATATCGCCGCAATATTTATTCTTGCCCGACAAGAAAGCGGAAACCAACATTGAAATGAAAAAGCTTTTTTTAGTCTTTGGCGGACCCGCAATCATAGAAAAGTTACCAAAAGTGCCAACGGGAACGGGAACAACGGTGTTGCCTTCATCCGTTTTAACAACAACGGATCCTAACGATAGTGCAACGGGAGGGTATTCAATCGGGGTTGAAAAGTCTATCTTGCAATCAGCAAAATACTTCTTCATGTTTTGCTCTGTTTGAGCCTTAAAAATATCATTTTGCATTGTATTCTGTGTGTGAGGTAAAAAAAAAGGCGCAAAGGGTTTTTAGATCCTTGCGCCATATTAAAGCTAATTAAAAAGGCGGCTCTTCAGCGTCATTACCGTTCTCATTAAACGGTTTCTTTTCTGCCACCTTAATTGATCCGTCTGCCGTCCATACAACCCTTCCGTTGCCCGTGTATATTTTAGGCTTTTTCGCCTCTCGTTCTAATTGGGTTTGATCGCTTGATATTGACACGTTAGTATAAAAGGGTTTTGTTGTATCATCATCTATTGAAATCAAAAAGTTGTACTGACGATCTCCATTTGCGGTCAGTTTAAATTCGTCTTTCGGTATTTTATTAACATTAATATATGCTCTGATTAAAGATCCCATTATTTTTTACTATTTAAGTTGATTAATTTGATTAAACTTTGCTCCATTTCGTTACTCAATCTGTATTTTCTTTTGACGGTAACAATATCACCTTCGCCTTTCGCGATCCAATCAACGACTTTTGAAAATGCTTCCGTATTATTTAACAACATAGGCTTTTGGAGTGGCTCTATTACGGGCGATTCAACGGGCGGATCATTCTGAACCTTCTTTATTTTGATTCCATGATCGTTAGTTGCATCTGCGTCTTGAGTATCATCAATTAAAAAGATATTACCCAAAGCGTATTTTTTACAATAAGATGAAGCCGCCCCAAAACGCTGAGGCATTGACATTCCTTTTTGATCAATATCTACCGCAACCAAAGACGTTGCCGTGATTTGTTGAACAGAATCGGAAAAAATAACGGTGCAACGAATAACGTGTTCACCCATATACTTTTCTCTGAATCTCACACTCACTTTGTGCGTCTTTAAAAAAGGCTTTATTGCCTCCAATATATCTTCAGCAGATCTGTAGTTGTATTTTCCAAACTTATTGTAACGATTTTTTGCCACCTTTAATTCGCTTTGAATTATTGATAACTTTTGATTTAATTCTAATTCCATAAATAATGTGTGTTATGTGAAGTGGTAAATATAAACTAAAAAGTTCATAAAAAAAAGGGATCTTATGAAATCCCCTTTTTATAATCGAACAAAGTATGAATCTTTGTACAACACACACAATGCAAATATAGCGTTTTTTTTTAAAGTATCTTTTGTTGATAGTATTCTACTTTTTCCCTTAAATCAATCATTGAATATTTGGCAAGCTTTATTGATTTGTGATATAATTTTGTCGCGGTTCCTTCGCCATATTTTTGGTCTAAATTAACCGCAAATAAATATTGTTCGCCTTGCTTGAACATGTTACATCCCACGCATTGAACCTGACAATTAATTTCGTCCCATCTAGTTGAGTATGATTGACGGCTTCGAAAGTGACCGCATTGCATTTTTTTCCAATGATCGTATTTGCCGCAAGTAAAACATTGAGCAATATCGCTTCGGGATCCGCGTTGACGTATAAATTTGCTGAAGACGTTATCAAGCTTGGAAACAAGCTTTCCACGCGTTATCGTTTTTTGTTTCGGCATAATTAATTGTTGATAGAGGGAATGAAGAACGCTAGAAAAAACGCACTTATCCCTATGTAAATAAGCGCTTTTTGATATCGGGTTTTTAAACGAATCAAAACACCTTAGCTACCAACGAATAACATTGCTAAAGTTTGAGGATATTTACGGCTCACTGCATTCGTTGCCGTTCCCTGCGCGCATTCCTCTTCACTGCGCTTGACCCTTGCTTCATTCTTGGTCATTAGAGCTTTCCCGAATCGCGATTACAGACGCATAAAGAAAGCCTTGAAAGCGAATATAGTAAATATTTTTTTAATTCGCTATATCTTGAACTTCTTCAATAGATATTTTGCCCGTTGCAAAGGCGTAAATTGCCGCCGCGGTCACTAATAATCTAATCATTTGCTTGATAAACCTTGCTTTAAAAAACCGTCCAACGCCACCGTCTTTTGATTTTACGTTTTCTACAATCTCACCCGCAATAGGCACGAATGTTTCAACGATATTTAAAAATGTTTTTACCATAATTTCTACTTTTTGTACACTTTGCGCTCAAGGTCTTTGATCCTTTCTTCGCTTTTTTCAAATTCTTTTATTAAATACTCAATCTTTTGATTGATTACTCTTGTGTCATCAGCAGGAGCAACTTGTTTTGGTAGCGTTTTTGCTATCTCAATCTCACTTTGCAACATCATATAAGAAGAAGCAACTGAAAAAATCATCCCCCCTACTAAAATTAACGTTTTAAAATCCAACTGAAAGTCGGGTTTCTTGTCCCCGTCAACATCAATTCCAACTTCACTCATTTTTTATCTTTATAACTTTTATAATATATTGAAAATAAAACTAACTGCCACAAGTATGACAACCGTCAAACTCCCAATATGAGATTCGACTGCCTTTGCGTTTCATTTTTAAAACTTGTTTTCTGTTCTTTTTTTCTGAAACATAAGAAACGTGAATCCATTCGGGTTCTCTGTTGTTCCCGCCCTCCCAAATAAGCTGATCAAAGTCAAGCTGATCCTTTACAATCATAAACATCTCGGCGTTTGATCTCCCGCCTAAGGCATCCAAATCCATCGCTTGACCTTTCATGTGTTGAGATCGTCTTGCGCCGCCTTTTAACAACGCGTTTAGATCCTCGGATCTATAAAACGAGTTTACCCTAATTGGACCACCTACATATTCCCGTAATGGCTCAAATAGTTTCTCAGCCGTTACCTTCATTACCTCTAAATGCTCATCTGTCGGAACGTTATCAACGCCGTGCTTTGTCGCAGTTGCTGAATAAGTTCCCTCTCTGTAGCTAATATGTGCGCTGATGTTCTCAGCTTCCTTCTTCTTTGCCATCTTCTTTCGTTTCGGTAATTTCTCCCGTCTGAATATCAACGGTTATGTTACCATATTTTACCTTCATCTCATCTTGTAAGACCTTAAAGCGTCCAAATGCTTCATCGTGCTTTTTGATCTCGTTCTGCTTGTGAATCTCAAGTACTCCGATGTTGTTTAAAGCACCGTTAACACTTGCGTTTAGTTCTTGTAAAGTCTTTAATTCTTGATCTGTTAATTTACTCATTGTTTTTTGTTTTGGTTATTTTCCAAATTTAGGCTTTTTTTTCTAAAACGTCAAGACGTGCCGTCAAGGTGTCTATGATGGTTTGTTGTTCTTGAATTGCTTTGGTTAAATAAGGTACTAAAAAATCGGTTTGTAATCCTAAATACCCCGTATCTTCATTAACAACACTAACGGCTTGAGGAATAATCTTTTGAATCTCTTGAGCAATAAAACCTAAATTATTTTTATTTCCATCGATGTAATCAAAATGCTTTGGCTTCATTTTTAAAACCGTATCAATACCGTTTTGAACATCTGATATATTCTCTTTTAATCTTAAATCTGAATTATAAGTCCAAGCAGTAGC
>Ga0099847_1000073_pt1 | contig 29396 bp, 43 predicted proteins | sample CB_VirMetaG_2_FD_78178 | JGI IMG/M metagenome (GOLD analysis project Ga0099847, IMG submission 78178) | Freshwater to marine saline gradient viral communities from Chesapeake Bay - CB_1504_2 Viral MetaG | ecosystem: Environmental > Aquatic > Marine > Coastal | place: USA: Chesapeake Bay...
GGCGGAATTATCTCCGCTAGGTGTGCCGCCAGCTTTCCAATTCCAAGATACATATGTAGCTGATGAGTGATTAACATTAGAACTATCGCCTACTGTGAAACCATCAGCACCGTAAGCGGTCAAATAGTTAGAATTATCTTGTTGCCCATCACTTTCGTTTGATTGTAATAGCTGTGTTCCTCTTAATACATCATGTAAACTATGCACTGTAACACGGCTTCTTCCTTTCAACCAAACCCAGTCTGGAGAAAATCCAACCCCCGTTACACTTTGGGTTGAACCATCACCAGTGTACAACACAGTATTAAAATAATCATCAGCTTGGCTGCTTTGTCCGGGGCCGATTGTTATGTCGCTCATATTACCAGAATGTAGACAGACGTAATCGGTTGGCACTGCATACTGAAACAAGCCCTCACCATTAGCATCTGTTTCAGAACCAGCAGATTTGTTTCCTGCAAATGTAGAATCTTGACCAAAGTTTATAAATAAATTATCCGTGCTAGAGTTACCCGTAAGAAAGAAAAACAAATTACCTGATGGATTAATTGCAGTTGTATTAGTAACAGTTCCTATTTCATTTGTGCCAGCAGATGGATTACCAGTAGTTCCAGAGTTGTTTGTACTAGGCGATTTAAAATATGTGCCGTTTCGGTGAAACCACACCTTGCCTGTTGCCCCATCAATTGCAATACCTAGTACATCCCCTGCCGCAAGCCTTGCAACACCTAGACCACCTGCCCCGGCACTTGAGCCATAATCGGTTTCTGTGCCATTTATAATCACGCTGCGATTATAATAAGCTACAGAACCATTGCCTGAAATTTGAGTGTTGTTTTGAACATGGTCTTGTATAAGCACTCCAGCACCAAATTCAGTTGAGTTTGTTTCACAAACTTCCACATATATTTTTTTATCTTTTGGTATGGCTATTGTACTAAAACCGCCGCCTATAGTAGATGTAGAATATCCACCACACGCAACCTTCAAGTTGCCTTCACTGTAAACCGCACTTGCATGAACCTGAGTATTGGCTCCACCAACCATTAAGGAGTTCAGTGTAGCAAAGTTTCGGGTCGGGCTGTCCGGCACGACAGCGCCATCGCTTGCGGCTAGATTAGTTACAGTGGTGAAATCATTTGTTCCATCTGTGCTATTGGCGTTATTACCAATGTCGCTACTATCTGCAAAGTCTACGTGAAAACCATTAGTTCCGTATGTCACACCAGATACTTTTTTTGGTATCCACACCCCATCTTTTGTCTCTCCAAAAGTGCTTGGAGTTAAAGCTGTGCCATCAACAAAATTAACTTCAGCCATATATCCAACAAGATTGGATGTTGTGTTTCTTGCATACCCCCCAAGACGATGAACAATGCTATTTGCGTTCCAGCCCCAGACAGAAGTGCCGATTGCATTGTTAGTTGTTATAGCTTGCAGGGTTCCATTTACATATATTTTAAGTCTATCTGTTGCGGTGCTTTCTGTAAGGTCTAATACTACAACCAAATGCAGCCAAGCACTTACGTCACGAAAAACAGCGGTAGTTGTAACTTGACCTCTACTCGCCCCACTATCGTAAATATTGATTTTGTCATCGGTTGTAAATCTGAAGGCTGACTCGTTTGAGGTATCGCCTCCGACATACGGAGTCCAGATGTATTGAGTTGTGCCAAGTTCCGCTCTTTTTATCCAAGCACTAAAAGTCCATGTTGACTGATTACCCGCTGTGGCAGTCCTATCTAAATGATGATTGTCTGAAAATCTTACAGACTGACCAATGGTGTGACTAAAGAACGTACCCAGCCCACCGCCCGGCGCACCTGCTCCTCCTAGTCCTGCGTGATTGCCTTTAATCAAACTCATTAGGTCAAAGCTCCTGACACTGATACTGCTATGGTATTAGCCGTACCACTATCTACACTACAGAAGTAGGCAAGATGGTATGTTCCAGCCGTTGCCAATGCTGCTAGGGCAGTAGCATTAATAGCTATATCGTCATGTGCAGAAACAGTATGACCACCACTATTAATTAAAAATATATTACCAGATTGACCTGCGTCACCGTTAGTAAATGTCAGAGTAAAGTCACCTGATGGTGTGCATTGAAAGTCGTTGCCAACAGCAAGGTCAAAGCTACCATCGTTGTCGGTGGTGACATGTCCAAATGCTCTACCAGCTACTTTAACGTCATCTGAAACAGTCACAAGTAGGTTTTCATCTATGGATAAGGCTGGTGTTGTGCCTACAGTGGAGCCTTTACCAATAACTAGATCATCTGCGCTATCATCTAAACCAACGTAGAAATCTTGTGCATTGCCATCAAATACAAGTTTTGTATCTTCCGCACCCGCATCACCGATAGTTAGTGTAGGCGTTGTGCCACCTAATGTTAGATTGGCATTTCCAGTAATCAACCCTGTAACAGTCAACGCCCCGCCAACGGCGGCGTCATCCGTAACGGTAAGGTCGTCTTGAACTTTAAGATCAACAGTGCTTAGAGAGGCAAACGCATCAACAACTGCCGCGCCTGACCCTGCGCCGTCAAGATAAACAACCTTAGTGTCACCATTGGGTATGGTGATGTTTGCTCCAGACCCTTGGCTTATAATAATGTTGTACGGGCCAGAACTTCCGCTATCAGTTGTAGCATTTTCAATGAAATGAACTCTGCTTAGTGTGTTTGGAGCTATAGTTATAGTGCAGTCAGAATCCAAAGCACCAGTATATTTAATGTACATAGATCTAGCTGGGTCAGTTGATCCATCAGCTATTGTGCTTGTATGCGTATTAGCGTTTGTAGATATAGCCTCTGTCCCGAAACTTAATGCCTCGCCAATAAGCTCCAAGTTTGTATTGGTTGTTGTTCCCCAAGTACCAGAACCATCGCCAGTACCTAGCTCGTTAAGTCTTAAATCATTTACATAGGTGCTTGCCATTTTTCCGTCCTTACGCTGCTATGTCTGTCCAGTTAGGTGTTTGTGATACAGATACCCCAGACCAGTTTGGAGTCTGTGATGGAACGATTGGCCTGTAAAGTACTTCTTCTCCTACCGCTCCTGTTGCCGAAACCCCTGTTACAGAAAACCCTAAAGATAAAATAGGTGCGCTTGTTCCTGTGCCTACTGAACCTGTTGTTCCTAGTCCTGTAACAGCAAAAGCCGCAGCGCCCGTTACACTCGCATTACCTACCGCACTTGTTGCGGCAGAACCTGTAACAGCAAAAGCTGCTGTGCCTGATACGCTAACAGTTCCAACCGCCCCTGTACCAGCGACTCCAGTTGCAGGAATCTCTAGTACATTCTGTACCGTAACAGACCCTAGAGAAGTAGTTCCGACAACTCCAGTTGCAGAAACGGGGACTGGCTGTCCCCATGCGCCTTCACCCCAGCCGCCTCTTCCCCATCCTGTTAAAGACATAAGCTACCTCATCAGGCTATTCGTATAATCGCGTTACTCGCATCTGCCGTAGGGAACTGAACTGTAAATGTCCCGGAAGTGGATGTTTTATTAGAACTAAAGTCCAATACAGCCACAGCTTTGTCACTGTTGGTGTCATTATATATCAACGCACCCATTGCAGTGATGGTAGCTGTAGTAAAGCTAATGTCAGCAAAATCAGTCAAAGCTGTTGTGCCAGAAGTGGTTGGGGCAACTTTGGTAAGAGTGCCACCACCAGCCGTGTAAGAGCCACTGTTGGCTACCTCACCTGTGGTAGTATAAGCTGTCGTTGCTGCGCCAAGAGTAGCTGTGGTGCTAGACTTACCGCCGCCGCCCTCTGCATATAGAGCCAGCTTAAAGGCATTACCGTTTGTTGCGAAATTGTGTGTACCTAACATAAGCTCTTGCTTAAATGCTGTACACATTGCTTGTGCGATTGCCATTACAGTCTCCCGATAGCTTTTGCCAGTTCCAATTGACCAGCATCACGAACCTTGGCGCAAATACTAGCACGTTCTTCCTTTCTAGCCAACTCTATATAGTACTGTGCCATATTCCTAACCCTATCTCTAAAAGCCTCTGCCTGTAAACGTATAGGCTCTGGTGCCTCATCTGATATGTAAATCAGTTTACTAGCCAGCATATCTGCTATCTGATCGTTAGACAGTCCGCCATTCTCAGACGTTACAATGTTAACTGCTCCTACAGTTCCTACGTTTAAATCAAACATGATCATGCCTTCCAAATATAACGGGGTCGCTTTCCTTTGGTTCAGGTGGCTGCATCTTTGACTGCTTCGTTATTAGAAGACTGCCGTTTTCAACCGTCTGTACCAATGGATCCTCTAGTCTATGATACCCATACAGCTTTTCATTGTCTGGAACATTAGTATCCATTAGCCCAGATCGATGCGCTATCTCTATTTTTATACCTTTAGAAATAGCTGTAGCGCACCAGAACTCTACACAAGCTCTTCCAGACTCAGCCATATTGACGTTTTTGTATGTGAAATCTATGCCAAATAGACATATCTTCGTTACTTTCTTCCATATTGCATAAGCAATAGCGTATGCAACGGTGTTGTTGAAGTAACATAAACCCGTATCCTTCGCGACTTCTTCCAAAGGATATAGCTCAACTGCCGGAAAATCTGCGTGTTTGATACAGGAATAGATTGGTCTTGTATTCTTGGCAAGGAACTCTCTTGCAACACCAGTCTGTGTGCCTGCATTTTCTGTATTTAAAAATCTTGTAATCGGATCCATCATAAACGTCCTGTCAACGTGTATGATTGCCCCTATACAATTTATTCCCCAAACTTCATCAAACTCCTGAGAAGCAACTCTCGCTGAAATATAGTCTGCATAGCTTCCCCCTAAACCCACTATTGCTATTTTCATGTTCTAGCCCTGTCTGGTAACCCCCTTCTGTACGCATCTGTATTCTCACGAGCCTCTGCGTAATCTTTCAACCTAGACAACGCCTCCAAAAATCTCTCGCTATACAACTTCATGACATCCGGCTCCCCTTTCATATAGATGTATGCCTCTATAAGACTGCCAAATAGTATAGCGTTTGGAGCGTTCTCACTAATCCACGTTGTAGTAGTGTCAGCGGAAGTAGACACAACCACACCTGTGGCACCACTTGTCCCTCCGGTTACTGTCTCACCCACAGTAAATGTCCCAGTAGGAATTATGATAACAAATTCTGTGACTGAAGTGATTGAATTGATGGTCGTGCTCTCTGCGCTGGTTCCACCTGTTATGGTTTCATTAGCAGCAAAAGTTCCGGTTACGTTACTGACTGTCAAAGTAAACTTACTATCCGCCAAGCTAACTGGACGGTAATAGTAATGAAGTTCCGACACATAATTTGAGTTTGGTGTGGGAGCCAGTATGAAATTTTGATAATCATACTTGGCGTAATATAGCGGAACACCTGTTGTGGCAGAGTTTGGTGTGTACTCTTGAATGTAGTTAACATCCTTTTGCTGCAAGAACTGTTTGGAGCTAGAAACTTCGATAGACAAAGAGAATGTGGCAAGATAATCCGCCGGAACAGCCAGAAACTGGTTACTAGCTGTCATTGCTCCAGATACATTCTTTCTGAAAAGTTCTAGATCTACGCTGGTAAATATACGTTCTTCAGCACTTTTGATAAACCTATCAAGGTTTGAAACAAAAGTTGTCTCGTTGTTGTCAACGTAGTTCTGTATTGCAGACTTTAACTGTGTGTATGTATAGCTCATGGTGTGTTAGCCGTTCCGCCCATAGCACTATGATTTGTACAATAGTAGTACAATGTAGGAGCGCCACTGGCTACTGTTATCTGTGTATAAGCCCCCGCAGATCCGGGAGTTCCGCTAGTGAGGACACCTGTTGTGTACTCGGAACCACTGCTGTGCGTACCATTGGAGGTTGTTGAAAACCTTAAAGGATGCCCTGAGTTGCTGCTATCTGACTGATCAAACCTGTATGTGTTGCCCTCAGAAAGACTAACAGTGTCTTGCTGTACGCCGTCTATAGCATACTTGTTTCCATAGCCCGTACTAACAACGGTCACAGTATATGTTGCTGTTATTGTTACCGCAGAACCTGCAAATACAACGGTGCCCACGGCACCCGATGCTGAAACACCAACCACATCGGTAGGTGTAATCACACTACCCCCGAGAGTAACGGTGCCCACCGCGCCGACAGCCTTGGGACTTTCTTTATACACAAAAGTGTTTAGATCAAATATAGGAAAGACAACTGTCTCTGGTATCTTATCGTTTCGTGTCCTCGGCTCGAACAACGCCTGTGGATCTGAGCCTGTATGCGTCTGAATCAACTGTGGATGCTTGGGTTCATACTCATCAGGACCGACTTTCATCCCATTCCACTCGGTCATCATCTCAGACAAACGGTATCTAAAGCCAGATCTGTCTGAAAACCCCCACGCTTTCTTGCCAGATGCATATCGAGCCATTAGTTAACCCTTAGATACTGTATGCTAGGCTGTAACTTTAAAGACACGCGATCCTCGTCTTCGTCTGCTGCACGTTGGAATTCTTCCTCATACACCACTTTTAACAGTTGAACTCTGTCTGGAGCTTTCTTCATAGCAGTGTAGTAAGCAAGCCCCGCAACCATGCACGGCAAAAACCTAAACGGAGTATCGGCTGTGTTTACCAATGTATCCACATCCTGAATCCTGTTTACATAATAGTATACAAGACTGTCGGTAGAATCGTCTGGTGTAGGCCACAGAGTTATTGTAGGAATTGTAGATCGACTAAAGTAAAACTGACTAGGTCTGCCAGTTGTGCCCTTGTTTGGTATACTCAGATACTGACTACGAGAGATACGACTAACATCAGTATCAACACCTGCGCTTGTACGAAGAGCAACTTCTAGAATATCCGTGTAAGCTGCTGTAAAAGTATACGTCGCGGTTCCAGAGGTTAATGCCTGTGTAGCTTGAGTCACTGTCCAAAGGTTCAGTCCTCTGTTTGCCCAATCAGCAAACATAAGATTTAAAGAACGTCTAGCCGTCTTAGTGTCATACCCAGTACGAACCTCGAGTCCACACCTTTCGTATGCTTCCTCGATGATCTCCGCTACATCGATATCAAAATCTCTGGATCCCGACGTTGCCATTACTTAACCCTAACTTTACCGCCACGCATCATCTTCTTCATAGTGCCACCGCCACGCATACGCTTCATAGCCTGCTTGGCTGCACCGCCACCCATCATTTTTTTAGGCATGACTTTGTTGCTTCCGCCACCACGCATACGCTTCATAGCTTTTTTCTTAGCACCTGCCATTTTCCCGTCTCCTTCTTCTGGTTAGAATTAAGTTAAGGTAGTCTTCCTTACTGTAGTTCTCATAGTATCCGGTCTTCTCAAGTATCTTACTAGCATCATCAAGTTCTGACAATCTTTGTATAAAAACCATAGTAAAGTCAGTCTGAAAGGATAAAAGCCACAAGTCTAGTTTATTACAGGCAAACCATTCATTCATAGCTATGCAAGCAGCTTCTACTTCTTCATATGTTTGACTGGGTTCCTCTTCCAAACAGATTATAACAGAGTGCTTGTTACTAAAATTCTTACACTGTACCGCCACAGTCTCCCATAAATCCTGCCTGCTAATACACTCAACAACTCTTAGCCTGTCATCCCTCAAGGCTTTCTTAGCAAAAGGACAAGGTGCGTATCCTATATCCGGGTCTACTACACTCAGATCATTGTGAACCCACTCCTCTATGAGTTCACGCATCTTACTTCTTTCTGGTAGGCATACTCATAGCGCCAGCTTCTAATTTACGAGGAGCGCACATAAACTTACCTTTTTTTGCTTTCACCGTGCCTCCTGCTTTTTTAAAACCCATCTTATTGCGAACGGGAGTGGGCAACATTGACAAGCCTTTACCTTTATCTCCTGCTGGAATATCTTTCATTTCTTTTTCCTCTTCAAAGATTTTACACGCCTTGGCTTACCTGCTGGCTGACCGATTCTTTTCTTCTGGGCTATTCTACTACGCTTTTCAGCGGCTGTCATTTCGCTCCCTGTTTTGGGAGTTTTAGAACTAACCCGCTTGGAGGGGCGGCAATATGGAGTGCCCCGTTTCTCTCCCTTGCGACGCCCACACGGTTTCCCCGTGCGCTGATCCGTCCACTTCTCTTTGAACCACCTCTTGAGCGCCAACCCACTTTTCGTTTTCCTGACTGCCATCTAATAATCAGCCCCTCTAGCTATAGTAACCATCATTATAAAAAATAATCCCGCAGCAACTATAACCACTCCACCTATCATAAATGCAATTTTTATATTCTCTTGCAGTTCCTTATGACGTTTAGCAGCCTCGCGTCTCGCAGTGGCAGCAGCTTCCTTCGCTTCCTGTATGCGTCTCGCTCTCTCCGCCACAATACCAGACCACGTTCCATGCCCAAACCGCATGTCAACCATAGAGGCTATTTCCTGCATTTGTTCTTTAGCCAGCTTCGCATCTATAATCTCTTGCGCTACTGACTTTATACCAAACTGATCTCCTACACCTACACCGGACTTCTTATTGCGTCTTTTCTGTACTTGGCTTTCACCCTCGAACAGATTGTCTATATATCCGGCGATGTCACCAACATCTTGAGCCGTGCTTATGGCACCTTTTATGCCATCAACAGCAGACTTGAATAAGGCTATGCCAGCTAACGCTGTTGATATGGGTTCCATTTTTTCCTACGAGTACTGCGTTGCTTTTCTTTTGTTACTCATGACAACACCGCACCCTCTAGCAACATTAGGATTGCTAGATGGCCGCTTTGCCTTAGTAACTGCGGCTCCTCCATTTTTCATGTTCAAGACTCCACCTGAAGCCTTCCCCTTTTTCTTCTTCTTTTTGCCTCCGGTGCCGTAGTTGGCAGCACCAACCTTTCGGCATTTTGCTATGGCACCTGAAGCATAGGCACTTGGAAAAACTCTGTAACGAGCTTTGACCTTATGATAACAAGCGTCTTTTGGCACTTTAGAACTCCGTTTTGATGGAGGTTTTGAAATCTGTTTGGGTATTGAACTTCGCGAGATTGCCATCATATGTCCTTCCCGTAAACTCTTCCCACATTGGCCTGATCATTTCATGAAGCTGATCTATCTTTTCGTTATTAGTATCAATCTTCAAAGCCATGACCGCTACGTTCTTGTCAACCTCAATGAGAGTTGACGATATCCATGTTAGTCCCGCGACACACGCACCTATGAAGGCTACAAAAACGGTTCCTGCTACAAATTGAGCGTTTAACATTTCCATCTTCTCCTAGCCTGTCTTAGACGACTATTAGGATTCTTGGCAGCTTTTGGAAACTTTTTCATCTGCCCAGCAGATCTAGCGCAAAATGACTTACGCCGTTTAGCATCCTTGCTACCTTTTTTAACCTTACCCGTGACAGCGGTCTTGAGCTTGCTGCCGGGGTTATCTCTTCTATATTTAGCAACACCAGCCTTTGTCATCCCCGCCCCACTTTTTGTGGAGCGGAAATTCTTTTTGTTGCGCGGGGGCATCTTTGCTGGTTTACGAGCCATTATTAGTAGCTCTTCTGCACTTGCATAATGATGGTGTATGTGTCAGCAGAAGAATGTCCCACAGTTGTGAACATAATGTCTCCTGTTACACCAGAGCTTGCAGGATTAGTTAGACCTCCAAAGGGTGTGTAATCATGAAACCCACTTTGATTCTCTCCAAGCTCAATACAAAAATCATCCGTGCTGGCATCAAATAGAATCTTCACTTTCATTCCATTACACTGCCACCAAATCTTTTCAATAGTGGCTCTTGTACATGTGCTGCCGTCTATGTTTGCAGACAACGCAGATACGTCAACCTTCTTAACAGCATTCTCACCGCTACCATCTGAGACGTTGGTAAACTTCAAGACTGCTGTTTTCGGGGTATCAACAAGTGTTTGTGATGTTACAGCGTCTGCCATTTTAATCTCCTTATAAAAAGAAGAGGGGGAGTTACCCCCTCTCGGTACTAGGCTTCGTAGCCCATCAATTCAATAAAGAGTTTACCAGCGGTGTAATCAGCGTCTGTAGCTGCGCCTGTTGTTAGATACAAAAACTGATCGGCAGCGGGGACGGCAGTAAAGTAAACTTTACTTCCTAGTGTAGCGTCACCAGCATTGACAAGAAGCGTTTCAGTCAAATCACCGATTGCCCCATCCTCAACACCTGTGCCTTCTGTTGCAGAGTGGATGTTAATGTCTGGATCACCGCCAGCAGGTGCCTCAAAGCATTCCATGCTGCCTGTCAAGATTGTGCCGTTTTTAGCAGCAGTAATCTGACCAATGTGACAAACAAGTGCTGTACCGTTGACACCAATGATGTCACCAGATCCTGTTGAACGCAGACCAGTTAGGTCAATAAGAATACGAGTTGTAATGATGCCGCCTACACGCTGCACTGAGCTACGATAGACAGTGCCGCTACCAGTTGTAATACCAGTGCCAGCTTCTACAGCCATTGTGTTTGCATCAAATGAAGACACACCAGTTGAACTGATGCTTGAAAGAGTTGTGAACGCACCAGTTGTGCTGCTCTGACTTACAGAGGTAAATCCACCTTTGGAGCGGACTGCTCCGGTAAAAGTAGTAGTAGCCATTTGAGTCTCCTGTCTTGGCTAGTGTCAGCCGCCCAATGCGACTGTCAGGAATTAATATAACTATACAATAAAAAAGGGCGACTGAACAGCCGCCCTTTGTATTTGTTTCAACAAACTTATTTATGCACCCGGTGAACCGAATACACAACGTGGGTCTGAGAATCCAAAGCTGTAACGCTCACGAGCCTTGTACCGCATGTTGCCAGTGTCGAAATCTGGATCCATGCTTGTGGACAATGCCATACGCTCGAAGTGCTTGAAGCCATTCGGAGCGTCAGTCTTCAGGAAGAACGCATCTGTGTCAGTTAGGTAATCATTGACTACATAACCTTCTGGAAGCATACCCATTGACTTGAGTGCGTTGACATCATTGTCAGCAGTTCCAACCCGTAGGTTAGATACAAGCAGACGCTCTGCAACAAACTGAAGCTGACGAGGAATGATTAGCTTCATGCCTTTAAGGGCAATGACCAAACCACGCTCATCAACAAATCCAGCAATGCTGATAAGTGAATCTTCGAGAGAAGTTTCGTTCAGATCAGCGGCCACTGCTGGCTCGTTGTTGAAAGTGCCACCGTTTGTAAGCGGGTGTGATGCATCACAAAGAGCAACACCGTCACCACCAGCGGAAGCACCAGCAGTAAACGCATTGTTCAGGATAGCAGCAGCTTTAACCTGCTTGGTGTGTGCCATAGAACGTGCAAGTGCCCGTGTATAGCGTGATGCCAGACGATCATAAAGATTGTCTTCTACGGCTTCCTCAGTGATTGAGAATGCCATAGCCACTGTCTCGTGATTGTAACGAGCAGTGAAAGCTTCGTTTGCGTCGTCAAATGAAACTGAGGAGCCTTCCTGTTTTACAGGAGCAGCGCCAAAGCCAGATAACATTACCTCTTCTTCAAACGCCCGGTCAGATGACTCGGTGTCAAAGATCTCAGCGTGTTGACCTTCATACCGTCCGTATTCCATGCCGAATAAGGCATTAAGGCCGGGTTCCAGTTCTTTCGCTAGTTGTGCGCGAGAAATAGCCATTGATCAGCCTCCTTATACGCCAGTCGTAGAAACAGTAGCCGCTGCAATGGAGCCTGTTGGCGCATTGAAGTGGTTGTTTATACGAACGATTAACGGAATACCAGCAGCAGTAAAGTCAGCATTTTCTGGGTCTTCTTGTACACCCATAATACGCAGAGCTAAAGTGTTGGTGGTGGCGATAGTATTCAGATCTGCTGTTGCAGAAGAGATACCAGTTGTTGTCGAACCGCTGTTACCAGTTGCAAACGCGATGTTTGCAAACACTGCTGCACGAATCTCTGCTTCTGTATTAGCAGCAGAAACTACGTTCGATGTAGCAATGGTGAACAGTTGTGACGGGTTGTCGAACAAAAACGCTCTAACAGGGAAGTTAGAATCAGCACCTGAACCGGGCCAAAAGTTAGAACGAATTACTTCTCCAGTGGTCGATGAGACGTATTCACACCCATTAAACACACCCACGATAGAGACGTTACCACCAGCAGCAGCTTGCAGATCGTCGATAACACCAGCAGCAAGCGGGATAACCGCCATGCCTTGGAAAATCGGGTTTGAGTTATCAGATGCGATACGATACTCAGTCGTCCCAGTGGAATTAGGCGCTGAACCCAGCATACCATATGGTCGTAGACCAAAGGCTCCATTGGAATTTGCCATGATAAATACTCCTTATACATAGCTGATTGAGTTACTCAGAGCCGTCCTTACGGCCTCCGAACGATACACGACTTTTCCTATCACTATGGATAGGCATTGAGGGATGTTGTTCCCTCATCAAGTTTTGATCCACGGCATCCATTTGAGTGCGGGTCTGCTCCCGGAAGTATTCAGTTCTTTCTTCAACCGTTTCTTCAGGTATTCTAGCCAACATTAAACCGCCGACTCCAATTGTCCCTGCATTAGCACCTGAATCAATGGTTGGAAACTTACCAGCCATCTCAGGATATTCGTCAGCACGGACAGGTTCCCACCCTTCACGCATTTTAGTAGTCACATTCATCTGATCATCTTCACCACGAAGTGAAGTACGGATCCAACGATGCTTATACCCTGCGGGTGGTTCTGGAGCCTCCAGCTTAGATGGAGGTGCCCAAGGCTTGCGGCGTTGGGTCTTTGCGCGAGTTTCCGCTTCGCGAGGCGATCTCTTTGTAGAATCAGTCATTTCATTACTCCTTAACATACTTAGCGTATTCTTCGAGCGGAACATTTAATCGCTTCGCTATCTGAATCTGCGAAGGGGTTAACTTGACTGTTCTGCGCCCCTTTTTTGTAGACGACTTGGAAGCCGTGGACTCAGCAGAAGCGACTCTGGGTCCTTTATCCTTAGAGCCTCCAAACTTCTGTGGAAACTCTGACCGGACTCTACGATCAAGTTCAGTATAGTACTCATCGGACGTTGGGTCAAACCCTTCATCCTCAATTAACTGTCTGTGAATACCAAAAGCAGCGTAAGTCATTGTTTGATCTTGACCAAACCAGTCATTTTTAGATGCCCAAGCCTCTGCTTTTGCATCAGGTTTGGCCTTTTGTTGGACAGGTTGTTGCTGTGACTGCTCCTGTGGAGCAGGTTGTGGAGCAGCAGCTTGCTGTTCCTGACGCTTCTTAGCCTGCTCTACCTGTGCTTCTTCCAGTGCAAGTCTGCTCAAGTTTTTCTGAGCTTCAAACATAGAGTCAGCGTCACCCTCGTCATATGCTTTCTGGTACGCAACTTTTGCAGCAGCAATCTGGGACTCTATTCGAGTTCCGAACTCTCCGACATAAGACTGATCCAGAGCATTGAGACGTTGTCGTAGCTCGTCGTTCTGCTCTTTTACTTTCTGAGCAAACTCAACCGCTGCAATCCTTTGCGCTTCTTCGTCTCTGTACTTCTGCGTAATCTTGCTTATGCGGCTCTGTACATTCTTTGAATACTGATCAAGCTCTTCTTCTTTCTCGTCTTTCTCAACGTCAGAGTCTTCTTCAGTCTCCTCAACAGCCTCTACTTCTTGAGACTCTTCCTCAACAACTTCTATTTCTTTCCCTTGTTCTTCTTCAAGATCAGCGGCTAAATCTGTTGTCTTCTCTGCTGCTTCTGCCATTACTATGCTCCATAGCTTTTAACATCGTCAGGATCAACGATGGTTGCGATGACCTCGTCATCGTTAATGACACGGACTTCTCCTCCTTCAATGTTAAAGCGAGATCCAGCATATCTACCGATACAAACCCAATCTCCTTCCTTACACCAAGGCCCGTGTTCTCCAAATTTATCCAGATCCTGATAAGCAAGTGGGCCGAGACGTACAACGTAAGCTACAACCGTAGCTCGTGACTCTCTTTCTCTTACAGCATCAGGAACGTAGACACCGCCATCAGTCTTGTCCTTGCCCATATAAGGCATGACAAGGATTCTCCACCCTGTGGGTTGTGGCATTCTGTCTTTTAAGGATTTTTCTTTTGCGGCTTTTTCTGCCTGCTTCTTCGCTTGTTGTTGCGCTAGAACATACTCAGGTACGATCAGTGTCATCGATGTACTTCACTTTCTTTAGCAGGGCCTTCAATTCATCAAGAGCGTAGGTGACACCCTGTATTTCACCAACTCTTGCCTTGTAGTCTTCCCAATCAGTTACTCCACCGCTTGTTATCGAAAGACTAACGTCATCTATTCTGTTTATCAATATCTTTTGATAATCTTTTATAAAATTCAAAACATCCATGCTGCCCCCTTGGATCTAGTTTTGTGTGATTACTATCCACTCCACGTTGTTAGTTGAACTTTCAGTTCTGAAATTTCCAGCCTTAGTCCAGTCTATGCTGTCCAACCCCTCATCAAACACTGTTGTCTGAGAAGGTTCCTCTGTTGGTGTCTTGTGATAGTGATGCATTCCATAGGCAAGTGCGCCTATGATAAGTAAAGCTTCCATCTTCTCCTCCTAACTTAAACCCCTTTAAGTTTAAAAAACTAACTCCCGAATATAGACCCTATATTTTGTATAAAGGACTCTCCAGAAAACGGTTGTACAGATTTTTTCTTAGTGCCCGTAAATGTTCTAGCAGACCCTCCCGGTGTACCTGAATAAGTTTTTCCTGTTTTCTTGTCCATGTATCCCCCCGGTATTTCAACAAAATCTCCGCCCAGAGATTTCAAAGCCATACCGAAATCATCAAAAATTCCTGCCGTTTCAAAAGCTGGTGATGCCGTAGCCACACCAAAACCGGATCCACCTGTCAGAGCATCCGTGACACGATCAGGGTCCAGAGATGACTGTTGTTGATCAGGTCTAGAAGAAAATGAATTTATTGTGCCATCAGGATTCTGTGTTGTTTTTCTGCCATCCGGCATGGTTATCTCATTCATCCCGTTTGACATCGGAGTCACGGTGACTCCATTCTCTAACGTCACTGATTCCGGTGCTGCCTGCACTCCCGGCAAGCCCATACCAAACACATCCATTAGCTGTTGTGTCTCTGGTGCTGGTGCTGGTGCAAACCTGCTTTCAAATCCTGCTAGATCAATTTCTGGTACAGACCCTACTGGATCTGGTGCTGGATCTGGTGCTTGAAATATACTACCTATACCTCTTTGAATTTGATTCACACCCGCAGCGATACCCGCTGGTATGCCTTCAATTTTATTTTGAACACCAGATATAAAGTTACCGAAGACAGAGTCTGTTGCTAGGTTAGGCTGTGCGGCGGCTCGTGCCGCAGCGGCTCGTTTACCTTGATCTGGATCCAGACTGTTAAAGAAATTACCTCCGGCAGTAAAAGCACCTCCGATAACATCCTCAAGTGCTCCGATACCCTGACTGATACCCTGACCAAACGACCCTAGAGCAGAGTAATCACCCGTTTCTGTAGCATTAGCGGGACGGAAACCGGGAGTCGCCTGTCCTCCAGATAACGCACCAAGTCTTTGAGATGTTGTATCAAACAACTCACTAGGCGCAAAGCCTGCGGTTTTATTTGAAAGCTGATCGGCTAAAATACCCATTCCCAGTGGCATTGACGCTAATGCAAGACTATCCATAGGGGTGCGCTTTACATTGTATGTGGTGGTTGGACCATACGCTGTATCATAGCTTGTCGGAAAGAGACGAGATTGCAGGCCGGGTCTTAGTTTTCCCGGAGTTTCAATGCTGGCATCTGGAAAGTCAGGGTTAAAGCCTAAACGTCCCTCGATGTTCTGAGGATTTGCATACTTGGAAAACTGATTAGCACCAATGGCTCTTCTGCCTTTTTCCGACATGGTGTTTGAGTAGTCCACACTTCTTGGATCAAAACCTAATACTCTACTCATCCTTCCTTCATAGCCATAAGGATTCGTAGCCGTAATTCCTCTTGCCACATTAAACTCTCTCTGACTCGGAACACCGAACTGACGATTTATCATATCAAGATAGTTTCTCGACATGTTAAGATCGTAAGTGCTGTCATAGGTGGGTCTTCCAAAAAACCCTTTGCCCACGCCTAAATCTCTATAGTCGGAAAGTGCTTTTGCGCGAAAACCTGAGTCAGCAACTTGGTCTTGTTGAGCACCTGCAAAAAGAGCAGGCCCTATCGTTCCAAATTGTGCTTGAGCCTGACCGGGAGACATTCCGAGATCACTATAAGATTTGCCACCACCTTGGTTTTTATCGCCGCCGCCGCCGCCACCACCACCTTCAAAGCCGCCACCGGGTTTTTCATTACCTAAACTGTCTTTTTCATTCGGTGGAAAGGCAGGTATACCCGCCGGACCCGGCTCACCAGAACCGCCAAGAAGCTGCAAGATGCCTGCCTCTTGTGGAGTAATGTACGACAGCATGTGATCTTGACCAGCAATATCAGTGCGACGCGGGACGGCAGAACCGCCCTGACGCATCTTCATCACTCTGTCGATAGGTTCAAACATTATTTGATTTGTACTTTTCTTGGATTACCCATGTATGCAGCGCCCATACCACGAACTGTGCCACCAAGATTTAGCTCTTTAGGATTGGGTTTTGTAGGCTTTTTCTTTCGAGACTCTCCTACTCGCTCTAATATTTCAGGACTGACTTCTTCTTCAAGAAGAGTTCTTCGGCCTTTCAACATAGCCTTAAGTTGTCGCTTTAATGGCACAGGCTCATATCCGAGCTTTTCAGCCATTCCCGGATACATCTGTTCCATTTTTAACTTTGCCTTTTTATCTTTAACTGCTTGCTTTGGAGTTTTAGGAAGAACTTTTGGTTTTTTTACTTCAGTCATGGTTGTCTCCAATACATTTGATCCGCCGTCTTTACGTCGCCGTCCTTCATTTATAAGCTTTTTTGCCTGATTAGTCGAGACACCAATGTCTTTTCCAAATTGTGCTGCTCTGGGTCGTGCCATTTTACTTCCTGTTCATCCAAGCTGTGGTGCCCATATAGGCTCCAACAATACCCGCGCCACTAATATAAAATAAATTACTAATGTCGCTCAACGCTGTAACTCTGTCCAAAGGTATAAAAAACATAGCTACAGTAAAAACACCCATGCTAATCAATGTGTACCTTGCCATACGCAACTGCGCCAAATTCTTGCGTAGCTCAGTCTCAGTCTGCCTGATCTCTTTAGCATGTTCAAGCTCATCGTCGGTAACTACCCCGTCGCCATCCATATCGTATTGGTCGTAGTCGCTGTTTTTCTGAAGGCGCTTTGACATCACTTCTTGCCAAAAAACTTAGTCGCGGCTCTCGTTCCAAAACTAGCTGCCACAATAGTTCCCAAAGTATACTGATAGTAATCCGGCATGGACTCAAGAGCGGTAAAACCATTTGTCACTATCTCCCTGCCCCAGTCTCCACAGAATGAGAGTATAAGCGGAATCGAGAACAAAATTGTAAGCCACTCGTCTTTCCAGCTATGTGCAGAAGCATCAGCCATTTTGAGATCCCAGTCAATCTCTCCTGTAGCTTTCTTTTGCATTATGACAGCTTCCGCTTGGGCTTTAGCAACCTTGGCACCAGTCACAGCCTTCTTCTCTTCGACTTTGCCCTCGAGCCATGTACCAGCCAAGTTAGCTATTGGTCCTAGAAACTGTATCATCTGCTTAAAATCCCGTTTGGTAAGGCTCTGCAATTATATCTAATTGCTTTGTATCCTTTGTAGTATTTGTGCACATCACTTGCCATCTTTAGTGCTCTGACTTTACATTCTCTTTCTATGTCGAACCACTGCTGCCCCTCAAAGGTTACACAAATCTGCGGGTTAGAAACCATGCAGGCAATTACAATCGCCTGATACATCTACCTCTCACGTTTCAAGTCAGCCTGCGTGTTGATACGATAAACATTTACATCGTTTCTATCGCCAGCGATCTGTTCTTGCAGAGCCTGACGCTGCATAGCCAGATCATAAGCCTGCTGCAACTTGGCCTGATCAATCTGGAAGTCCATTGCATCGTTCTGCATCTTACGCTGTATCTCAGTCGTATCGTTCTGCAACTCCTGCTGCCGGATCTGAACCAGTGGATCAGGTGGTGTCTGAGGCTTGAGCATGGGAGCAAGCTGCTCCAGCGTCGTTGCAATCTGCTGTGCCACCGCTGCTTCTGCTGCATCAGGGTTGATCTGCGGTGGCTGCTGTCCTGCTGCCATAGCTTCCTGTATACCTGTTTCAAGCATTTCTTTAATAACATCACGAGCAAATATACTGACATGCTCTTGTATGTGAGCCTGTAATATCAGGAATGCCTGTGGGTTAGCCTGTATGGCAGGCGACTGAATCATGGCAACGTGCACACGAATATGCGCCATACTGTCCTGCTGCGGGAACACTTGCAACTGCTGACCCTTCAGAGCCAGAGCGTTTTCTGTGGCAGGATCCTTTGGTGCAGGTGGCTGTGGTGGTGGCAAGATCGAGTCGATGTTCTTTACATCCAGTGCGTCATACATCCGGCGGTAGGCTTCATACAGATTGTGCATCTGCGGTGCAGCCTGTGCCAGTTGTAGTTGTGTCTGCGCCAACGACAGTCTCTGCGCCATAGAAAAAATCGACGGGTCGGAGACAGGGAGGATATCTACGCGCCCGTCGAAGTCCTGTGCCATGATAGCAGGGTTGATGTTAGCCCCGATAGCATATGGATACGGCATAGGATTGTTCTGAAATATCTCAGCCAGCATGCGAAACTCATTCTTTTGAGCGTAGTGCAGCCGCTTATGGATACTTGATATTACTTTTGATCCCTGCTCGATGAGAGCCACTGTAGTTCCCACGGGAGCATTGGAGTTGACATCTGCGACCTTGGTGTCCGTAACCTGTGCAAATCGTCTACCCGAATCAACGACCACCCCAAGTAATTGAGCCAGCGTTCCAGAAGGCTCCTTGTAAGGGAGTGGAATAATAGCATTCCTAATATCGCCGCCGGGAGCATCAAGATCACGAAACTCACCCGGATTAACAGGCTCATCATCATTCCTGATACGAACACCACGGGCTTTGAAACCACCCGGTAAATTCGAGAGCGTACCAGCATCGATAAGCTGGCGGAGTATAGACGTTGCAGCACGGGACAGCCCTCCTATCATATGCAACAAACCAAAGCCATAGAACCCGAAACCGGGCAGAAACTTGTAATGTACAAAGTACTGACGCTTGCGACGGAGCGGATCCTGCTCACGAAAGTTGCGTACTACCGAGAGAACTTCTCCCGAAGCTTCGTCCATAGTGACGATATACGGTAGCTTGATACCTGTGTCTTCGCCCATTTGATCTTTGTCTTCAAAGCCTTCAAGATCCAAGTCCACATGGATTTCAAAAAGCGTAAACATTTCATCAGAATAGCCTGAACGTAATCCCTGAATTTCATCACTCTTGCCACGGATTGTTGAATCAGACTCGTCACCTTCGCTTGGAGATAAATCAACATCTCTATATATCCCTCCTACTTGCATCTTGCGGATTTCGTTCTCACTCATCCGAACAACATGAGTGTACCGCACTGCTGTCCTCAAATCAGACGCATGATACGGAACAATCAGATCTTCGGCAGGAACAAACTTCGATACCGCCCTCTGCTTTGTTTGATCAAAATAAACCTTCTTGAAAGTAGAACCAGTAATCGGCAGATAGAATAACATCTGATCCGTATCCTGATCGAACTCCTCCATCACTTCCGTAATCTGGAAGTTCATGAAATCCTTCACACGTTGAGCCTGCTCCTCAACCATGCGGTTCTGCTCACCCAAGATCTGTGTCTTTACAGGACCGCCCGGTGGCAACATCTCTTTGTAAGCCTGTGCCTGAAACTGCGTAATCGCCTCCGATAACACAGGGTGCGTCACACCACTGGCACCCATGAACGGCTCAGACCGCTCCTCATAATTGATCCCCAGTAACGTCAAACCCTTGGATATGGACTCTTCCCAGTCAGAACGACCTTCTCTGTCCTCATCAACCAAGCCCCCAAGATCAGAGGACAAAGAACCAAGCGTAGACTGATCAAGAACCTCGGCCAGATTTGCATTGTGATCATAGACTTCAGCCTCGACCTCAACCATCTCTTCTTCACCAACAAGTTCAATGCCGGGCGGAAGATCTTCCATACCGGGCAACGGTACTTGAACCTCGGTCATGGCATCTTCAGGCACGGCTGCTGGTCCACCCGGACCCATGGCCTGCTCCATCATTCCTGCAATCTGTCTTGGTTCGATAGCCATTAAAAGGTTCCCTTAAATGTTCCGCCGCGCTTTTTCATAATAGCGCCACCACGTTTCTTGCCACTCACGGCCTTTTCATACGCAGCGTCGCCTTTTTTCATAAGCTTTCTGGCCTTGTTGCCCATAACGCCAACTGCACCAGCGCCAAGCGCACCTGTCCCATACATCAAAGCTTCACCAATCTCTCCAGCCATAGGGGCAAGCTGTATAACTGCATCAAGAGATGCTGTCTTTACAGTCTTCTTTTTCGGCCCTCGCTTCGTGGTATTGGTTTCTGGATCTACAAGAGACATTAGAATACTCCTTTGAATCTTTGAGGTCGGATCATGCCGCCGCGCTGTTTGTTGTACAGTTTCGGTTCTATGTGATCAACAAACCGATCATACTGGTTGTTAGTCAGATTGCTTATCTGACCACTAATCGCAATAGTACGAATCTCTTTGTCTGTGCGCCCGTCTGTGCGAATCTCTTTATCTTTGCCTGTCATTTCACGAATATACCTTAAATAAGTCACCGATACCAGAACGCATGTCAACCTTGCCGCCGCGCTTGTATCTGCGGACCTGTGATGGTTTAGCCTGCAACGGTGTTAGATCGATGTAGGTCATTGGAAAATCATGCTCTGGTCTTTCTATTTCTAACATATAATCTTTGGTAGCCTGATTATCTCGCAAAGGAGTGCGGTTTACTGCTGGTTGAACTGTGTCCACGGTTCCAATGTCAATGTCTGGATACTTTTGCTTCAGTTCCTTTATGACCTTTTCCTGCGGAGTCTTGTATCTGGATACAAAGGCTGGCAGCTTGTCTTCCTCTAATTCTCGCTTTGCAAATATGTCACGATAGTCAGGAATGTAGAAACGGGTTGATCCGTCGTCAGCAGCTTTCTTGATCATCTGATGAAGCTGGTATCTTGCAACTTGCTCTTGCGTTTCAAATGGTAGGGGATTGGTAAACTCTGGTGATGGGTCACCAAAGCCCCGTTCTGCGGCTCCTTTGGAGTCTTGTGAGAAGTGTATTTTAAGAGCGTCAACGCCTGCATCGTCTACAGCAAGTTTACCCTGATTCTGCCTGTAACTCACATACTCAAAAGCTGTCTTTTTATCAGGAGCGGCTGCTTCTATCGCATCCATGTAGATTTTTGTGGGTCGAGCCTTTGCATCTTCTATGCGATTTTTCTGATCATCAATGCTTTGTTTAAATAAGTCGTCTTCTGAAGATAACTTTCTAAAAGAGGCTGCATCTTTGCGGAGCAACTTAGGATCTATCTTATCCACTGCCTTTGGAAGAAGATTTTTAGCTGCTTGTACTGCTTGTAAAGCATTAGATGGACCACCCAACTCTCGTACAACCTGCCCTTTATCAAAGATCCCTTTAAACTCACTCTGAACATTTGAAATCAATCTATAGGAAGCTTGCAGAACATCTTCTTCCGCTCCAGTTATCGCCTCTGGAATATCAAGGATCTGTTTTAACTCGTCATCTCTGAGAGGCGCACGAGCAATCGTCACAAATGACGGACCAATGCTTGTGTCAGAACTCTGTCTCATTGACCTGTCCGCAGCAAGCCTCAAGACTTTTGATAGCTGATCATTAGAAAGTGTATCTAAGGCGCGGGTGTCCTCAATAACAGCCTGCTTAATAATGTTACCAAGGTCAGCTTCAGTCCGCATCTCTAAACCCATTATATCAGCGGAAGATTCGTCAAAATTTTTCGACCGCTGTAACATTTTTAGTCTTTCCGCAAAACGAAAATCTGGAGAAGCAGCGTCTTCAACTCCTCGGCTACTTTTTTGTAAAAAGTTTCTTTTGCGTATCCCATCCAAGTCTGCCGTTACAGTTCTCTGATTGCTTTCGATTTCTTTGAGCATTCTGGTTTCATCATCAATGCTGGTGATGGCATCGTTCAGTGTTCTGTACTGCGCTCCGTCCTCGATCTTTTGCTCAATCGCCTTGAAAGTCTTTACCTTGTCAGGGGTTAGCTGTACCAAGTTTCTGCCGATCAGACCTTCTCTCTCCGCTTCTCGCGCAGCACCACCTTTATACGCTTCATAAAGATCTGCCTGATTCTCCTCAAGTATTGTGGATCTCTCCCCACCCGTAGCCACATCATCAAATGAAGTCATCCGACCATGCCCAATTGGACCCAGTTCACTATGATGCTGCCCGTGATCCGAAACAGCACCGGGAGCTAAATCTTTATTTCCAACAGCAAATCTTGCATCTCGGAATACAACCTCTTCGTACCCACCAATTCCCGTGTCCCTACCCTGCGCCGTATAAGACTCATCGCCAAACATACGTTGATAACTGACATTACCTGCACCACCATCAACCATTTCAATGCGGGGGCTGTTGCCTACATGATAGTCCAGAACATCATCCACCGGAATCTTGCGGTTGGCATTCTCCGCCAAGAACTTATCAAGACCCGATACCTCCAACTCCATGTCAGTAACCGAAGGCTGATTCTTCAACCGCGCCAGATACTGGGCACCAGTCAAACCCTTCTTGCCAGCACCAACCGTGTTCTCAAGTAAAGCATTCGCAACAGGTAAATAATCAATACCACCCAACGGCACACCATCTACCGATATCTCATCTTCCAAAGGCTTGTTGATACTGCGATCAACGCCCGGGGTCCCCGGTGCACCAACCGTCTTCTCAAGTGGCACGAAACCATCTGACCCAGCTTCCTTAACCATAGGTCCACTAGAGCTAACACTAGATCCATCTATTAAAATTTCTTTTTCATTTAATCCCGAAATACCCGGGACTGTTGACTCAGGTGCCGCTAAGATGTCACCCGCTCTTACCGTATACTTACCTGTGCCCTGACTAGCTTTTCCCTGACGCTGTCTGAGTTCTTGTCCCGGAAGTGATCTGCTGCCAATACCTGAATCCAAACTAAAAGACTGAACCTCCCCCGCCTTAATGTCACCCACTCGATACACAGTTACAGGTGTGTCAGGGGTGAGATCCTCCACCTTCATGCCAAGATGATCTGCAACAAAAAGGTCCGAGTCTGCCTTCAGTTTAGCTTGAATAGAACCAAGAGTGTCGGCAGAAACAGTGTCTAAAATATCATCTGACCCTCTGGCATACTGCAAATAATATGTGGCAGCGTCAGAAGCGTCAGTGCTCACAAGATCCTTAATCGCATCAGGTGTTTCCTGCTGCCTAACATAATCCATGATCTCGTCTGAAGCTAAAGGTCCAAGGTCCGAGGGCGAAGCTTCCATCTCAATGTTGCCAGATCCCTTGACCTCGGTCCCCGAACCACGGGTCTTGGTAGCCTTGGCAAACAGCTTACCGATACCGGGAGCCAGAGCCACAGCAGCCTCGCCGCCAAGTCCAGCCGTGCCAGCCATCACACGACCAAGTGTCTCCATCCCGGAACCAGTCGGACGATCATAATTTACATCAATCGCCTCACCCAGATCAGCATACTTGTCAATCAGATACTCTGAACCAAGGAAGGGCTTCTCCGGCACAGGTATACCCACGCCGCGCATCGCCATTGTCGCTAAATCTACAGGGGCACCAAGCAAATCCATAGGGGCAAACTTCGCACCACGGATAAAGTCAGACTTCATCTGCTCCGCTTTTGCAGGATCAAAAGGTTTTTTTCCGGGACGATCACCTTGAGCCATCAGTAATACTCTCTTGCTTTACGGGGCGGGTCGTCCTCGAACTCCTCGCCGTCCAAACTAATAAAACCACCCTGACGAAAGCGCATCAGAGCCATAGTCATGCTGTCACAAAAGTCATCATGGTCACCATTCGGAAAGGATGCAACCTCTTCTATGACTTCATCAGCAAACTTCTCGCCTTCAGGATACCACACTTTTCCCGACTCGAATATAGGAGACACAATATGCATCCTAGTCGTCTTGTCCAGATTGCCACCCTTTCTGCGGCCCGGTGAAAACGTAGCAACAGGCAAATTCATCAGACGCATCTCGTCAGCCAGCGACTGACCCGACGCTTTCGCCTCAATCAATATCAAATCAGGCTCCCAATACTCGTTTTCCTCTAAGGAAACCTCTTTTAACTCCGGGAAATTCCACCGACCCTTCTTTGCATCCATCAATATCAGGTGTTGGTCCCCGTTTCGATGTGGTTGAAACACGCCCCAAGTCGTAATCGCAGAGTAATCAGCAGTCTCGCGCTTACTATACGCCGTATCATAGGACTGAATGACGTAATCCAAGTCAGGAATGTCATCTTCCTCCCACACACGCCACCAATCGCGCTTTACAACAGCAGTTTCCTCGGATGTGGGGTTCTGTTGCCACTGTGCATTCCATTTGCCTACCGACAGGGAGGCTTTTACCTTCAAAAGCTCGTCTTTTTCCCAGAATTCAGGCCATAATGGTTCCCCCGATGGCATAATTGCAGGGAATTCAACCACTTCCCACTGGTCAGCCATGACATCCTTGGCCTGTGCCGCCAGTAACCTGCCCGTTATGTCCTTCTTAGACCATCTGGTCTGCACAATAATGATGGTTCCCCCCGGTTGTAGACGCTGCCGGGGTCCAGATGTGTACCACTCATAGGCATTATCGTATGCAGACGCGGATAAAGCATCTTGTTCCGAGTGCGGATCATCAATAATCAACAAATCCGCACCACGACCCGTCATCGCCGCACCAACTCCGGCAGCAAAATACTCTCCGCCAACGCTAGTCTCCCATCTACCAGCAGCCTGACTGTCCTGTTTCAAGTCAGTGTCAGGAAATATCTCACGATATATGGGATCGGCGATCAAATCCCTTACCTTACGACCAAACCTTACGGCAAGCTCGGTATTCATCGTGGCCTGAATGATTTTTAACTTAGGATTGCGGCCCAAGAACCAACTAGGCATGAGATATGAAGCGAATTCTGACTTGGAATGCCGGGGAGGCATGTTGACAATCAGTCTTTTCAAGTCACCCGAGGCTATACGCTCGAGCTTCTCTGCGATAATTCTGTGATGGGTCCCCTCTATGAACCCGTCGTACACATGCTTTGCATATGCCATGAACTTGTCTTTGGCTATGTCTCTGGTTTCAAGTCTTTTCTTCTGCTCTTCAAGTAACAAGATCTCTTTGAGAACTTCTTCTGGCAGCAGGTCTAGGCTAGAGGTGTCATCCATGCCCGAACGATAATACATCCCATTGAATTTATCAACCCAGCGACACGACACGACATTGTCAACACCTGTCCACAAAATAATTGGGGTAGGGGTAGCGATCAATCGATCGACAATCGACAATTGATGCCAGTAACCCCAGAACAAACCACTTCTGGAACAAATCGTGAACGAATAAAATAAAATAAAGTGCATTATGATGGGATTAAATGGGATTTAGGGGTTGTATTATGGGATAAATGAGCGCACTATTTTTATTGAGGGTTGCCAATGGTGGCACCCGTATCGACAAGGGGAAATTGTCATGACTAAACAAAAGGAAATTTATCAGGCCGTTGGCTCTCGGATTTTCAAGATCGTGTTCACAAAGAACAATGGCGACACTCGGGAGGCATACGGCCAGTTATTCTTTGATGATCGGTTGGCCGATGATCACCCCGACACAATCGCGTTTATTGATTTCTCGATCGCCGCCGAAACATTCGGCACCCGTGTAGATGCCGAGGGCAATGCGATGATGAATAACTTTCGCCGCGCCAAGCTTGACAAGCCGTTCACAATTCGTTGCGGCGATCTTGTCATCAAGAATTAACTTCAAACCGAAAGAGGTAATCATGACTAAGTTAGATTTTATTAGCCTATGCGGCGAACTCTTAATCGATCCCGACGTTGCGTTGTCCGACGACAACGTCGAGCAAATGCTTCTTGATCGAGCCGACGACGAGCTTCAAGAGTATTTGAAAAATGAATTTTAATCGGGAACACTTAGGCGGGGATCATTCCCCGCCGGAAAGGAATTCAAATGTTTATCGCTCACTACAAGACTATCGCAAAACGTAAAGCCCAAGTGTTCGGCATCATGATCATTGCCACTGGCACGTTGGGTCTGGCTGGCCTCGAGTGTTTGTTTATGGATGACATGTTCGCCATCGTCACTGGCATCGGCCTGATATCCATCGCTAGCGTTGGCCTGCCTTGGTCGATCCTTGGCTGTTTGTTTTCAATTCAAGATATGAGGAGTTAATCATGGCTAAGATTTACTATCACACTCCAAGAGCTTCCGGCGGCGGCCTCGTCGTTTGGTCTAATGCAAACTCTCTAACTGAGATTGGCAAAACACTCGCCAAGCAAAACAAGACTTGGCCGGACTCATCGAGCGAAGGGCAGGTGATCACGATCGGCAAAAAGCAGCGAGGCCGCGTTGGTATCAGACCGATAAAAGAGTATCGGCTATTCGGTGACAAGCTGGTCAAGATATCAGACTTCTTTCTGACCGATGGCTGGGTAAGGGGATAATTATGGATCAGGCAACAATCAAAAGAACAAAGAGAGGTGTAACGGTATATGTCCCGAACAGCCAGTGCGCTGTGTTCGAGTGGATTCTGTCGGAAGGGGAAATGGGGCTTGCAGCTATGATGGATGACGGGCAACACGCTGCCGACGGGCAAGAAGACTGGAATGGGTTTGAGTGGAAAATCTAACCAACACCGGATCGAGGGCTTCGGCTCTCGATCCTCTTTTCTTTTTTTATATATAGATAAGAGCGAGGCCGCAGGCCGCAGGCCGCAGACTGATCTAGATATAAAAACAGAAAGGCCGCAGGCCGCAGGATAAATAAAAGCTTGCGTTAAAACATGGGATAAATTAGGATAAGTTAACTTAAATATAACAAGGGGAATTGTTATGAAACCACAGAGTTCGATTATATATCGCGGCCCATCTGAAATTGATGGGTTACCTATCGTTGCCATTGCTATCGTGAAAAGTAGCAACAGCAAAACCGGCAACATGGTGCAGACATATATCTTATGCGATAACGGTCTTGATCCTATGCTGAACAATAAGATCGGCAACGACTATTCAATCTGCGGCAATTGCCAGTTTAGAGGTGAGGCCGTCGCAATTGATGCCCCGGGCAAGCATGCGAAAGGCCGCAAGTGTTATGTCGCATTGTTTCAAGGCGTTTTGAATGTCTGGAAACATTTACAAAAAGACGGGTATCCTATCGCATACGGCCACAATGCCATTGCGCTTATTGGCGCTGGCCGCATGGTACGCATCGGCACCTACGGCGACGGCGCAGCAGTACCGCGTCACATATGGGACAGCCTATTGAGTGAGGCCGTAGGTCATACGGCCTATAGTCATCAAGATGACATTCTAGAAGTCGATCCTAATCTATTCATGATTAGCGCCGATACCAAGGCCGAAGCTTTGGAAGCTTGGGACAATGGCAAGCGGACGTTTCGCGTGATCGATCAAATAGATGATATCGTGCAGGGTTTTGAAATCCTGTGTCCTGCCAGTAAAGAGGCAGGCCGTCGCGCAACATGCGACACCTGCAAGCTATGTGCTGGCGCATCAACCAAGGCCAAATCAATTGCAATTGTTAAACACTAGGAGGTAATTATGAAATCAAACATCGAATTAGAAATGCTCAAAATAAACGTAAATAATCCTGCTCAAAGTGATAAAGCGAAATCACTAATGCGAGAGCGCATAGAACAGATAAAGACTGAAGACAACGACACAGTGCAAGCAATTGCGCTGCGTCATCTAAACGTAGGCGATCTGGTAAAGCGCAAGCCCAATGCCAAGGCCGTCTATGTCATCAATCATCGGAACAAGGCCACCAAGACAAGGCCAGCAGAATATTCACTGTCAGACTACGAAGACATGAACCGCGAAATATTCTTGAAAGAAGACACCATTGTCTACACTGGTTTCACATATTAGGTTTTCCCCGAAGATGCCCAGCGACTCTGTCGCTGGGTATTCTTTTTCGTGCCTCGATCATACGAGTCAGGGCGCAGGCCGCAGGCCGCAGGTCATAGATTTATACCAGAGGGCGCAGGCCGCAGGCCGCAGGCTCTCGATCAATCCCGCCATATCACCTACATATAAGGCCGCAGGCCGCAGGTCATCGATCCGCGAACCGCTGATCTCGATCACCGATGCGCCGTCAAATAAAAATAGGTCGGAGGTAGAGGGGTCGTTTGCCAAGAAAAAACTCACGCCTCCGCAGCGCGAATGTGAGCAATGCCAAGCAATCTGCGATTTAGACACTTTGACCCTGTTATTTTTTGTTAGTTTTAATTCAAGCCATACCGGAACGCCATCCATGCATAGGTATACGTCCGGCATCCCTTCACCACTGCGGTTTTCAATCCTCTCGCAGTGCGTTTTCTTTGGTAGGTTTTGTTTCAATAGCTTCCACAGTGATCGTTCTGTCGCTGGCATCCTCAACTCTTTTCATATCAGCAAAAGCATGGGGGTAATTCTTGCGGAGACTTGCCAGTCTGGCAACAATATCTTCACGCGACATATTATCAAGCTGGTGAACATGGGTGGACTCGCGCCTATCGATGGTCAAACCACCCAAGCTAGACCTGATCTTCTCAGCATTGATGGCGGCACTGAATTGTCCAGCCTCTTCAGCGGACATGGACAGTTCTTCAAAGCGTTTGAGTTGACCCAGAACAGTCACGCCATATCTACGCTCTCTGGCCTCTCGAAGTTCTTTGACCAACTCCGGCACGGCAGGGAAAGACTTACCATCAAGAAGCTTGTGAGCTTGTATTCTGGCACTGGCATCAGCATAGCCAGCCTTCCTCGCGCACTCAGCGTTAGACCACTTGCCCTCGACATAGTATCGAGCAAATTCTCTCTGGCGATTGGTCAAACCACCGTTTCTACCAACCTTCCCTATAGTGTTTTCTGTGGGTTCACTCTTTTTCAAAACCAAAAACCTCTCTCGTTCGACTTGATAACTGGTACAGTGGAACAGCTTTGGAACAGCTATGATTGTTGCTCAGTAAGGGTTGTTCCACCTGTTCCATTTGTTCCACTAAATATAGCAAAAAATAAAAAAAAAACTTTTTCCCAGAAAAAACATTATATGGCTCTTGTAATGTGTATTAACTATTCCCATTTAAAGTTGTACAAGTTACGAAAAGCTGATACGGTACATTTAAAGTTACTCGAAATCATACAGGTTCGAGGTTCAA
>Ga0099847_1000074_pt1 | contig 29231 bp, 49 predicted proteins | sample CB_VirMetaG_2_FD_78178 | JGI IMG/M metagenome (GOLD analysis project Ga0099847, IMG submission 78178) | Freshwater to marine saline gradient viral communities from Chesapeake Bay - CB_1504_2 Viral MetaG | ecosystem: Environmental > Aquatic > Marine > Coastal | place: USA: Chesapeake Bay...
TACCGTAAGTACCTTTTCCTGCTGGCATGTATAAACTCCGTTTATAAAGCTCTGCGCAATCATTGGCGCAATACATTTACCACATTTTGAACCCACCTTATCAATAAGGGACGGGTCTCTTTCTAAGTCTTTAGTTGATATATTATTGCAAATACATACATACATAAAGACCTCTAAAATAGGTGGGGGCGCGTTACGCTTTAAGGCTGATTGCTCACCCCCAGGTGTTCGATGAGGTGTAGTGCTTCTTCGGGGAAGTCTTATCTACTCCATGACAGTTTGCCTCATCTCAGAAATAGTGGCCTTTTATTATCAGGAAAAAAGCCTTAAAACCTACACCCGGATTAGATCCTTTTGATTAACGTGGCGTGCATACACGGAGATGGTCTACGAGTTCTCTTCTCGGTAGGTCTTTTTGTTTTAACGTCGTCTCCCGCCTGTAAGGTTCGACGTGCCCATAGGAATCGGTACCAGTTTATGGGGCAACGGGGTCATTAGCTCCCCAAGGGCAGTTTATATCCGCATCGGACTGCCTGCCGAAGAGTCACTTATCGTAGCAACTACGCCGTCTAACTAGGAGGAAGTTAGAATCCTCCACTCATTTACGCCTGAGGGGTATGGGCGATACTCCAAATAACTAGGGGGTATCTCTAGTGGATTTTTAAAGAGCTTCCTCTCTTTTATGAATACAATTATAACGGTAAATAGGTTAAGTGTCAAGAACTATTTTTTATTAACTGTCGAAAAAATCATCATAATTTGGGTAAGGTATCTCAAACTCAAACATTTCTCCAATATCATTTGTTACGGTATAAGTAAAAGTAGCAGTGTCAAAACTGTCATTTACTACTACAGAGATTGCTCTCTGTTTAGCTTTCTTATACTTTGCGAAATCAATAATATTAGAAGTAGTCTTCATCAGTTCCGAATCCTGCGGAGGCTAATGCGTCTCCGTCCCAATCAAATAAATCATTGTCTCCATCATTGTAACCTTCTTCGATACGAATTTCGTTTACAATAACTTGTTGAACTAACTCCCACGCATAATCTGCGCTAATTGAAAGCTGAACAGAAATCTCTGCCGCCATCTCTTCAGGTTCTTCGTCCCACATTGCTAAAACAATGCTTTCTGCTTCCTGATACAACCTATCCATCATCATACTTGTTTCTCTTTGTAATCCTTTATCGCAGCTTTTATAGCATCTTCTGCTAGTACGCTACAATGAATCTTAACAGGTGGAAGTGCAAGTTCATTAGCTAAGTCCGTATTTTTTATATTACCAGCCTCTTCTAAGCTCTTGCCTTTTACCCACTCACTTAACAGTGAGCTGGAAGCAATAGCGCTTCCACACCCATAAGTTTTAAATTTAGCGTCTAAGATAATATTATCTTCTACGTCTATCTGTAGAACCATTACGTCACCGCACGAAGGCGCACCCACTAAGCCTGTACCAACAGTTTGGGAATCTTTGTCGAGTTTTCCCACATTCCGTGGGTTTTCATAATGATCCATAACCTGTTCGCTGTATGCCACTTAGTCCTCTCCTTCTCGAAGGGCTAACTCTTTCAAGTATTCTCCCCCCTCTACTGTGGTTCCATTAAGTTCTTCCCACATTCTGATACATTTTCTTATTCCAAAACACATTACAGACTTAACATTACGAAAAGCAAATTCATCCAACTCTTTTACTTCCTCAAGTGTTAGGCGACTTAACTTCTTATCGTAGTTAAACTCAATAAACTCCTGTGAAATAAGTTCAAGTTTAGACTCTAAATGTCTCTCCTGAACTTTAAAAAGATCTGTGTAGATCACCGTCCAATGTCCTTAATGTTATCTTTACCGATTACCATGTAACCACCCTTATTATAGGCAATCGCTACGGTATGGTTTTTGCTTTCTTCTCGCTTGTACGAAACATCCGCTGGTGGCTTATACTTCGTCATAGGAGCAGAAGGATAATATTTATCCTCCCGACCTACTAACAAAGGCTTGGAAGCGGGGCGAAACACTGGTTCGGTCTTCCGAGTCCTTTTCACACTACGCTTCCTACCTGAGTAAGAATAATCAATACTTCCTGAAATTATCATAGTTTCCCCTCTTTTGAAATATAATTATACTGGCAAAGAGGATTCTTGTCAAGAATTATTTTCCTGATGTAGTGCTTTTAACACTTCAATCCACTGTTCTTCTGTAACTCCTGCGTGATGTCCTGGAGCAACTACCTTTTTCCACTTCGGGAGTTCGCCCGACGGGGCTGTATTCACATACCCGTCAGACGTTATCTTGAGTTCCTCTCCTTCACGCCCACGTTCTTCGTTACCGTCTGCATTCAGTTCGGTCAACGCCTGCTGAAGCAGTCTATAGTTCGGATTCGACATGCGCAATTACCATATCAAAAGCTTCTTGTAAGTCATAAAGCTCTTCTTCTGCGGAAGGGTCAGTACCCTCATTGCAAACCTGTTCTAGTTTCATAGCGACCATTGTTCGCCGTTCAAACAACTCATCAGTAAAATCATCATTTACAGACATCTCACAAGCCTTGAAAAACTTACGCAGTTTATGTCGTACATCAGCGTCATTCTTACTATCAAAGTCAAAAGAGATAGACTCATCGTTATGGTCTCGATCTCTCATACTAAAATTAAAATTTCTCATAGCGCTACTCCTCGTACTGTTAATTCTTTGCGTGCTTTTACTCGCAATTTTCTTTCCCCAGAACGTAAGTCTGAGTCGTCCTTAGTACAAAGCTCTACTAATTCGGAAGTTTTTACTCCGGCAATAGGAAATACTCTCTTGCTCTTAGTTTTAGTAACTTTGTTAAATACTTTCTCATCTCTTTTCCATTTTACAGACATACTATTCTCCTTAATAAAAACAATATTATAAGAGTTGAAGGAATGTTTGTCAAGAGTTATTTTCACTCGCCGCTGTTAAAGCGTTGTGATAATATTCCTCATCTTCCTTAATTAAATTCATTTCAATATCAAGTAGCATATCAATACAGTGACGAGCTTTTCTCAAGTCTTCTACTGGTTGATTCTTGTCTCGAAATCGAGTAACATACTTAATAACCGTATGTTGTAAAGGATCTAAGCCGTTCTGCATACTATAATCCATTGGCTGAATCTTATATTTCTTGTAGTGGTCTCCACCAACTTGTTTCTCCCACGCACTCATACATTCCACTCCTTTTGTTCTTCAATAGCCATTTGACACATTTGTATGTAATCTTTATCAGCTTCATCTAATACAGACCAAAACTTACTTACTTCTAGGGTAAGATCATAGGCCGCTTCTTCATTCTCCAGGTGTTGATTGCTTTCCATCATCTCCTGGAGCTTGTCCATTCTGTGATTGATCTTCTGTTTCAGTCTCATAAGTAGTGGCCTTTTTATAGTATAGAATAATTTCTTTTGTTTCTTTAAAGTATCTGCGTAACTCTTGTAAATTTTCGGACATCTTCTCGTACCCGTCTGGCGTCAGAGCAAATACTACAAACTGTCCATCAAGCATCTTTTCAATCTCTGCTCGTTTCTCCTGATAGTTTTCTTCAGTGATTATCCAGAAGTTAACATCGAGCATGTCTATTTCACGAGGTAGAGGGGGCTGATAAATACGAATAGGAACTGTCTCTATTTTAGTAATTACAACAGGCTCCGGCATTACGTATGGTGCTGGCATGTCTTTACCGCCAAACCAAGAACATCCACTAACAAGTAGTAATGATGCTATACTAATCGTCCGCATTTTCAACCTCCTTTGACTCTTCCTCTATTGTTCTAAAGATACTTGCGGTGGCTTTATTTACTCTTTTTTCAATTAAGCCGGGCTTTGCTCTTGCGAGGCGAGTAAGATTGTGGTCTTTAAATACTTTCATAAACCTAGACTTCTCCGCTTGTAAAGAGGCTGTTACAGCAGTAAGTTCAGTTACCTGAGCCTGCTGTTCCTCTCTTCGAGCCTCTAGTTCTGCGACCTTCGTCGCATTGTTTTCGGCCGCTGCCTGTAATACATTGTTGTTCTCTTTTAGAGTACGATTATTAGCTTCTAACTGAATGACCGCATTCTCTAACTTTGCAACAGTGACTTGGTGATACGCGTATGCACCGCCAGCAGCTCCGACTACACCTAGAACAAGTATGAGTTTAAGATACATTTTCTAGTCGTACCATGAGGCGTTCCGCACGATTCGTCACTTGCTTATGCCAGCGCGAGTCTCGTCCTTCGACAGCAGCCTTCGGCCAATCGCCTTCCTCTAGTGCAGCACAGAAGTTCTTAAACTTTGACAAACGAGGACGCCCCATATTGAACATCATGTTTACCACAATTTCTTGAACTTCTCCAGGAAAGTCATGCCATTTGGGGCCAAAAAGAACTTCGCACTCATCAATAGACGTATCCAAATCCTTTTCAAACGCTTCCCAAACTCGCTCTTCTGATACCGACGTACCCAAGGGCGAACCAAATTCCGAATCGCTCTCAATAACAAGATGACCAACACCAAAAGTAGCCAGGCCAAGATGGTCATTATAGATTTCATACTTGACACCTTCGTCCTCCTTTAGCTGGTTAAATACTTCTTCTCTGTTCATTTATACTCCATTTTTTAATGCTGGACCTTTCTATGTCTTCCCATTCCTTTGCTTCTACATCGTAAGCAATAAGTTTATCTGATTTGAGACTAACATTTACTTTAAATATAGTTTTCAAAGTATATGTTTTTGTAATCTCTTTTCCGCTATTTAAACTTTCATAAGTGATATTGACATTGCCGTTTCTCAATGCCTCAACAAGCTTCACAGCAATGTGCTAAGAGTCAACCCCATTATAGCACAAAAAACTATCATAAGAATAACTCCCGGGACTATGGTATTCATCATAGTCATTCCGTTATTTTGGTCTGCGAACTCAAGACGAGCTTTTTTTCTTCTATCATACATTGTTGTCACCTTCTTTTATAAATATGCCATCAACCATCTTTCCTTTGCGATCTTTAATATCAATCCAGGCAGTCTCTAGACAATCCATCATAGAGTATCCATTACGTTCCATAATATTAATAAGCACAACCATAATATCGCCAATGTCATCTTTCATGTCTCTGCCTTTGCACATATTGTCTGACAGTTCTCCGCACTCTTGAATCAGCTTGCAGAACTGGTCTTTATCAGTACTGCCATCAATCAAATTGCGGTCTCTGTGCCAGATTCGTATGCGCTCTTGCATAACATCACTGTTTCCTCTTGACTCTCCATTCCAAACATCATTCATAAGTAAGGATTTCCTTGATACATTTCAGGGTGTTTGACAAGCATCATACTGCTTTGCCAGTTAGTATATAACAATCCAGCTAGAATTGCTACAGTTAAAATTATATTTCTAATACGTTTCATGAGTCTCCCCAGACGTCTCCACCGTTTTGGCAGAGAATCTCTTTGCAGGCTACTGCAATTTCTGAACACTCTTTCTGAGTGCCGTTCCCCCCTCGTAGGTCGCAGAAGTGCATCCACGAACGAAGTGTGCCAGTCATATATAATCGAGAATGAGTGTTACCCTCGGGCAATACTGCCCTCGCCTGTTCTTTTGCAATACCCATACTTATAGCCCATTTATAGGCTTCAGTAGAGACATCGATTACTTCTCTCTGTTTAGCGTGCCAAGCAATTTCTAGCCCATCATTATCCGCAGGAATACTATTCTGTCGGTTACGTGGGTCTTGCAGCCTAGCCTCTCTCGTAGAGAAATCTAATGCTTGAGTAGGGTCTGCATAGCGTTGACTAAATTCCTGAAAACTAAAAGAGCGATGCCGCAGAATCTGGCGAGCAATGTCTCTCGTAGTCTCGATTTCAATGCAAGCACTTGCCATTTCGAATGGGCTGAAGTGTGCTTCTTTTTTAAGGTACTTCAACAACTTCGGGGCTGTTCTCTCATTGTCTTGATTTGCAGGATTACTAACTCTCGCACAATAGGCGATGACTTTCATGGCTTCGGGGGTAATCCAAACTAGGTTTACTTTCATACAATCTCCTCTGATTAAGTGTATATTATACGATGTTAAGGCTTTTATGTCAAGAACTTTTTTTCCTGTCACTTGAGCAAAAAAGTTTCTTGACACAATTTGGTGTAGGTGATATAATATACCCTGAAATTGATACCAGTCTAACTGTGTCTTTTTCAAAATCCGTAAATTAAAACGATTGTTACGCTTCCGAAAGGGGCAAGTTCATCTTTCTTAAAAGGAGAAAACTTATGAATGCAGTAAATCTAGAAAAATTCTTTGTCGGTTTCGACAATTTAATTAACAGCCCGTTATATACTCAACAGGCACCAGAGTACCCTCGTTATAACATTGAAAAAGTAGAACATGGCTACGTAGTTGAAGTAGCCGTTCCAGGATGGAACAAAAACCAAATTTCAGTGAACGTTCACAAAAATGTTCTTACCATTAAAGGTGAGAAAAAAGAGAATAACGAAGGTAGAGGCTGGGTGCACAAAGGTATATCAGGAAAAAGTTTCGAGAAGCATCTAAAGCTTGACAATACCTTAGAGGTCTCTTCTGCTTCCATGGAAAACGGAATGTTAACGATAGACCTATCGTATTCGCCCTCTAGTAAGCCCACATCAATACCTATTGGGTAACTTGGAGATTCAATGAAGAACTTCGTAAAAGAAAAGTGGGGTGTACTTGAGGCTGTATTTCAAATTGTAGTGTGCGTAACAGCACCACTAGCATATATGGCTGTAAGCTACGCTTCCGCTTAGAAACGGTAAGCCGGGCAGAAATGTCCGGCTTTTTTATCTATGAAAATACCTTTAAAGTATCGTAACAAACCCGCCATTCTTATGGCTACAGGCCCTTCTCTTACTGAAGAAGTTATAGATACAATAAGGCCGTATAAGGATAAGTTTGCTGTCTTCGGGTGTAATGACACTTACGCAGTAGTGGATTATCTAGACGAACATTACGCATGTGATACAACTTGGTGGAATTTTCACGGGACTAAAGTAGTAGACAAGTATCCTAACTCGTGGACTCAATGTAAGAGATCAGCAGAAGAGTTCAAAGTAAATTATATAGCAGGACAAACAGCGAAAGGTTTAAGTTTAGACTCAAATTTAATTCATTTCGGCAGCAATTCAGGGTATCAGCAGCTTAATCTTGCATTTCTAATGGGATGTAGCAAATTTATATTAGTGGGATATAATATGAGATTGGTAGACTCTAAAAAACATTATTTTGGTAATCATCCTCCTGGAGTTGATAGAAGTAGTGATTATAATAAATTTAAGTTGGCTTATAACAGTATACAGCCTTCTATAAAAGAGCTAGTAGTAAATTGTACATTAGATAGTGCACTAACAACATTTAGAAATGGTAACTTACAAGAGGAATTAAATAAGTGAGAGTAGTAGCTTTTTATACTAAAGATACGGAATATGAAAAAGAAGCTGAAATTTGGAAAGATAGTTTTTCTTCCTGCAAGACAGCTCTATTTCCTCTAGAAAACAAAGGTTCTTGGGAGCTAAACTGTGCTATGAAATCCCAAGTTCTTTTATCTGCCTTACTTAATTTCGAGGACCCTATACTATATGTAGATATTGATGCTAGACTATGTAGACCTTTAGAGGAAATACCAGATCCTACATTACCAGGTTTCTGTTTTCTAAACTACAAAACAGGAGATTGGGATAGACAGTTAGCAAGTGGAACAATATATCTGCCCCAAACAACCACCTCTTTTAAAATACTACTAGAGTGGAGAAATATTCAAGAGGCTAATCCTGAAGTGTGGGACCAGATCACTTTGCAGCACGTAATAGAAAGTAATAAACATCAATATCAAATCCTACCTAAAGATTGGTTGGGAGTATCAAGACATCAAGAGTTGCCAAATCCAATTATATATCACACACAAGCCTCTAGGAGGCTAAAAGCGACAATTAATGAATAAGCAAGAAATAGAACAACTAAAATATAAAATATCTTATACAGACCCCGCATATAAAATGGGATTAGCAAGAAAAAGAACAGCTGAAAAATGTATAGCTTTTATAGAGGAAAAAGAAAAAATATTCACTCACTTGGATGTCAGTACAGGCAGGGGGGAGTTGATTGATTCAATGAGGGCTAGAGGTATAGAGAGTATAGGCACGGAAATAGTTACTGACTTGCTTGTAGAGGGCAAAGTATTTTTTGCTTGGAGCAATGAATTACCTTTTGAAGACAATTCGTTCGATCTAGTAACTAATCTAGATGCAATGGAACATTATCTACCGGAACAAACTGAGGAAATTATTGAGGAGCTGTGCAGAGTGTCCAAGCGGTTCATTTATTTCGCTATAAGCAACACCCCTAGCTTTCATAAAGGCAATAATTTACACATAAATATAAAAGAATATAAAGACTGGGAAACCTTATTAAGTAATTACGGTAAGGTTAGTTGGGTCTTTAAAAATGATAATAGGATTAGCGAAAACTTTATTCTGGAAATACATGAAAACTATTAAGGGCTGGTGGGTTCCTTCTTCTGAAACTACAGGAATAAAAGACATACTAAACGAATGGTGGATAAAAGGAGAGACTATCCTTAACCTGCTTGAGAATACAAGAGTTTGTGTTCAGGCAGGGGGAAATGTAGGAGTATTTCCTTTTTATCTAAGTAAATATTTTAGAGAAGTACATACTTTTGAGCCAATTCCCTCTAATATGGAATGCCTAGAAAGAAATATTATAGAGACCGATAATATATACAGTCACTTGGGGGCTTTAGGAACTGGAAGTATGCAAGCAAGTCTTGTCCGTAGTTTAGAGGGAAATTGTGGTGCCACACAAATTCAAGAGGATATGGCTGGAGACCTACAGGTGATAGATCTAGACGGGTTAACTCTAGAAGAAGTAGACTTGTTGTGGTTAGATGTAGAAGGGTTTGAAGTAAAAGCTCTTGAAGGAGCTAGAGATACTATTGAGAGGTGTTCCCCCTTAATAGTGGCAGAAAATAATGGTTTAATCCACGAATTTCCTGGAGATAGAAATGGCTCACAAGCTTTTCGAGACTGGATGAAAAATGAATTTAATTACACTCTACATTCTAGAATGATGCGAGACGATATTTTTATACAACAATAAGGAAAAGTAAATGAAACAAACAAACTTAAACTTCCCCAAAGATATTAACCAGCCTCCCTACAACGGGCAGTTCTGGTGTCATATTCGGCAATCCTTTCAGGGTTGGACCGACCACATTAATTTTTATAAGGCTAAAAATCTGTGATAGAAATTTATGGAAAGATGGATTGCAACTATTGTGTAGAAGCACAGAACGTATGTAAAACCCTCAAGCTAGACTATAAATATTATCACTTGGACGATCACTACACTATTATGGAACTCTGGGAAAAGGTTAAATTTAAAACCTTTCCTCAGATTTTTGTAGATGATGTATGTATCGGAGGGTTTGACGAACTAATGGAATACACGAATGGAATTGAATAAGTTGAAACAATTAGTAATTACTATGGAAGAATGTGGTGAATTAATTCGTGCTTGCTCCAAAGTGTTAAGACATGGGACTGAAGAGGACCCTAAGTATCTAGAAAATCTTACTGAAGAAATAGCGGATGTTATCGCTATGACACGCATCCTTAGAACAGCTTACCATATAGACGGCAGTACCTTAGAAGATTTGGTTCAGAAACGTCTTACTAAAATGAAGCGGCAGGATTATGCATAAGCTAATAACAATCTGGAAGTTTGCAATCGGTTCTTTTAGCGACGACAAAACAGAGGGCTACGACAATCACGTTATGATATTTCGTAGCATTCTCGTTCTAGTAAACTTTATTACCTGCTTCTTCATAATTGCTAATACACTGCGTCATTGGTAGTTGAGGGCAAAAATAAATCTTGACATTTTTTTCTTCTGCTGTTATAATAATGGAAATTGTGAAAAGAGTGTGTTATGAATTTATTTTATCTTGACGACGACCTCGACCGTTGTGCCGAGTTTCATGTCGACAAACACATTGTTAAAATGCCTTTAGAAGTAGCTCAGATATTGTGTACCTCAGTCTGGATTGACGAGTACCTTGGCTTTGTGCCTCGCGCACTTGATAAACACGAACGTGACTATCTTAACGGTCTCAAGGCAGAAATCAAACATCTTCCACCAGAGGAAAGACCTTTGACGCCCTATTTACCAATGATGTACAACCATCCTTGTACGATATGGGCTCGCTCCTCTCTCGACAATCATGAGTGGACTCACTGCTACGGTAATGCCCTTAATGAAGAGTATCGTTACCGCTACGGCAAAGACCATAAGTCTATAGCCCAAGTAGTAAACAACCTACCAGAACCTCAAAGAATGGAGCGTGTGGGTTTTACTACTTTCGGGTTGGCTATGCCAGACGAACTAAAAGATTATGACGACCCAGTAGAATCTTATCGACGCTACTACCATCTTGACAAAGCTACTTTTGCAAGCTGGAAGTATAGAGATAAGCCTTACTGGTGGGATGAAGATTTTGCAGATTATCAACAACGAATTACGAGGGTAGCATGAGAAGAGGTATTAAAAAGCAAGAAGGAGAAAATCTAACTGATGCAAACATTAAAAAGGTTATACGACTTTTGTCAGCGGAAAAGCCGATTACAAAAAAAGAAGCGTGTAGTATTCTTAATATTAGCTATAATACCACTCGCCTTTCTAAAGTTATTGAGGATTATGAAAGCGACCAAGAGTATAGAAAAACCAGAAAAGCACAGAAGCGTGGCAGACCCGCTGACAATGCTGAAATTGCAGAAATCGTAGAGTCTTACCTTACAGGAGAAAGCTTTACCGATATTGCTAGAAGAATATTTCGCTCTGTTGCTTTTGTCAAAACTATCGTTGAGAAACTTGGAGTACCTGGAAGGGTCGCTGGTGATGAACGATATGAGATGGAATACTTGCCCGATGAGTGTGTCTCCGATAGCTTTGCTGTTGGAGAGGTTGCTTGGTCAGCCAAGTACCACACTTCGTGTGAAGTAATGGCAACTCTTGATGCCAAACACGAACAAGGCTACGGACCCTGTTATCGTGTATGGATAAGAGAGCTTAGTAATGAGGACAATATTGGCGGAGGCTATAATGCTTTTGTTCCCGCGTATGACCTCGGTAAATTGGAGCATTTGAAAACTTATGGAATCAATACTGCTAGGGTTTAGTTATTATGCCATATTTTGTTTAACAACTGCCATCTGTATAATCTACCTCAATGTAAAAGCATTTCGAGAAGTAGGTTTCAGATGGAACTTTACGGGAGGTCTCATTTATTATGGAACCACAATACCTATAGTGCTAGTAGGTGCTCCCGCATTTTTCATTGTTTTTATCTTTAGAAGCGATGTTTATTACGAAAGTTTAATTGGTTATATCACCGAATTATATCTTGACTCAAATGACGAAAGCTAGTATAATATGTTTTTGAAATTGAGGAAAGTATGGGATATAATTTTTACATGCGACAACTTGAAGAGACTGGCAATGCTGCTGGTCTACCTTTTAAACCAAACAGGAGAAAGAAAATGGCGTGGACTGACGAATCCAAGCAACAGGCAATTGATGCCTATACAAGTGAAGAACCAACTCCAGAGAACTCTATGGAGATTGTAAAAGCTATCGCAGAAGATATGGGTGAGAGCCCTAACGGTGTGCGAATGATTCTAACCAAAGCTGGAGTATACGTCAAGAAAACTCCTGCTGCTTCTAGTGGCGGTGCTAAAGCTGCTTCAACTGGCGGAACTCGAATCAGCAAAGCTGCCGCACAGGAAGCACTCACAGCAGCTCTTACCGACGCTGGTGTTGAAATTGATGATGACATCGTTTCAAAACTGACTGGTAAAGCCGCACAATACTTTGCCGATGCTATGAATAAAGTAGCGTCTTAAAAGTCCCCACGAGGGTTGAGTATGCTTAGTCGCGTATTCACCCTCGTGAGGCAACCACTAATAGTCCAAAAATTACAAAGACAAAAGAGGTTTTGCTCAATGTAATACTGGAGCTAATTAGTGAAAAAAGACGAGCTAAAGAAGAAAGTAAACAGTGCTGGAGATGCGATTATAACTTACAGGAGTCCCAACTCTCGTAAGACAAAGTACAATGTATGTACAATCGACTTCAGTACACCTTACATTCAAGATAAAAAGAATAGAGCGAAAGAAGATGATGATACTGTCCTAATGTTTTGTTGGGACACGGATTCCTTTCGCCTTATGAAAGCTGATAATGTTACATCAGTAGTTCCCTTATCCAACGTGTTAAGGAATGAATGATGGAAGCATACTCAAAAATTATCGTATCAGAACCTTATAGACAGGTTCGACTAACGGTGAACGAGTTCCGAGAAGAAGAATATCTTCATTTTCGGGAATACTATCTTGACTTTGAAGAAGAATGGAAGCCCTCTAATAAGGGTCTCTCTATTCCTCTTGAAGTTGAAACCTCAAAAGAATTGTTTATTGCTATGGCGGAGATACTATCTTTAGCCGAGAGTAAACAAGTATTGGAGGAACATTTCGGAGAAACTATTCGAGACCTATATCAAAAATAGTTCTTGACATTTTAACGAAATGGCCTCATAATGTTCTTTTTAAATCAAAGGTATTTATGACTAATATGTTTCTTGCCAAAGCAGCCAAGGCTTATTATGAGGGCAACCCCATAATTTCTGATGCTGAGTTTGATGTTCTTGCCGCTGATGCTAACTATACTGACGTAGGATATTCTGACGAATTCCTCGAGTTCGATCACTTGTACCCTATGTACAGTTTACAGAAAGCATTTGTAGGTGAAGAACATCCTCCTTACGACCACGCTACTGGAGCAACAGTAATCACACCCAAGTTAGATGGAGCAGCGGTTTCGCTGGGCTACTACGATGGTGAATTAGTGCTGGCTCTTACTCGGGGTAATGGTAAGAAGGGCAGAAATATTATGAATAAAGTTAAACATCTTGTTCCTACTAGCATTACTCGCAAGGGTGTTGTTCAGATTACAGGAGAAGTTGTTGCCCCCGAGACTATTCCTAACGCTAGAAACTATGCTTCTGGTGCGCTAAATCTCAAGTCCGAAGAAGAGTTTCTCACTAGAGAAGTTCGATTCGTAGCTTATGATATTCAGCCTCGTGTGGAAAAGTTGTGGACGGAAGACATGTCGAATCTCTCTTCGGACAATTTCGACACTGTTCTTGCTTCTAACTGGGCAGGATACCCGCAGGATGGTCTAGTGTTCCGTGTTGATAACAATGCGAAATATGAAGAGATGGGTTACACCGCTCACCATCCTCGTGGTGCCTTTGCTTTGAAAGAAAGACCTCCAGGTGTCGTTACGCGACTACTTGATGTGATCTGGCAAGTGGGTAAATCCGGTGTGGTTTCCCCTGTTGCTATCCTAGAGCCTGTGCTCATTGGAGAAGCTACTGTTGGTCGTGCCACATTACATAATATGCGGTATATTAACGAGCTTAACCTTGAAATAGGTTGTAACGTCGAAGTAATTCGATCCGGTGAAATTATACCAAGAGTCGTGAGACGCATTGAAGGAGAAGTGAATGTTTGATGATAGTTTGGAAGACGAAAACATCTTTGGATGGATTGGTTTAAAAGACAACGGAAGTCATTATGTATCAGCCGCAGGCTTATATGATTACTTCTTTGCTATCAAAAAAGAAACTCGTGACAAGATTCTGGAAGGATGGATTGTTGCTCTAGAAGCATATCTTGACCCAGAATTCGAAAATCGAATGGAAGAAGCAGAAGATGGTATTATCTATGTATCAGAGTCGTCAGAGTCTGTGGAAGATAAACCTACTGATAATATTATTCCTTTCCCCAAAGTTATTAGATGAGTGGAGTTTATAACCTCACTTATTTTCAGAACAATCCTGAAGAAGCTACCCGCGAAGGGGTACTCTACTGCGTAGTATTAGTTAATAAACGTACTATGAAACGAGAATGTCTCAAGATAGGCATCGCTTCAGGAAGAAATTGGAAAGATGTTTTGAAAAGGAGTCGTGGGTTCAATGGCTACGAGATTCGTATACAGAGAACTTACCACGACTCACTTTTTAATGTGTGGACGCTAGAACAAGCATTACACGAAGAATACAAACAATTCAAGTATATACCCCAACAAAAGTTCGGTGGATATACAGAGTGTTTCGAAATAAAGAAGGAGATTATTTTAGCTATTCCGAAAAAATAATTCTTGACTTTTCAACTCAAACCCCGTATAATATCTATTCAAATGTAGGAGAAAGTCTTTTGAGAGAAATTGTAGCACCAACACACTGCCCGAGTTGTTCTTCACCTTTGGTGTGGGAAAACGATCAGTTGTTCTGCTATAATACTTCTTGTGAGTCTAAGACTTATAAGTTAATCGAACACTTTTCCTCTACTTTGAAAATTAAGGGACTAGGGCCATCATCTATTCAGAAACTCAGAATAACTTCAATACCTCAAATCTATGAACTGAGTTTGGGTGAGATGGTAGAGGCTCTTAATTCTGAAAAACTTGCAGCAAAACTCTTTGAGGAGATTCAAGATTCTAAGAAAGTTAGTCTTTCTGAAATCCTACCCGCTTTTTCTATTCCACTGATAGGCAAATCGGCATCATCAAAGTTATGTTCTGTAGTAAGTAGTATTTATGACCTGAACGAGGAGGCTTGTACTAAGGCGGGGCTTGGCCCTAAGGCGAGCAATAATTTGCTAACCTGGTACAATACCATGTTTCTCCGCGAGTACAAGTGGCTACCTTTTTCATTTGAGTCAAATGAAGTTGTTTCTGTTATTGAGCCCAAGGGTGTTGTCTGCATTAGTGGAAAACTGACATCCTTTAAAACTAAAGCAGAAGCAGAGAAAGTTCTCATTAGCAAGGGATATATTGTGAAATCCTCCTTAACAAGAGAAGTAACAATCCTAGTGAATGAGAGTGGACTAGAATCTTCAAAAACCAAGAAAGCTAGAGATAGTGGGGTCTCTATCACAACTAACCTTAACCAATTATTAGGAAATTAATTTTATGGCAATTCCAAAGTGGACTGACGAGCGAACTTCCGCTCTTACCAATTTCGTAGGTTCTGAATCCCCAGTAACTTACGCAACTGTTGTCGAAGCTGCTGACCAGCTCGAAACATCCCCCCGTTCTGTAGCCTCTAAGCTGCGTAAAATGGGTCACGAAGTAGAATCTTCTGCTTCTGTAACTACTCGTGCGTTCTCCGATGCACAAGAAACTACTCTTAGTAGCTTCGTAACTGATAACTCTGGCCAGTATACTTATGGTCAAATCGCTGAAGCTTTTGAAGGCGGCGAGTTTTCTTCTAAGCAAATCCAAGGCAAATTGCTGTCTATGCAATTGACCGAGCACGTCAAACCTACTCCTAAAGTAGAAAGTGTTCGTACCTTTAGCGATGCTGAAGAAGCAGAGTTTGTTAAGCACGCCTCTAACGGCGCATACCTCGAAGATATCGCAGAGGCTCTTGGCCGAACCGTTAATCAAATTCGTGGTAAAGCTTTGTCTTTGTTACGTCAAGGCTCTATTGCTGCTATTCCAGCACAGAAGGAAAGCAAAGCTGCGGCTAAAGCTGATCCTCTCGAAGGCGTAGACGTAGCTTCTTTGTCTGTCGAAGAAATCGCAGAGCAAATTGGCAAAACTGCCCGAGGTGTAAAGACTATGTTGACTCGACGTGGCCTTACTGCTTCTAACTATGATGGTGCAGCTAAAGCAGCTAAAGCTGCAGGCTAATCCCCTAGTTCCCCCTGCTGGGGTGGGGTGTAGTGCCCCACTCTGGCTTTTTATTGCTTAATACTTATTACGGAGATGATTCATAGTGAACCTGGCAAGCGTTCTTTTCAAGACTATTATCGCGCAAAGCGATATAGAAACTTGGTCGAACTGCCAAAAGCACTATTTTCCGGCTGAGTTTGCCTCTATATGGTCTTACATAAATAAGTATGTAGAAACTCATAGTATCATTCCTACTTTTGATGACTTACGACTTTCCGTAAGAGACGCGACCCTTCGTGACCGTTTCTTCGCCTTGGAGAAAGTAGATGAAGTAGACATAGACGGTGCTACTCTACTAGAGTATCTCAAGAATGAATACACTCAAATTGAAATCATGAATCAGTTAGAAACCTATCTTGCTGACTCGATTGCAATGGAATCCGCACAGGAAAATATTGAGAGCCTACAGAATATCGTATTATCCGTAGAGGAAAAAGTTGACCTCAAAGATACAAGTACAAACATGAGAAAAATGGAACTGTTTGATCCGATTGAAGAGTTGGAGAAGAATGTTCCTTTAGGATTGAATCACGATTTCGACCGTATTCAAACCTTTGGCCCGTCCGATCTTGTACTTATTGGTGGTAAGCGCGGTGCTGGTAAGTCTATTGCTTGCGCTAATATTGCTTCTAGCACTTATGAAGCCGGTCATTCCGTAATGTATTTTACGATAGAAATGTCATCACGAGCAACTATGCAGAGGATATGTAGTATATCTACTGGAGTTCCTGCGGCTGCAATACGTAACCGTAACCTATCTATAGGTGAGTGGGAACAGGTTGCTCGTTGGTGGTCTCAACGATTTGAAGACGGCGAGAGAGCACTTTCTCGCTATCTTTCACATCGTGACTTTGATGTTTATCACAATGAGCTGACAGCGAAGCCTTTGCGAGAGAAGCAGATTGATGTTGTATACTCCCCGTCTCTTACTCTAGCAAATATTCGTACAGAGCTAGATAAGAAGATAGCAAGACTACAGCCACGAGTTGTAATCGTTGACTATATCAACCAAGTAAAGCGTTCTATGGTTTCCAATGGGCGTATGGGTCAGTATGACTGGACAGAACAGATAGAAGTAAGTAAGGCGTTGAAAACTTATGCACAAGACTATGGTTTTATTATGGTGTCTCCTTATCAGATTGATGCTTCCGGCGAAGCTCGATTTGCTAAGGGTATATTAGATGCTGCGGATGCAGCCTTTACTCTTGACGCACATGCTAAAGAAGATAATATCATTAGCTTTAATTGTGCAAAAATGAGAAACTCTGATGAAGTAAGTTTTACTTCTACTATGGACTGGGCGTCTTTAGCTATTGGCCCTGAGACGGGTTATATTAAAGACAAAGACGGTCCCGATGAAGAGGTATACGAACTATGAGTGCAGTAATTGAACTACTTGAAGAGAGGGGTATTTATTACAAACTCTCTGGCAGAGATGTTTTAATTCGCTGCCTCAATCCAGAACACGACGATGGCAATCCTAGTATGAGGATTGACAAAGTTCTTGGGGTGTTCAATTGTTTCTCTTGCGGTTACAAAGGTAGTTTATTCCGCCACTATAATGTAGATTATAGTGAAACAGAAATGCGTAGGGAAAAACTAAAAAGACTTATCAATAACTTACGAGCTGCTGGTGTAGGTCTCTCTATGCCCGAAGGATTTATGTCCTATATCGGGAACTGGAGAGATATAAAACCAGAAACTTATAGAAGATTTGAAGCGTTTCGCCATCACGATAAGCAGTTTATAGGGAGGATTAACTTTCCTATTAAGGACGCCAGTGGAAGAATAGTCGCTTTCCAAGGTCGTGATGAAACAGGAACCTTAGACAATAAGTATATGTTCTACCCTAGCGGGGTAAAGCTACCTCTGTTTCCACAAGTTCGCCCACTACAGGGGCGTGTTATTCTCGTAGAAGGTATCTTTGATATGATAAACCTTCACGACAAAGGACTAGAGAATGCAATATGTTGTTTCGGTGTTAAGAATTTTAACGAAACAAAGTTTAATTATTTAAAGATTTCAGGCGTTACGGGCCTTGACTTGATTTTCGATGCTGACCAAGCAGGAGTTCAAGCAGCAGAACACGTAAAGAAATTAGCGAGAGACTTTCCCGTTCGAGTGATTAGTTTAAAGTCTGGAGACCCAGGCTCACTCGGACAAAACCAAGTAACTGGACTGCGGAGAAAACTATATGGCTAGTATAGCCTTGATTGAATCAAAACCAAGTAGAAACGATTACGTTCGCTTATTCGAGAATGAGTTTGAATTTGACCGATTCTCTCTTGCTTCAGACCCTACGCTATCCAAAGTTTTAATGAAGGACGTAGATCTGGAGTTTAATCCTGATGCCTATGAATGGATAATTCTAATTGGCTCAGAACCACTAAAATATTATACGAAAGTAACTCAAGTTATGCAATATGCTGGAACTATAGTAGACGATAAATTTCTTCCTACTATTAATCCTGCAATGCTATCTTTTAAGCCAGAGGCTAAGAAGACTTGGGAAGATGCTAGAAACAATATCATCGGGTATATTTCTGGCGACAAGAAAAAGGCCGAAATAAATGACGAAAAATTTGTCGGTATTACAACAACTGAAGGGACTTTGGATTACATTCAAAGATGTATTGACTCGCCCTACGACTTTATCGGAATCGACTCAGAGACTACTGGTCTGTATCCTCGGAATGGGTATATTCTTGGTATTAGCTTATGCTATCAACCTGATTCAGGTGCTTATATTAATGCCGATACTATTGATGAGTCTGTAGAAGAGAAACTTCAGGAGTTATTCGACAAGAAGCGAATGGTATTCCATAACGCTAAGTTCGATATTCCGATGTTCGAGTATCACTTCAACGTGAAGATTTCACAGTTTGAAGATACGATGCTTATGCATTATATGCTTGACGAGAACCCAGGCACTCACGGCCTGAAGATGCTCGCTATGAAGTATACAGACTACGGCGATTATGAAAAACCTATGTATACTTGGATGGACGAGTATCGTAAGCAGAATGGTGTGCTAAAAGATGATTTCAAATGGGAGTGGATTCCTTTTGAAGTTATGCAGACTTATGCTGCTATCGATGCCTGTGCTACTTTCACAATCTTTGAAAAGTTTGAAAGAGCACTGAAGAAGGGTAATCCTAACTTGATGCGTGTATACAAGACTATCTTGTTGCCCGCTTGTAGGTTCCTTATGGCTGTTCAAGATAACGGAGTTCCTTTTGATAAGGAAAGGCTCATAGCGAGTCAAGATCTTATGCTAGAAGAAATTACTGATGCTGTTGGTAAATTGCAAAGCCATCCTGGTGTGGCCGCTTTCCAAGCAGCAGAAGGTAAAGACTTTAATCCAAATAGTGTTCTACAATTACGTAAGTTATTGTTCGACTATGTTGGGCTAGAGCCTACTGGAATTAAGACGGAGAAGGGAGAAAACTCAACTAATGCCGAAGTATTAGAGAAGCTCGCTCTTCAACACGAGATTCCACAGTTAATTTTAGATGTTCGTAAGAAAACTAAGATTAAGAATACTTATCTCGATAAGATTATTCCACAGCTTGATAGGGACGGTCACTTACGGACCAACTTCAATATTCATGGAACCACCTCAGGAAGACTATCTTCTAGTGGTAAATTGAATATGCAGCAACTTCCGAGAGACAATCCGATTGTGAAAGGGTGTATTCGTGCTCCCGAAGGCCATCAGATTGTTGCAATGGATTTAACAACTGCCGAAGTATATGTCGCTGCCGTATTGGCAGATGACTTGGAGCTTCAGGACGTATTTCGTTCTGGAGGAAACTTCCACTCCACGATTGCACACAAAGTATTTAAACTAGACTGTGAAGTAGAGGATGTGGCGGAGAAGTATACGACCTATCGCCAAGCAGCAAAAGCAGTAACCTTTGGTATTATGTACGGAGCCGGTGCAAATAAAATCAGTGAGCAGGTTACTAAAGATGGAGGCAAGCTTTCAGTTGTCCAGGCTAGACAAATCATCAAAGAATACTTTGGTGCTTTCTGGAAGTTAGAAGAGTGGATTGAAGCCCAAAAGGCTCTTATCTTAAAGAATGGCAGTATCTATTCTCATTTCGGTAGAAAGAGAAGATTGCCAGACGTTAGGTCAGACAATAAAGGAGTTCAAGGACATGCCGTTAGATCCGGGCTTAACTTCCTAGTTCAATCTGCTGCTTCCGACATAAACTTAATCGGGGCTATAGAAGCACATGGAATATTAAACCAGAAAAAGATGAAGAGTAAAATCTTCGCATTGGTTCACGATTCCGTGCTTGCAGAAGTCCCGAACGATGAAGTAGAAGAATATTGTTCGATATTACAAACCGAAATACAAAGAGACCGAGGTATTTATATATCTGGTGCTCCTGTAGGTTGTGACTTTGAGATTGGAGAAGATTACTCAATGGGTAAGTTCAGTAAAAAGTATGGTAATATCGTTAACCTATAAACAGATACTTCGGTCTATAAAGTTTCCTGTGTATTCTCTAGGCACTGAGGATTTCTATCTTCGAGATGGCTTGCTACTTGTCAATGACCTAGTAGTAGATGATAGAAACCAGCCTGGAGATACTCTTGGAAAAAGAAGACTACAAACACCACATAAAAAGAGAAGACTGATCGTCGTATATGAAGAGTTTCTAGACATTGTAAAAAATAAAACTACAGTGTTGATAGACAATAACGGAGTTATATTCTCATACGAAAAGACAAAGTTTCAGAAAATAAAATCAATAAAAATTGTAAGAAAAGACTTACAAAATACTCATTCAAGAATTTGGCTAAAAGGAGTAAACTTCGCTTTTATAGTAAAAGAACCTCCATTAGCTATGGACTGGGCTCAAGTTTTACACTTAAACTCTCGCCCGTGGCTATTATATAGTTTATCAGAAGATAAGCTAGAAGATAGCAGGAGGAAAATTTAATGGGAAGAAGGAATCAAAAAAGAGATGCTCTATCAGCGCTGAACTTTTATTTAAAAGAGATAGAGCCTTTAACAAAGTCTCAAGTTGCAGTCTTTGATTCTGACAAGCACCTAATGTTACATGGATGTGCAGGAACTGGTAAAACCTTTATCTCACTATATTTAGCATTAGATGACCTACAAAAAGAAGAGTATAGTAGAATAGTTTTAGTTAGAAGCGCCGTCCCCACAAGGGAAATGGGATTTCTTCCTGGAACAGAAGATGAAAAATCTAAAGTCTATGAAGCTCCTTATGTAAGTATTATGCAAGAGTTGTTTAGTCGAGGAGATAATCCCTACGGACAGCTAAAGCAAAAAGGGGTTATTAATTTTTTAACCACTTCTTATATAAGAGGAACAACGTTTAATGATAGTGTAATCATTGTTGATGAATGTCAAAACATGACTTTTCATGAGCTAGATAGCATTATCACTAGGGTAGGCAAGAATTGTAGGATTATTTTCTGTGGTGATTTCTTCCAGTCTGACCTTAAAAATAGTGGATTGAAAGATTTTATTAAGATAATCAATGGTATGTACGAGTTTGATTTTATTGAGTTTGGCATACCTGATATTGTAAGAAGTGATTTTGTAAGAAGTTACCTTACTGAGAAATATACAAAAGGTATCATATGAAACAAGACGTAGTTATTGATGAGCTAACTCGAAAGTTGGACCAAACGCTAAGTAGATTAGACACTTTGACTGATAGATTAGCCTGGGTAGAAAACTTCGTAGTTCATAAAAGAAAAGAAGAGTATCAAAGAAGAAAGCTAGAAGAAGAGATGTGGACTAAAAAGTGAAAGCGGTAGTATCCAACAGAATTTATATGGACATTGATCCCCAGGCTTTTAATGCCTTGGATAAAGCTTTGACCTATAAAATAGATTCATATAGATCGGATGTAGCTCCTACCATGATTAAAAATGTTAGGAAGATACGAAATGGTTTAGTATCTATACCTGTTGGACGCTTCGACTTAATTCCTGAAGGTTACGAAATAAAAGATAAGCGAGTACTACTTCCTGTAGATTTTCCAAAGTTCAAGTTTGACCTTCGGCAAAGTCAGCAGGATGTGTACGATACTATAGAAGATAATGCTATTATCAATGCTTTTGTATCTTGGGGAAAGACTTTTACTGCATTAGCCATTGCTGCAAAGCTTGGGCAAAAAACTCTAGTAGTTACGCATACAGTATCTCTACGAACCCAATGGGAGAAGGAGATAAAAAAAGTATTTGGTATAGAGCCAGGGATTATAGGGTCTGGGAAGTATGATATTTCTCCTCCTATAGTCGTTGGCAATATACAAACGCTTTACAAGTTGCGTGGAAAAATAGAAAAAGAATTCGGAACCCTTATTATTGATGAGTGTCATCATATACCCGCTAACACTTTCAGTAAGCTAGTAGATGCTAGTTATGCTAGATATAAGATAGGGTTGTCTGGTACGGTTCAAAGAAAAGATGGAAAACATGTTATTATGCCTGATTATTTTGGGCATACTAAGTTCACTCCACCTAAAGAAAACTATATGGAACCAACCATAGAGGTTATCCAAACAAAGATAAGATTTATGGATGGGGCTAAAATACCTTGGGCAAACCGTATTAATGATTTGGTCAGGCAAGAAGAGTACGGAAAGTTAATTTGTTTTCTCGCTGCGGCGTATAGAAAGCAAGGACATAAAGTTCTCTTGTTGTCTGACCGAGTTTACTTTCTAAAGAGAGTAAAAGAAACCCTAGGCGAACATTGTGAGTTGATTACTGGAGAAGTACCTCTAGCAGAGAGGGAAAAGAAAATAGAACGAGTTCAAAGTGGAAAAGTAGACATACTCCTAGGGACTCAAAGTATTTTCTCGGAAGGCATTAGTGTTAATCCTTTAAGTTGTTTAATACTTGCCACTCCAGTAAGCAACACACCTCTACTAACCCAGCTTGTAGGGAGAGTTATTAGAGAGTATCCAGGAAAGATAGATCCTGTAGTAGTAGATATTAATCTTAAAGGAAAGACGGCTGAGAAGCAAGCCAAACTTCGGTTAGGTCATTACCTCCAGCAAGGGTATAATGTTTTCTTTAAGGACATGTGAAAAAAATTTCTTGACACGGGAGCTATTTCCCCGTATAATATACACTTGACTTCGAGAACATAGCAGTGATTCTTTTTAACTGGGCAAAAATGTATGCGGCAACTCAGGGAGATTCTTCTTCCATAGTTACGCTGATTGCCTATTTAACATATCCTACTCTACCTAGAAATAGGTACGACTCTATCTATCGCTTGTCACAACAAGACTGGTCAGGCAATAGTTTTATGCTGCACCCAGAAAAAATAATATCAAACCGAAGCAAGTTCGGTGATAATGAGTTGGCCCAGTATGTGGCACTGGCCAGCTTTCGCAGCTATGCTGAATATGAAGCCACAACTAAACGCAGTTTGAATCTGTTCTTAGCACCGATTCCTACTGAACTTATTGACAACAACAGGCTACTATCTAGAATAGAAGAGGAAGTATTCTTCTGCTGGGAAGAAGTCACACACTAAAGGAAAAACTATGGGTATTAAATTTACATCATCTGCTGGCGGGGCTAAGAAGTCCTCACTAGAACAATTCACTTACAAGAACGGCGATAACTGCGTTCGTATTTTTGGAGATCTTCTTCCTCGGTATATCTACTGGGTGAAAGGCGAAAACGATAAGAACATTCCTATGGAGTGTTTATCTTTTGATCGACAGAAAGAAGCATTTGTAAACGTAGAAAAAGATTGGGTTAGAGAATTCTATCCTGATTTGAAATGCGGCTGGTCTTACTCTGTACAGTGTATTGATCCTTCAGATGGTAAAACCAAAGTATTTAATCTAAAGAAAAAATTAATGGATCAGATTCTAGTTGCTGCTGAAGACTTGGGCGACCCTACCGACTTAGATGCTGGTTGGGACATTCACTTTAAGCGTACTAAGACTGGGCCTAACGTATATAATGTTGAATATACTCTTCAAACTCTCAAATGTCAAAAAGGTATTCGTCCTTTAAATGACGACGAGAGAGCATCTGTAGCTGCTGCTACTTCTATTGATGAGTTGCTTCCTCGACCAACTCCAGACGCTCAGAAAGAGTTACTGGAACGAATTGCTACTGGTGGTTCTGGTAAGGATGAAGTTGATTCCTCAATTGAAGACGAGTTTGACATTAGCTAATGAAAATACTATTCTCCGCCGATTGGCACATAAAATTAGGTCAGAAGAACGTACCCGTCAATTGGGCGCGTGCTCGCTATGACAGCTTCTTTCATCAGATTTATTTGTTGGAAGATGATGCAGACTTGCATATTATTGGCGGCGACATCTTTGATAGAGTTCCAACTATTGAAGAACTAGAACTGTATTTTACTTTTGTAAAAGGTTGTCAGATTGAAACTCTCATTTATGACGGTAATCATGAAGCAACTAAAAAGAATAAAACATTCTTTACGGCGTTAAAAGAAGTAACCCATTCATTGAATGATAAGGTTACTATTATTGATGAAGCATACGAAGATGAAAGAGGTTTTAGTATTCTTCCTTACTGTGATTTGCACAAGAAGAATTCTATTGAGATGCTGAATAAGGACTTTCCGGTTTTTACTCATGTGAGGGGTGAAATACCCCCTCATGTTCAGCCGGAAGTGGACTTAGAAAGATTTGCAAGGTTCCCAAAAGTATTTGCAGGAGACTTGCATTCCCATTCTAATTGCCAGAAAAATATAGTATACCCAGGAAGCCCGATGACTACTAGCTTTCATAGATCGAAAGTAGAAACCGGAGTTCTAGTTATACTTGAAGACTGGGACTGGTATTGGGAGAAGATGGAACTTCCACAGCTTATTCGTAAAACAGTCAGTGACCCTGCTGAAATGACCACGGGGCTATATGACCATGTTATTTACGAACTAGAGGGAGACCTCGGAGACCTAGCAAAAGTAGGCTCCAGCGACCTTCTTGATAAGAAAGTTGTAAAACGAAGTTCTGAAGCAACACTTGTTTTGGATAAAGAGTTCTCCATTGGAGAAGAGTTAGTAGAATACTTAACTTACGTGCTAGAAATAGCTGAAGATAAAATACCCGAAATATTAGGACTATATAATGATTACGCTAAAAATATTGAAATGGAGTAATTGTTTCTCTTATGGAGAAGGCAATGAACTCGATTTAGCTTCCACCAGACTTACCCAAATCTTGGGTTACAATGGCGCTGGAAAATCTTCTATTCCTCTTATTTTGGAAGAAGTTCTATTTAACAAAAACTCGAAAGGTATTAAGAAAGCTGATATTCCGAATAGAGAGTTGCAGAATGGATACTCTATCAGCCTTACATTTAGTAAAGAAGCTGATGAGTATGAAATCGACCTTCAAAGAAAGTCTAACTTAAAAGTAAAGTTCATTAAGAATGGTGAAGATATTGGTAGTCATACGGCTACCAATACTTATAAAACTATTCAAGAAGTTATTGGCGTAGACTTCAAAACCTTTACGCAAGTAGTATATCAACATCCTAATGCTAGTTTGAATTTTCTTACTGCTACGGATGCGAACCGTAAAAAGTTCCTTATAGACTTGCTTGGTCTAGAAAAATATGTTGATCTCTTTGAAACTTTCAAGGAAGCTTCACGAGGAGTTGAGCAAGAATATGCCCAGCTTGAAGGTCGTATTTCCACTGTTGAGAAATGGTTGGAAAATAATAAACTGACGGATACTACCCCACGAGAACTTGTAAATCTTCCGAAAATCTCGGATGAGGATGAGGAAGCATTGAGTTCTCTTATGGCTGAAATTAAAAATATTTCATCAACAAATCGTCAAATTTCTCAAAATAATCAATATAAAAGTATGTTGAAAGAAATTAATATACAGGAAATTCAAGCAATTGAAGCTTCCGAGCATATTTCATACGATGAGTTGCAGTCACAGCTAGGCGCTATAGCGGGGTCTATCGGTTCAGGACAAAAAATCATCAAAAAGATGGAGAACTTGGAAAATGTATGTCCTACCTGTGAACAACCCGTTACAGAAGATTTTAAGAAAAAACACATCTCTGAAGAAGAAGAGAAAGTTAAAATCGAACAAGACAAGCACACAAATATCCAGAAGAAAATTAAAGAGATTCAAGAGAACAATGAGAAGTTCGCACTAAAGTCAAAGAAACAGAAAGAGTGGGAGGAGTTATATCGCTCAGTAGATAGTACACTTCCTACTGTATTGGTTGATGAAGAAGTTCTCAAAGTTCGTATTACTAATATCCGGAATACTATTGCAACACAGAAAAATGAAATAGATGTGATGCAGAGAGAGAACGAAGCTCGTTCAGCTTATAACGCTAAAATAGAAGTTATAGCTGAACAAACGGCTGAGTTCGAAAAACAACTCGAAGAAGTAGTATCTCGATATAATGTTCTAGGAATTAAGAAAGGTAATCTTGAAATCTTGAAAAAAGCTTTTAGTACAAACGGACTCATTGCATACAAGATCGAAAATCTTGTTAAAGAACTGGAAGAATTAACGAGCGAATATCTCGCAGAACTTTCAGACGGTCGTTTTACATTGAACTTTGCCGTGAATAACGATAAACTCAATGTAGAAATCACAGATAATGGAAACGTAGTAGATATTCTAGCACTTTCGAGTGGAGAATTGGCAAGAGTGAACACCGCCACTCTTCTTGCTATTCGCAAGTTGATGAGCAGTTTATCCTCTAGTCGTATTAATGTTCTATTTCTAGACGAAGTTATGACAGTACTGGATGAGGTAGGAAAAGAAAAGCTGGTAGAAGTTCTATTAGAGGAAGAGCTTAATACTTATCTAGTAAACCATGGGTGGTCTCATCCATTACTAGAGAAAGTAGAAGTAATTAAAAGCTCAAGTATAAGTAGGTTGGTAGCATAATGGTAGATTCGAGAGCGAAAGGACAGCGAGGAGAGTATCTTGTAAGAGATATGCTTCGTGATGCCTCTGGCCTACAGTTTGAGAGAGTCCCCAGTTCGGGGGCTCTCGCTTACTTGAAAGGCGATTTATACATACCAGACGCTAATAATGCGTTTTGTATAGAAGTAAAGAATTATGAAAAGTCACCCCTAAGTGATAAGGTATTTACAAATAAAACTAATTACCTTTTATTGTGGTGGGAAAAGATAGTAAAACAAGCGGAACTTAAACTACAACAACCATTGTTATTCTTTAAGTACTCACGCTCAAAAGTATTCGTAGTAACTAGTATTAAACCGGAAAGTACAAAACATATGTATATTTCTTGGTTAGATTGCTATGTAATGTTAGCTGAAGAATGGCTAGAAAATGAAACTATGGAGTGGACTCGTGGCCAACTTTAAAGAAAGAATAATGGAACCAAATAAGAATGCTCTTATTGTTGACGGAATGAATTTAGCATTTCGTTGGAAGCATCAAGGAAAACTAGATTTTGAACTAGACTATGTGCGAACAGTGGAAAGTCTAGCTCAATCATACGAATGTAGTAAGATTATTATTGCAGGCGACTGGGGAAGTAGCGCATATAGAAAGCATATAGACCCACAGTATAAAGAAAATAGAAAGGAAAGATATAAAGATCAAACGGAGCAAGAGAAAGAAGACATTAAACTTTTCTTCGAAGAGTACGAAAGAACACTAGAAACTTTAAACGATAAGTTTTTGGTTCTTCGATACTTCCAAGTAGAAGCGGACGATTTAGCGTCTTATGTTGCAGTTCATAGAGAAAAGTTCGGTATCAATGATATTTGGATGATTTCTAGTGACCGAGATTGGGATTTATTAGTAAATGAAAATGTGTCTAGGTTCTCTACTGTAACTCGTAAAGAGACTACAGTATTTAACTGGGATGAGTTTTTCGACTTTCCTCAAGAAGATTATATCTCTTTTAAAGTCTTGACAGGAGATAAAGGAGATAATATTGACGGAGTTCCAGGGATTGGCCCTAAAAGAGCTACTGAACTTCTTCAACAGTATGGTACAGCATTTGATATTTATGATGCTTTACCGATAGATAGTAGGTATAAATATATTCAGTCTCTTAATGCGAGCAAGGATCTAATACTAAAAAATTATAGGATGATGGATTTGATAAGCTATTGTGCTGAAGCAATTGAACATCCTGGGCATAGTCTACTAGAAATAGACGAACGAGTAAAGGAATATATAAATGTTAATTGATTATGGAAGAGATCGTCTTCTATCTAAGTTTGGTATTCAAACGCTAGAAGATAGATATTTTATTGAAGGTGAATCGTCGCCTCAAGACGCTTTCGCACGTGCGGCGAGAGCCTTTGCAGATGACGAAGCTCACGCACAGCGATTGTATGATTACGCAAGCAATCTGTGGTTTATGTTCTCTACTCCAATTCTTTCGAATGGAGGGACTACTCGTGGACTACCTATTTCTTGTTTTCTCAACTACGTTGAAGATAGCAGAGAAGGGCTAACAGGGCACTATACGGAGAATGCATTCCTGTCTTCCGTAGGTGGTGGAGTTGGCGGAAGCTGGAGTAAGATTCGCTCTGTAGGTTCACGTACAAGCAACGGAAGCGAAAGCACTGGTGTTATCCCTTTTATGAAAGTGGTTGACGCAGAGATGCTGGCTTTCTCACAAGGAGTAACTAGGAGAGGTTCATATGCAGCTTATTTACACATTTCTCATCCCGAGATTGAGGAGTTTCTCGATGTACGCAAGCCTACTGGCGGCGATATCAATAGAAAGTCTACCAATCTTCATCATGCTGTGGTCATTCCTGATAGCTTTATGAAGCTAATCGCGCAAGCGACACAAGAGCCCGGATTTGATGATAGCTGGGATTTGGTTGACCCTCATAGTGGAGAAGTAACGAATACTGTTGCTGCAAAAGCACTCTGGGTGAAGCTCATTCAGAACCGTGTAGAAACTGGCGAACCTTACATTATGTTTGAAGACGCAGTAAATAATGACTTGCCCGAGTTTCAAAGAAACTTAGGCTTGCGTGTTCACCATTCTAACCTGTGTTCAGAGATTACTCTGCCTACAAACGAAGAGAGAACGGCAGTATGTTGTCTTTCTAGCGTCAACTTAGAAGAGTATGAAAGCTGGAAGAATATTCCCGAGTTCATTCCAGACTTAGTTCGTATGCTAGATAATGTACTAGAATTCTTCATTCAGCACGCACCTTCTTCTCTTGAAAAAGCGAAGTTTAGTGCAATGAGAGAGCGTTCAATTGGTCTTGGAGCGATGGGTTTTCATGCCTATCTTCAGAGACACAATATTGCTTTTGAAAGTGCTATGGCAAAGAGTGCTAATATGAGAATGTTTTCTCAAATCAAGACGGAAGCTGTAGTCGCTACCGAACAGCTCGCAAAGGAAAGGGGCCCTTGCCCCGATGATGCAAGCGGTCGAGTGCGTAA